>Ga0185342_1000715_pt1 | contig 15760 bp, 14 predicted proteins | sample ConPoolayeEmetaG_FD_128045 | JGI IMG/M metagenome (GOLD analysis project Ga0185342, IMG submission 128045) | Hot spring microbial mat communities from California, USA to study Microbial Dark Matter (Phase II) - Cone Pool mat layer E metaG... ...
TGGTAATCGCTGAGCAGCGCATCTTCGGGAACTGGTGGCTGCTTACGTTCTGTGACAACCTCAACGCCGAAGTGCTGGCCGACATCTACGCCGCCCTGCCGGAAGTCGACTACGCGGATCCCAACGGCCTGATCGGAATTGACGACTACATCACCGTGACCGTGATTCCGACAGACACGTATCGCTATCACATCGACGACGGCTTCTGGGATTGCTTCGACGGCTGCGACTGTCACCGCGAGTGGCTGCTGGACGTCAACACGCAGGGCCTTGTCACCCTGATTTATTACCGCGAATGGGGGATGCCCTGGTGCGAGTTCTAGGCGCCGCCAGCCTGGCGCCCAGTAAGCCGCTGTCAGCCACTCAGAACGTTTCGGCCACCCTCAGTAAGGGCAATTGTTCTGCGTATAGTTGTCGAAGGGCCAGCCCGTGTAGCCGTCGATGAAGCTGGCCTGCCACAGCGAAATACACCCAGTGTCGGCAAAAGTCTTGGTGACGGCTCCGGGCGAAGGGAAGCAATCCGTCTGCCAGGTTCGCCCACGGCGCAGAAACGCATAGGGGTCATCGAACCACTGGGGGCTGAAGCCCATGTTCTCAAGCGTCTCCTGGTCCCAGTCTGCCAGGTCGTCAATCTTGGTGTGCCGGGCCGAGCCGTCGACGTAAACCACATTGTCAGACATGATCTTCTTGTGCCAGCCGGGAAACATCAGCTTTTCCGCGTCAGGCGTTTCGCCGGGAGTCTGCCGGCTCCACCAGTAGAACAACGGCTCGCAATACAGCGTTGTCCGAGCGGGGTTTTCGATGGCCGAGGCCGCATGCCCCTTGACCCCGACCGATATGTCCCCGAACGACAGGGGTCCCCCGATCCAGATGACGCCGCAGGTATTCACCCGGTAGCTGTTGCCGAGGTAGTCGTAGCAGGGTATTTCGGCGGCCTGCGGGGGAGCGTCGATATTCCCTTCGCCGCCCCAGTCGTTCGGGTTGAAAACCGGGTAACCCACGTCGGCCGGGCAGCGAAACATCGGCATGTTCTTGAAGTCGGCACTGCTGATGTCGCCGAAGATGTAGCGGTTCAGCGGCCGGGACGGTGCACCCCAAAGGTAATCGTCGGTCATGACGGTCACGATGCCGCCGCCGGTCGGCATATACTTGACGGGCGTCCGTCCCCCGTAGGCAAAAGGCCGCGCCGTCCGCCACGACCAGTAGCCGGTGAATCCGTTGGCATGTTGCGCGAGCACGTCCATGCGGTGCATGGGAATAATGATCTCGCGCTCGTCGTCGGCGGCGTATGCGTGGGCAGCCTGCCCGATCTGCCTGAGGTTGGATAAGCACACCGATTTCTTGCCCTGCTCCCGGGCTCCCTGCAAGCTGGGCAGTAGGATCGAAATGAGCAGCGCAATGATCGCCACGACTACCAGAAGTTCGATGAGGGTAAAGCCCTGACTCCGTGAAGCTCTGGCCATCACTGTCCTCCACTGTAGCTATGAAGCCCTTTCTCGGCGGCACCCGCACCGCCGCTACCCCACACTATCTTTAGCGAAAGCCAGCCCGTAACGTAACGGCTGACTGCTGATTGTGTTGCGTTGGCCACCCTTCGGTCGGGGCCATTAACCGACCTCGACGGCGGCACCGGCGGCAGGCCTGACAACGTGGTGCGACATCTGCCTGTCCGAAGCCGCAGCAAGCGCCTGAGCTACGGGTCCTATAACCTGGCGATTTACCAGTGCAACCACACAGCCCCCAAAACCACCGCCGCTGAGCCGGGCACCCAAAACGCCCGGAACGCTCATCAGCAGCTCAACCAGCCGGTCGATCTCAGGGCAGGAAACCTCGTAGTCGTCACGCAACGACCGGTGCGACTCGCACATCAGGGTGCCAAAACCTAAGGCGTCACCGGTCCGGAGAGCGTCAACGGCCGCCAAGACGCGGCGGTTCTCAGAAGTCACATGCCGTGCCCGCGATGCTGATCGGCCGGGCATCCGCGCCGCGACAGCCTGGACTTCCGTCTCTGACGCATCACGCAGGGTGCGCAGCTCCGGTCGGTACCGTCGCAGGACCTCAACCGCGGCAGTGCACTCCTTCTGGCGGCGTGCATATTCGCTAGCCGCCAACTCGTGCCGCACCCCGGAATCTACTACGACAAACACAAAGTCTGGCAGATTGACCGGCACATGCTGGTATTCCAGCGATCGGCAGTCCAGCAGCAGCGCGTGATCTGCCCGACAGGCCAGCGAAGCGTATTGATCCATGACGCCGCAGGGCACACCGGCATACTCATGCTCTGCGGCACGACAGAGGGCCGCGACTTGGTCGATCGGCCAGTTTTTGCCGGTCAAGGCCAGCAGCCCGGTCGCGACCGCGACACACAGGGCGGCAGAGCTGGACAGGCCGCCGCCGATGGGCAGCTCGCTGGCAACCAGCAGATCAAAGCCGCCCGACCACGCACCGCCACGTTCCAAGAGCTCCGCCACGCCGGCCACATACGCAGTCCAGAAGGCTCGCGGCCTATCGCGCCAGCGGCCGGCCGGCCAGCTCTCGCAGCTTCCCAGATTCACTGAGCAGGCCCTCACGTTCTGCTCCGAACCCCTGCCTAAGCCGATCGCCGCCCAAGTGGCAAGCGGCGTCGCGACCGGCAGCACGAAGCCCTCGTTATAGTCAGTGTGCTCGCCGATCAGGTTGATCCTGCCCGGCGCCCGCGCCAAGAGGCGACAGGGATACCGGTACTGCATTTCGAATGCTGCCCGCAGCTCTTCAGGACGCATTCTGCTGGGGACTCAGACCGGCACGCTGGCGCAGAGCAGGCATCATGCCGCTGATCTCCTGGGCATACCGGCTATTGGGGAACTCGCGGATGATCCGTTCGCCGATGCTGATGGCCTTGCTGAACGCCTTGTCCTGAATGGCCACGCTGAACTGTACGCCGAGCTGAAAAAGCCGGGCCTTGAAGACCCCGCGGGCGGACTCCTTCAGAACCGCAACTTCATCGGGTGTAAGGTAATGGTCCAGTTCAACGAGCAGCCGATGAGCCAGGTCAACGTTCTGTACGCGAACCGCCTCGTCATAGTCCTTCAGCAGCTTGCGCTTGTACTGCTGCTTGCGCATTTCGAGTTCCTGGGGCAGACCGGCGATGCGCGGCTCGTTAGGAAAGAGCGTCTTGAGCCTTTCAATTTCTTTCTGGGCTTGGGCCCACTTCTGGCGTTCGCACAGCGATTCAAAGCGCTTGAGCGCCCCGGCAATGCGCTCTTCGGTCGTAGCCCGCCGGGCGCGCTCCAGCTCGACACGCAGGCGGGCGGCCTCTTCGTGCATGCCAAATTGCTCGTCTAGGTCGCGGATGCAGCGTTCGACGCCTTCCCAGTCCTGCCGGACGATTGCACTGTTGATCGAGTCCCGCAGGAACTCGTAGTCCTTTTCACGGTAGACGACGCGCTTGGCCCAGTCGGACAGCGAGCTGTTCTCCGCGATGGTGCGGGCATAGTCGTTTTGCCGTCGGATCAGCTCCTCGAGGTCCAGCAGTGTGCCGTAGGTGCGATGGGTGTTGTTGACGACCTTGTGGGCCAGCGAAATGTTGCCGTACAGCAGGATGCCCAGAGCCAGCGAAACCATTCCCCCAGCCATCAGCGGCAGCCCCCAGATCTGGTCGGCGCGTTTGAGCTCGTAGAAGCCGTAGCCTATGAGCGTTGCCGCACCGAGGGCCATTACCACCAGGGCGGCCTTGCCGAACAGCCGAACACCCCGCAGCGGAGGCGGAATTGTGGCCATGACTCACCCGTACGCGCAGGGCCCAGCGCTTTGCGTCGACCTGCCGGCGCGATGCAGACCTTCCACCGCTGCGCCCATTGCTAGAGTAAGCTACCCGCTAACGGTGGTCAAACTGCGACAGAGCGGTCCTGTCTTTGGCATGCAGGACTGATCAGATGACGGAGCCTGAGTTTCCGCTGCCGCCGTTCGACGGGTTCAGATCCTCAATCCCGCCCCCCGATCCGCCGCCGGAGTTGTTGTCGCCGTTTTCACCGGAGTCGCCGCCGGTGCTCGGAAACAGCAACGGGCGGATCGCTTCTTTCAGCAGGTTAATGAACGGAGTAGTACGCATCCCGGCGGCAATGGCGCTGAAAAAAGTGTTAGCCAGGCCGTCAGCCAATCGCACCACGAACTTGCGATCGTCGGTGGTATTTTGGGTGGTGCTGGACTGCTGCGCGCGGGCCTCGACCTTAGGCAGCCGTCCGATGGCACCGCTGTCATCGCGGGTCTCCGCGACGCTCTGCGAGCGGTCGGACTGCTTGCTGCTGCTTGAGGTCGAAGCTGAGGAACCCGCGGCCGCGGCGCCGAGCAGCTCGTCGCGCAGCCGCCGGAGGTCTTCGATGGTCATGCCGCCGCCAGCGCCCGTTCCTGACCCGGTAAGATCGCTGATCAGGCCGCTCAACCCACCGGTCAAACCAGACGACCCGCCAAGCTGGCTCACCAGGTCCAGAAGGCCGCTGGAGAGGCTGCCGGTCGTGCTCGGCTGCCCTGAAGATTGCAGGCCCTCCGTGGTGCCGGCCGCTTCGCCCGAGCGCGGGTTGTTCACCCGGGCTTGAATAAATTCACGATGGCGCTGAATCGCGGCCCGCACCCAGGTGCCGGGAGCGCGCTCCCGCATGCTGCCGGTGCTGGCATTCTCCTCGGGTGTCCGATCAAGCAGGCTAACTGAACCAGTGTCCGAAGTCTGAGCCTGAACGGTCGCCCAGGCCGCCAGCGTAAGGACGATCAGCGCGCGTCGCATACCGTTCCTCCCCGGCATCCGTGATGCCTGCTGCTACTCAAGGGTATTATACCGGCATCGGCAAAGGCAGGTAGCAAGGAGGATAGCGCAAAGTGCCCCGAAGCGGTCTGATGGTCGGCTATGGCTACCGACAGCGGGCCGCAGCCACGCTAACAATGCTCTATCTAGCTGTGGCGGCGGCAATTACGGGTTGCAACGGCTCGTCCGATCCGCGTGCCGCCGGGCGCGGCCTGCCTGCGGGAACACTGATCGTAGTTATCGGGCCACCCGAATCGGCCGCAAATTGCAGACCCATCCTGGGCGGGGCACGCCGATTCGCGGCACCTTATCCCCACATCCAGCTTGCGACCGCCGCCCCGTCCGATGACCGCCCCGAAACGCTGATGGCGCTTTGCCGGGATCTGATGAACCAGAATCCCACCGCAGTCTGCCTGTATGTCGAACAACCGGAAGCGGCACGGGCGGCGGCGGAGCTTATCACCCGGGGCGGCGCGCTCCTTGTCACCATGGGTCGATCGATCCCCGGGCTTCTGAGCTACGGGCACGTGGAGGTGGCGCTGCCCGAAGCGGCAGAGATACTCGGGCGGAGCCTGCCGACCATCCTGCCGGCAGCAAAGACGCCCACCGGCGCGACGCGTACCCAGCGCAGCTACGTCCTGCTCCACGAAGACGGGCGAGATCCGACCGCATCGGACTGCTACACGCGGTTTCTGGCGGCCGCTCCCGCACCGCCAGAGTTCACCAGGCTCACAGAACGTAACGCCGCGCAGACTTCAACACCGCCTGAGAGACTGATCGAGCAGATGCTGACGGAATTCCGCAGCGCCGAGCTGGTGGTCACGCTGACGCCGCAACCGTGGCTGGGTGCAGAGCAACGCTTTAGGCTTCTGCGACCAAGCCGCTTTGTGACGCTGACGGCGGTGCCGCGACTGTGGCCGCGGCTTTTGCTCGGGGAAGCCGCGGCGCTGGTGGGACCTCTGGACGGCGAGATTGGGTACGCGGCTACCGAGCTGGCGGTGCAGGGACTGATGCTTGTACCAGACGCTCCGCGACGGCGATTCGTGCGCTGCGAGCTGGTAACCGCGGACCGGCTGGAAGACTTTGCCCGGCGTTATGCGGCGGCTGCCGGTATGGATCCCGGGGAGCTGCTGCCCCTTTCGCTCGCGCCGACCACGCAAGGCGCCTCGCCCTGAAGCGCCAGCCGCGGCTCAGCCGGCGGTGTGCTTGACCCTGTGGATGAGCGTCTGAACCGAGGCCTCGATTCCGCGCAGCCTGCCCAGAAGCTGCTCGCGGTTGGGCGCGTACTCTAAAGCCACATCCGTATAGATCAGATTATCCTCGACGAGCTTGGCCAGCGCCATCGTGTAGTTCTGCATGCCGGCATGCGCACTGCCCTGGATGATCTCGGGCAGGTCGGCATCTTCACCCTCGCGAATCTTCTCCTTGACGATGCGTTCGCCGAGCAGAATCTCGCACGCCGGTACCATCTTGATCTTCGGGTCAATTGCGGGCAGCAGGCGCTGGGCACAAATTGCGCGCAGGCTGTTGGCCAGTGAGCTGCGGATGAAGTTATGCTGGTCCGGCGGGAAAAACTCCAGAATGCGGCTGAGAGCCTGCATCGTGTCCGCAGTATGCAGCGTGCAGAAAACCACATGCCCGGTCTCGGCAGCCTGCAACGCCGCCAGCATCGTCTCACGGTCGCGCATCTCTCCGACGAAAATGACATCCGGATCCTGGCGGACGGCAGCGCGCAGCGCGTCGGCAAAGCTGTACACGTCCAGCCCGAGCTCACGCTGGCTGATGATGGCCATTTTCGGCGTGAACGCGTACTCGATCGGGTCTTCGATGCTGATGATGTTCACCGCCTGGGTGCGGTTGATGTGCTCGATCATCGCCGCCTGTGTCGTGCTCTTGCCGCAGCCCGTGACGCCGCAAACGATGATCAGCCCTTCCTGCGTTTCGCTGGCCAGCTTCCTGTAGATCGGCGGCAGATGCAGCTCCTCAAAGCTGGGAATCTCCGCCTTGACACGCCGGATCGAAGCGTGCATGTCGCCGCAGGAACGCATAATGTTGATGCGGAAGCGGTCGCCGTTGGTGTGCCGGTACGCGAAGTCCAGCCCGCCACGCTCTTCATACTCCTGGCGTCGGCGTTCCGGAATCAGCGGCTCCATGAGCTTCTCGATCTCACGCTTGCCAGGCACAAACACGGCGAGCTGAGCCCGGCGCAGCTCCCCGCCGACGCGATATACCGGCGGCACGCCGGTCTTCAGGTGCAGATCGCTGGCCTGAATTTCGGCCATCTTTTCCAGCAGCGGGAAGATCGAATCCGGCTTCAACAGCCCCGGCATGACTCACCTCGGGTCAGAGCTGGCGCACCTACTGCACCGGACCCCCCTGTAAGCCTATACGCGACCCCGCTTCAGAGCAAGGCGTAGATGCAGTTTACGGAGAAGGCCGCTCAGCCACAGGCGTCTCGTAGAGAGTGGGATTCAGACCCTCACTCACGGTCAGCAGCGTATGCCCATCGGCAGAATAGCAAACGGCCTCCGGTTGCGGCTCTGCCGGAAGTGAAACCCGTCGCGGGCGCACGGAAAAGATCGACTCGAATGGCATCCCCTCAGGCAGCACCCACTCCCAGCCGTCCACCCAGCAGCGCAGCGCCAGTCGACGGCCGTCCGGACTGACGTCCGCACCGGTAATGATGCGAGAGCCATACGGGGCCTGAGGCAGCTCAAGCGTGCAGTGCCTGGGCACCGTCATTATTTGACCCGCCTGCCACGGCGCCCTCAGACGGTAAACGGCCGACCTGCCGCTGAGCGATTTGGTCAGAACGTACCCGTCCCCGCTTTTCGGGTCGACACAGAACGCCTCCGCATCCGCAGGACCATCCTCATAGCGCAGCAGGTAGACCTGCGGCTTGACCTCAACCACAGGCCCGGCGGTACTGCGCGCGTCTACCTCGGCAAACCGGTAAATGGCGACGTAAGGCCGCCGGGCGTTATTGTCCCCGATGTCCGCCAAGCAAACGTCCCAGATGCCCGAACCGACCGCGGGAGTAAGCGCGACATCCTCGCAATCGGCAGCCATAACGCCAAGCAGGCGGATTTCCACGCGCGTTCGGCCCGTGCGGTCCACCAGGAACACGCGAGCCGCGTCGCCCGAGTCATTGTGAACGTAATAACACTCAGGATTCAGGCGGCTGGCGGCCAGGCCCGATGCCTCCTTAATTCTGGCGTCCTGAAGTTCACAAACGATTTGCCAGCCTTGCGGTTCGGCCGACGGTTGTGACGTCTGCTCCCGGCCAACCCCCAGCGCGACCAGCACAGCACAAGCCGCGGTGCAGCACGCCAGATGGTGATCCACAGCCCTTACCGGCAGGCTCTGGCGCATTTCAGTCTGCCGCAGTCCGTGCCAGCGGGTTGGGTAGCAGCGGCGGCTTGTCGAAGTCACGGTCGATCTTGGCCAGATCGAGCTCTTCAAAGAGCATCGCGGGCGCCACGTACGTCGCTCCCTCAGGAGCACCCACATTGTAGACGTACGGCTCATCGCCAGCGGCGAGGATCCGCTTGAAGTCCTTCAGGGTGATACGCGCGATCTCCACCCCGCGTACCAGCTCCTCGCGTCCGTCGGGATACACCTTGTACATGACCAGGGGTGCTATGCCGTGGCCGCCAAAGCTGCCGGGATCAAAGTCTAAGTCTCCACCGAAGGTCAAATTCCCACCGTAGCCACCGCCTCCGAGGCGTGCGACGCGCATCCCAAATTCGAGCCCCTCGTCGGCACAGGCGTCCAGGAGCTCCTGACGCAAGCTGCTGGCATCCAGTGCCGGGTTAGCCGTGACAATCAGGCAGCCGACGCTGCCCCTTCCACCGCGCCCGCGCCCATGGCCGTTTGAGCGGGTGAATTCCCGCGAAGGGTTGCGCGACATCAGCAGAGCTACAAGCTTGCCCCCCTGTACCAGCGTTACCGGCTGCGCCGGAACACCCTCATCATCGTAAAGGTAATGCCCGGCCACCGGGACGCCATTAATCACCTTGCGCAGCGGGTCGTCGACCACGTCAATAAAACGCGGCAGGATGCGCTTGCCGAGCTTATTCGCAAAATCCTCGGGGCTGGTGCGGCTGCCGACGGGGCGCTGGCCGCCGCCGAAGCGCCCCCCAAAATATGACGCGAAAAGCTCGGTGGCTGCGGGGGCATCGAAAAGAACCGGACCGGTATAGCCCGACAACACGGGTGCGTTTCTGACCGCTACCAACTCATCGGCAAGCTCGCGACAGCGCGCACGCAGCTCGTCCAGGGGCGGTAACTCGTCAAGACTGCCGGAGTAAACTGTGAAGGAATCCGAAAGCGGCATACCGTCATCGGCCTGGGCAGCGGCATGGACCGAAAGCGTCACCCACTGCTCGCCCGTGCGCAGCCGCGTTCCCTCGCTGTTGACCAAGTACCGGTTTGCACCCATATAGGCCACCTGCACCCCGGAGCGCTGAACGTCGGGGTAGTCGCGGAAAAGTGTCGAAAGACTGACGGCCAGCTCCTGCAAGGCGTCCAGATCTGCCTCAACGTTCAGGCGCGGTTCGAAATATACGACCGGCTCTTCGCGACTGAGGTCCGGTGGCTTGTCCCTGATGAGCTTCGACTCCATGAACGCCTTTTTGCGAACCAAAGCTTCGGCCGCCGCCTTGTACTCGCGATCCGCCTCCCACCAGATCGCCTGGCGAATGGCGTTGTAGTCGTCCTCCAAGGGTACCGAGCCCCCGGGACTGAAGCTGTCAGCGCCTGAGCCGGCAAAACGTCCAGAAAAGTTCGTGTTGTCAAGCTCGTATGAGCCTACCCTGACGTCGGTATCCGGCGACCGCCAGCGATGCAGGTTCCGGCCCACGACGGCACCGAGCGAGGCGGCAACATAGGCTGCGGTGCCGTCCTGGATCGAAAACTCCACAAAGTAAGGGCGGTCGAGATCTTCAAGCTGCAGGCCCGCAACATTGCGCTCCAGCTCATCAACCATAGCCCGCAGCAGAACGTCCTGTTCAAGCTCCCGATGCAGACTCTGCTTATCTGCCTGCGCGTAAGCCGCAACCAGGCCGGCGGCCAACGTCAGCGCCAACGCAAGTGGTCGCACCATAAAGCACTTCCTCTTCCGTCGGGCGAGCCGGCCGCCGGGGGCAAAAGGCCTGGGCGGCCCGGACGCCCGGCTAGCGAGCCTCAGAAGCTATCGGGGCCGGCAGAATGGGCGGCCGGTCCTGGGCCTTCTGTTTCTTCTCCACTTCGATCTGCTCGACCAGAATGCTCGGCGAAACACCCGAAACTGGAACCATCCCCGATTCCGCACCGCAGTAGCCGTTGAAGACATCCGGATCATCACCGGTGCAGAGGATCTTGGAAAAACACATGAGCGGCGTCCCAACGATATCCACGCCGCGGACCAGCTCGTCAGGCCGGCCGTCCGGATAGACGCGGTATACCAGAATCGGTATGACCTTAAACGCCTGCGGCCCCCACCGATCCGTGGTGGTGAACCCGCCGGAGATATCCTCGAAAAGCAGTCCGAACTCCTTGCCCTGCTTCTTCACCTCCTCGACGAGGCGTGCCCGCAGCTCCGCGAAGGGCACGCTCCGCGTCGACTGCACTATCAGATTCCCCATGCGGGCACAGACGGGAAATCCGGGCTGGCACCGACCATGGCCGTTACTGTTGACGATTCCACGCGTTGGGCTGCGTGACATCAGAAACGTCCGCAGAACACCATTTTCGACCAGCACCGTGCGCTGTCCGGGCACGCACTCATCGTCAAACTCATAGTGGCCCATCAGGTCATACGCGCCAAAACGGCACAACGCAGGGTCGTCAATTACGCTGAGAAAGCTGGGCAGGATTTCCTGCCCAAGTTTCTTGGCGAAGGTCTGACCCTCTTCGACATCCTTCTGGCGATGCCCCTCAATGCGGTGGCCGAAAATCTCATGAAAGAATACGGCGCTGGCGCGGTTCCGCAGAATGGCAGGACCCGCGTAAGGCTCGACCAGCGGGGCGGCACGCAGTGCCAGCACCTGTGCGATGACCTCCTCAATCGCCTCCGCGATGGGCGCCTCGTCAGGGAGCCCCTCGGGGGTAAAAGCATCGAAGGACTTGTACTGCCACAGCTCCATCCCGTCTTCGGCGATGGTCGCCGCCTGGATTCCCAGACGAAACCGGCTCGAGCCGAACTGAAGCCGACTGCCCTCGGAATTCACCACCAGCCGGTTTGTAACGCTGCCAGAAAAGGTGACGGAGGAACTGTAAATCAGCGGTTCCTGGCGAAAACGCTGGGAGTAGGCGCGCAGGCGCTGTGCGATGGCGTCGCGGTCGATCGGGCGGCTCACCCAGGGGCCGACATGCACACTCGGCTGCTCGCGCGAAAAGTCGTCCGAGGGGTCCTCCTCCTCAACTTTGACCTTCAGATTTGCCAGCACCTGAGCCAGGCGCCGTGCAGCCGCCTTGAACTTCGCGTCGGTTGCCAGCCAGATGGCATGCCGGGTTGCCAAGGGGTCGTCGACAATCGGCAGGCGCGTACCGCCCCAACCGGAGAACTCAAACCTGCCCGAATAGTCGCCGCGAATCTGGTGCGTCGAGTCAAGCCTGTAGTCGCCGCAGCGGACGTGGACATCCAGCAACCGTCGGCGGTCGGCCGAGTTCTGAATGATCGCCCCGAGAGAGGCGCTGATGTTGGTTTCCTCTTCGTCGGTCAGGGAATACTGGAGAAAATAGGGCCGAGTGCCGTCTGGAGCAACCAGCTTCTCCATGGACAGCTTCAGCTCACTTTCAAGCACCGCAAGCAGCGGGTGCTCGTCCGCGGCCTGGCTCACCGCCGCCAGGGCGATCACCAGCGTGTGTATCGGCCAGTACCTTCGCGCCGTCGAACGCATGTTCGCCATCCTCTAAGTACGGTGCGGATTGGAGCGTGAGCGGATTATAGCGCGCCGGCGCATCAGCCTGAAAGGGGCGGGGCAGTTTGCCGCCGCCGCAGTCGACGGCTAAAGTACTGCACCTGGGCGTGCCGAGACGCGACCGCGACAGGAAACGCAAAGGAGCGAGGGTATGAAAGGCGACCCGAAACTGATCGAGACGCTGAACGAATTGCTGGCCGATGAGCTTGCCGCTATTAACCAGTACATGCTCCACTCGGAAATGTGCGACAACTGGGGTTACCAGCGGTTGCACGCCAAAGTCGAGGAACGAGCCATTCAGGAGATGCGGCACGCCGAGAAGCTGATCGCCCGCATTCTGTTCCTGGAAGGCACGCCGCGGGTGGATAAGCTCAGCCAGATAAGAATTGGCAGCGACATTCCCCAGCAGTTCGCCCACGACCTGGATGCCGAGGTCGGCGCGGTTCGCAGCTACAACGCGGCGATTCAGCTATCGGGCCAGGTCGGCGACAACGCCACCAAAACGCTTCTGGAAGCTATCCTGAAGGACGAAGAAGCACACGTAGACTGGCTGGAAGCCCAGCTCGACCAGATCAAGCAGATGGGCTTGCAGGTCTATCTGGCCGAGCAAATTCACGCCTGAGCCACCCAGGCAAGGTGTAGCGCCGTCCGCGCCGTGCGGGCCGCCTGCGCTGCCCACGACTCAGGCGCCGCCGAGTAGGCCTTCGAGGCCTTGACACCCCAACAGGAGTGGTGTTATACTCCTACTGGAGTCGTAGTAGGCTCCAAGGGGAGCGTCGCGAGCCCAGGCATGAGGCGGAAAAAACCGCGCCGGATGGTCACCCTGAAAATCCCGGGCGAACTCTATGACAAGCTCTCTGACCTGATCGAGGGCACGGGCTTTCGCAGTGTCACCGAGTTCGCCACCTACGTTCTGCGCGATGTCGCCGCCGGCGGAAAGCTCGACCGCAAACCGCCCGGCCTGACGGAGCAGGAAGTCGAGGCCATCCGGCAACGTCTGCGGGCACTCGGTTACATTCCGTAGGGTCGTGCCCTGACGCTCCGAACTGGCAGTGCAGGCGGCGGCCCGACCCAACCGCCGGCGCGCCGTCTGCCCCGGAGACTCTGTATGGCTATCAGTTGCGTTCGAGTCTTGCTCCTGAGCAGCTTTTTGGCCCCAATGGCGGCTGCCGTACAGGCCGCTGAGGAAATCACCCTGCTCAACGTATCCTACGACCCCACCCGCGAGTTCTATCAGGAGTTCAACGTGGCCTTTGCCCGGTATTGGAAGGAGAAGGCCGGCATGACGGTCACGATCCACCAATCGCACGGCGGCTCGGGCAAGCAGGCCCGGGCGGTCATCGATGGCCTGGAGGCTGATGTAGTTACGCTGGCCTTGGCCTACGACATCGACGCCATCAGCCAGCACGGCGGGCTTTTGCCGGCCGACTGGCAGAAGCGCCTGCCCCACAACAGCGCGCCGTACACCTCCACGGTGGTCTTTGTGGTGCGTAAAGGCAACCCTAAGCAAATCCGCGACTGGGACGATCTGGTCCGACCCGGCGTTCAGGTGATTACCCCGAATCCGAAAACTTCTGGTGGCGCACGCTGGAACTACCTGGCAGCCTGGGGCTACGCCCGGCGGCGTTACGGCGACGAAACCCGCGCACGCCAGTTCGTCACGGAGCTGTACCGCAACGTCCCGGTTCTCGACTCCGGGGCCCGCAGCGCAACCACCACCTTTGCCCAGCGCGGCATCGGCGATGTCCTGATCACTTGGGAAAACGAGGCCCTATTGGCAGTAAGGGAACTGGGCAAGGATCGGCTGGAGATTGTGACGCCGTCGCTTAGCATCCTGGCTGAACCTCCGGTCGCGGTGGTGGATACTTACGCGCGCAAACACAATACGCTGGAGGTCGCCGAGGCTTATTTGCGCTATCTGTATTCAGCCGAAGGGCAGCAACTGGCGGCGCGACACTACTACCGCCCGCGCGACCCGCAGATTCTTGCACGCTATGCCGCCCAGTTCCCTCAGCTCCAGCTTTTCACCATTGAAGAGGAGTTCGGCAGTTGGTCAGAGGCCCACAAGCGACACTTTTCCGACGGCGGCGTTTTTGACAGCATCTATCGCCCATGACCCCCGCAGAAGCTAGTTGCGCAGACAGGCGCCAACGGATAAACGCGGAGTAAAACCCGGCAATGAGCTGGACCGGAAAACGTCAACCGCGCGTCCTTCCGGGCTTTGGCTTGTTCCTCGGTCTTACGCTCACATATCTGTCGCTGGTCGTGCTCATCCCGCTGCTGGCACTGGTGATCAAGGCACTGGCGATATCCCCACAGCGACTGTGGCAGGCGGCAACCGCCCCGCAGGCGCTGGCCTCCTATCGACTGAGTTTCGGTGCCTCACTGACCGCTGCTGCTGTTAACGTGGTTTTTGGCGGCATCTTAGCCTGGGTGCTGGTGCGCTACCGCTTTCCACTGCGCCGCCTTATCGATGCGCTGGTGGACCTGCCCTTTGCGCTTCCTACCGCTGTTGCCGGCATCACGCTGACCAGCCTCTATTCCACGAACGGTTGGATAGGCCGGTACCTGGCGCGGCTGGACATCGAGGTAGCTTATACTCCGCTGGGGGTCGTGGTGGCGCTGACTTTTGTCGGATTACCCTTCGTGGTGCGGACGCTTCAGCCCGTGTTAGAAGACCTCGATAGCGAAATTGAAGAAGCTGCCGCCAGCCTGGGTGCCGGGCGCTGGCAAACGATCAGGCGCGTGATTCTGCCGGAACTCTGGCCGGCGCTCGCAACTGGCTTTGCGCTGGCATTCGCCCGCGCCGTCGGTGAGTACGGCTCCGTAGTGTTCATTTCCGGCAATAAGCCGTTCAGGACTGAGATTACGCCGCAACTGATTTACGCCAAGCTGGAAATGTACGACTACGCCGGCGCAACCGCGCTGGCGGCGGTCATGCTGGGAGCGTCATTTGCGCTGCTGCTGACCATCAACGGCCTTCAGCGCTGGGCTGCCCGTCGCCAGGCTGCCTTCGGAGACTAGCCGTGTCCAGCGCGGAGCCGCTTTCCGTCGCACCCGCAGTCACGCGCCCGGCTACAACCGAATCCGCGATCGTCCGCGTGCTGCTGATCGCGGTCGCCGTCGGCTTTGTCGCGCTGTTCCTCATTCTCCCGCTGGTCGCGATCTTTGCCCAAGCCTTCGAACGCGGCATCCCGGCATACCTCCGCGCCATATGCGATCCCGAAGCGCTGGCCGCAATACGCCTGACACTCTGGACCGCGGCGCTCGTAGTTCCGCTGAACGCACTCTTCGGGCTGGCAGCGGCCTGGGCGATCGGAAAGTTCACGTTCCGCGGCAGAAGTGTTCTGATCACGCTCATCGACCTGCCTTTCGCCGTGTCGCCGGTCATCGCCGGAATGGTGTTTGTGCTGCTGTTCGGGCAGCGCGGCTGGCTGGGGCCGTTTTTGCAGGCCCATGATATTCGCATCATTTTTGCGATGCCGGGCGTGGTGCTGGCTACGCTGTTCGTCACCTGCCCGCTGGTAGCGCGCGAGCTGATACCCCTGATGGAGGCACAGGGGACCGAGGAAGAACAGGCCGCGGCAGTGCTTGGAGCACGCGGCTGGCAGACCTTTCTGCGCGTGACGCTGCCCAACAGCCGCTGGGGCCTGCTTTACGGCCTGGTACTGTGCAATGCGCGCGCCATGGGTGAGTTCGGAGCGGTTTCCGTGGTCTCCGGACACATTCGCGGCGTCACCAACACCATGACGCTGCACATCGAATTGCTGTACAACGAGTACAATACCACCGGCGCGTTTGCGGTCGCGTCGCTGCTGGCCCTGCTATCGCTGGTAACCCTCGGAGCTAAGAGCGTGCTGGAGTGGAAGGCCCCGCGACCCCGACCCGGAATCCGTCGTCGACAAAGGCAGCAGCCATGAGCATCGAGGTTCGACAGGTCACCAAGCGCTTCGGCCATTTCTTGGCGCTGAAGGACGTCAACCTGGAGGTCAGGACCGGCGAATTGGTCGCCCTGCTCGGCCCGTCCGGCTCCGGCAAGACCACTCTGCTGCGGATCATCGCGGGCCTGGAAAACCCCGAC
>Ga0185342_1000716_pt1 | contig 15742 bp, 16 predicted proteins | sample ConPoolayeEmetaG_FD_128045 | JGI IMG/M metagenome (GOLD analysis project Ga0185342, IMG submission 128045) | Hot spring microbial mat communities from California, USA to study Microbial Dark Matter (Phase II) - Cone Pool mat layer E metaG... ...
CCATTATATTATATCCCCTCAATTATCTTTGCAATTATGAATAAATTGCAAACCTTAGATTTTCAGATAATCTTTATCAGAACAGGAATAATATCGATTCTATTTTTTGCTCTCTTTTTAATTAAAAATTTAAGATTTAAGATGGAGGTTTGAGATGAAAAAAAATTTTAAGAATTTACTCTCTGTAATTACTATCCTTTTGCTTTTTTCCTCCTTTTCCTTTGCTTCAAAGTTTGTTAGCAAAAAATCAGTTTTAATCCAAGAAGATGAGGTTATTAATGAAGATTTGTTTGCTTTAGGGGAGAGAATAACAATTAATGGAAAAGTTAATGGAGACCTATTTTTCCTTGCAAGGGAAATATCAATAAACGGTGAGGTATCAGGAGATGTTATTGGTATGGCTCAGATAGTCACAATAAACGGGGTTCTCCTTGATGATTTTCGAGGAGGAGGGCAGTTTCTAAATATAAATGGGAAAATTCAAAAAAGTGCCACTTTAATAGGTCAATTAATAAATATTAACCAGAGTTCTTCCATTCAAGGGGATCTTATTGTTGGGGGTAATGAGATAAAGATTGATGGTTTGATTTGTGGTGAAGTTCAGGCAGGTGGTGATAGAATCTCTTTAGCAGGTGAAATCGGTAAATCTGTAAATTTGGATTCAAGGGAAATTCTAATTTACCAGACATCTACAATCAGAGGAGACCTTAAATACAGGGCAGAAAAGTCTGAGATAATTGAAGGGGCAAAGATTCAAGGGAAAGTAGAGAAGCTACCTTACAAAGGAAAACCTAAAAAGTCAAAATACCTCAGCTGGCGATTCTATTTCTGGAAATTAGTTTTTATGGTTGCAGGAATAATTGTAGGTTTTATCTTTATAAAACTTTTCCCATCACTAACTTCAAAGATTAAAGAACAGACAAGCTACATCTGGAAAAGTCTTGGGATTGGCTTTGCCTTTCTTATTTGTGTTCCTGTTGTCTCGGTAATTCTCGCTATGACAGTCTTAGGACTTCCAATGTCCCTTATTCTGATTGCCATCTATCTCATTTTCCTTTACCTTGGAAAAATAATTTTTGCTTCCTTTATCGGAGATAAAATTTTGAAGAAAGATTCTCCCTTTCTTTCCTTGTTAATTGGAATGCCAATATTTACAATGCTTTTTGCTCTACCTTTTATTGGATGGTTGTTAGAACTTATTGCACTCTCTATAGGGCTCGGCGCTTCTGGAGTTGGGAGCTACATTTTCTTTAAAGAGGCAAGATAATGAAGTTGAAAACTTTCCTATTTTTTCTTATTCTTCAAATTTTAGTTTTCTTTGTTGCCAAACATGCTGATGCAGAGGAGATAAAGCTAAAAACAGGTGAGCATGGGTGTAGAGGATTTTTCATGTTTGGAGCAAGAATTATTGATTTGGAGAACCTTAGCTCAGCTCTTGAAAGAAAAGGATACGGAAAATTTTCAGATAAGTTTATTTCTCTTGGAGGAGGGGGATGTGGGATTATTGGAAAATTGATTGTTGGTGGAGAGGGGCATGGAATAATTGAAAAGAGTGTTTATAATGGAGATTTTAAAACATCCATTAGGGGTGGCTATGGTTTATTTGATATAGGGTATCAGATTTACTCAAAAAATTATATGAATATTTATCCCATGATAGGAATTGGAGGAGGTGGGATTAACTTAAGAATTGTTGAAAGAAAAGACCAATCTTTTGATGAGATTATTGAGAATCCGAGAAGAGGTTCAGAACTTGCCACTGACGGTTTTTTGCTCAATTTTTCTTTTACAATAGATAATTTAATGAAAATAAAAGAAGGAAGAAGATGCGAAGGTGGTTTAGCATATGGAATTAGGATTGGTTATCTTTTAGCTCCATTTAAAACTGATTGGAAAATTTATGGAATGGAAGTAAACAATGGACCGAGAGCAAGTTTTCAAGGACCTTATGTTGTCATTCTCATCGGAGGTGGAGGTAGTTGCAAGGGATTGAATAGGTTCTAAGCTTTTAGAGGTTACTTTTAAAGATTATCAAAATTTTTGTCCCAAATCCTTCCAACTGGTAAAATAAAATCTGGAGATTTTTCATGGAGCTCAAACTAAAGAACAAAAAAAGTGAGATTTTTATACCTGATAATCTTCCATTGAAAGAAGGGATCGAAAGAACAACCCATCTTGGGATATCTGCCCATCCTGATGATCTTGAAATTCTTGCTTTTGACGGAATAATAAAATGCTTTGGTCGTAAGGATCAGTGGTTTTTTGGAGTTGTCGTAACAGATGGTGCAGGAAGTCCAAGAACTGGAAGATACGAGAAATTCAGTGATGAAGAAATGGTTGAGGTGAGGAAAAAGGAACAGAAGAAAGCAGCAATAATAGGAGAGTATGCTGGTATAGCTTTCCTCAACTATTCAAGCTCTTCTGTGAAAGACAGTTCCAACAGGGATGTAATAGAAGATCTGGTGGAACTGATAACCCTTTCAAAGCCAAAGATTGTTTACACCCACAATCTTGCTGACAAACATGACACCCATGTTGCAGTTGCGATCAAGACAATTTTAGCTCTGAGGGAATTGCCATCAGAGCTTAAGCCTGAAAAAATTTTTGGTTGTGAGGTTTGGAGGGACCTTGACTGGATGCTTGATGAAGATAAGGTTTTTTTTGATGTTTCAGGTTTTTCAAACCTTGAAAGCGCTATTCTTGGAGTTTTTGACTCTCAAATTGCTGGAGGGAAAAGATATGATCTTGCAACAATTGGAAGGAGAAGAGCAAATGCAACCTACTTTTCAACCCATGAGGTTGATATTTCTGAGAGCGCAATATATGCCATGGATTTGACTCCCTTGGTCTATGAGCCCTCCTTAGATATATCAGAATATGTGTCAAAATTTGTGAAAAGATTTGAAGAAGATGTAAATAACAGGGTAAAAAGACTCCTTCTAAATAATCCAAAAAAGAAAATTTAACTTTCAGTTTAATTGCATCAAGGAATATCTTTCCTCCATCATGAGTAAAAAAATGATTCTAAGTATCCTGGCTCTACCCTTTCAAGTTCTTAGGGGTATCAAGGAGGTGAAGGAATTTTCTATTTTGAGTAGAATTTCTTTTGATGCAAAGAATCAATTTCATATAGAAAATTAGTGATGCAATAAGGGAAGCTTGAATTTTCAAAAATTTTAACTATAATTTAGGCTATGACGAGACCTTTAAGAATAGAGATGGAAGGGGGACTTTATTATGTATTCTCAAGAGCAATAGAAAGAAGGCATCTTTTTAAAGAAAGAAGTGATTTTCTAAAATTCATTTCTATTTTGAAAGAATCAAAGGAAAGGTTTGGCTTGATTATTTATTCTTATGCTCTGATAAGGGATTCTTACTATGTTGCCCTAGAAACTCCTTTGGGAAATTTATCTCGAGCAATTCATTTTCTTAACACTGCCTACACTGTTTATTACAACAAAAAACATGGAAAGTCAGGACCTTTATTCAGAGGAAGATATACTTCCTATGTTGTCGATAAAGAAGAATTTCTTCCAGAACTAACAAGATACATACATTTAGTTCCTTATCTAATGGGGGAGTCAAAGAGGCCCCAAAGATATCCCTACAGTAGCCTTGGAGAATATCTCCATTCTAAAAGAGATGGGCTTGTGGATACCATGACTGTTCTCAATTCATTTTCGAAGAGGAAAGGTGATGCGAAGAAAAAGTATAAAGAATTTATAGAGGAAGGTATCAAGGGAAAGTTAGTTGATCCCCTCGAAAAGATAGTGGGAAGAACTGTAATAGGCTCTCAAGAATTCGCTGAAGAGCTTAAGGAAAGATTGTGGAAAGGGGATGAGAAGATTTGGATAAAGAAATTGATAGAAAAAGAAAAGGTGATTGACGCAGTTTGCAGGTTTTTCAGGACAGGTTTTTCAGAACTCAAAAAAAGGAAGAAAAAAGATTTTAGAAGGCAGGCTTTAATGTATCTTCTTAATAGAAAATCAGGATTAAAACTCCAGGAGATTGGAGAGATTCTCGGAATAGGATACTCTGCAGTCAGTCAGGGTATTAAAAAATTCAAAGAACAACTGGAAAATGACAGAGAACTGGCTAAGAATCTAAGATTTCTTGAAGAGAGACTATCAAGAATCAGATGATGCTTCCATAATAAAAGAACTTATCATTTTCAGGAGGAGTATTTTTCCTTTATCCTTTTCTTAACTTCCTGGCTTGTCAATTCTTTTAATACATCTCGAGCAATCCATTTAGCACTTTTGGAATTAATCCTTTGAATTTCTTTTGCAATTTCGATTCCTTTTTTATTTAAGTAAAAATTTCTTTTTCCAATTTGCCTCAATGCCCAGCTAACTGCTTTTTTGACAAAATTTCTGTTATCTTTAGCCTCTCTTTTTATAATTGGAAAGAACTCTTCAAATCTTTCATTATCAGCCTCTTTATCCTTAAAAGCTAACCAAGCCATCAAAGCAAAACCAGCTCTTTTGACAAATTCTTCCTCCTTTCCACTCCATTCTATAGCCTTTTTATAAGCAAATTTTGTATGAATAAAAAGATTCTGGCAGACCTGGTCGCATATTTCCCAGTAATCAAACTCCTTCACCCATTCATCTATTTGTTCCTCTTTAACTGAATCTGGCTCATCGACCATGCTTGCAAGTATTCGAGTTTCTCTAATATTCAATTCCCAGAGTTTTTTCGCAATTTCATGGTCTTTCCCTATTTCCTTTGCAATCTTCCTTAGATTCGGGATTGATACGCCAAAAGTCTTTTCCGGTATGATCCCAAACTTTGCCATTCCTTCTATTCCCTTTTCATTGGAGAGTGATTTCAGCTTTCTAATTATTTCGGTTAACTTCTTCTCCCTTTTAACCACGATTTCCTCTGTCTTTAATAAGGAACTACATAATGAGTTTCTTTATCTTCCATCTCTCAACAATCCATTTGTCCTTTCTTTCAGGGTTCCCCACAAGTTCGAGTTCTGAACCAGTAAGGGTTTTTAAAGCTGAAAAAAGAATAGATGTTGAAATGTGGGGAGGGGGGTATCCCTCCTCAATCAGTTTAAAAGCTCCCTTTTCGATTGCCGGCTCTTTCATCCAGTATTCAAATTCCTCGTCACTTAAGATAACAATTTTTGCATCCCTCAAATAGCCTGTTTTCTTTAAATATTTTGCAATAGAGCGGACAATCTCTATCGGCTCTTTTTTCTTGAATTCTAATTTGTCCTTTATCTTGTTAAATAAAATCTCCCCAGTTCTCCAAACAATTTTCCAACTCTCATCTCCGAGTTTTTCTCCAAGGGCTTTGAAGACAGAATAAGAGAAGGAATTGAAAAAATCCGAGTCAATTCCTTTAGCCATTTCAATACTGGGGAGCTATTTCAACTTTGTTTTCCTGCAGGAGATTTACTCCTTCTATTTTCTTTGAAACATCGAACCTTCCTATGTATGCAAATCCTGAGCCCTTTGATCTTACATAGAGATCAACAATTGTTGCTTTCCAGGCAGGATTGTTTATAAAAGCTGATTTAGAAGAAGCTTTGTAACCGTAGTTGGATTTTAAAACGATCCTTTCAGAAATCTGCTTGGGCTGGAGAGGTTTTCTAAATGTTGAAAAATAACAGTCGCCGAGGGATTGCTCCTCTCCTTTAAAACGGAAAACAGCGTTAAAGGAGACATATTGAAGGGGTTTCTGACCAATATTCACAACTTTAAAGGATATTACAGGAACAAGAACAGTTTCCCAAGGTCTTACATATTTTTCTCCCCAGTATGTGTCAATATCTAAAAGTTGAATTGACTCCTTGAGTTCTTCAGGTTTTACTGGCTGGAAAAATTGGGCTATTTTGTTTAAAAGAGGAACTTTCTTTGTTAGCCAGGGAGGAGAAAACACGAAAAGATAAGCAAGAATTGCACAAATTAAAACAATAATTATAAAAAAAGACCATCTAAAACTCATTTTTCCTCCTTCTCATTTCTAACTTTATCATTCTCATTTTTATTATCAAATAATGTAGGTTTAAAATCAAGGAATCATCATTTCTTATAAAGACTCAAAAATCTCGAAAGGCTTCTGTCATAAGTCTTCTCTACATCAGGAGGAAAAAAGCAGGCAGGAAGTTCTCCCATCTTCCTGTGATAATGAAGACATTCGCAACATATACCCTTTCTTGGGCAGGGTTCATAGGTGCAATTGCAAATTTCAAGATTCTTTTTCAATGAGCATTCCCTCATTTTTAACCTCCTGATTTTATTCTATGTATCCCAGAGAACGAAGATTTTCAAGAAGCTCTTTGTTGAACTTCGAGACAACTTTTTTCTCTTTTTTCCTTCCGAAGGACTTTATTATATTTACTTTATGGAACTTTTTAAATTCACTGTCTATCCCTTCCATTAAAGGCGCTTTCATCCTTTCAGAGATAGGGAAGCCTGAAATAAAAAGGACTGTAGGAGCTATTCTTTCAGGGGTATGAGGTTCATAGATAGAGCCTTTTTTAAAAGGAAGACCTTGGAATATAACAATTCCATCCTCACCTTTTTTTATCCCTTTATTTCTCAAATTCCTTCCTGGGTCGAAAACAAATATTTTTGTGTAATCTTTAAGGGAGTTTGTAATTTTTTCAAGAATAGAATCTTCCTTCAAAAAGGCATTTTCTATTTCTGTTATTGAATTTTTTAAAACCCTCACATCTTCAATCGGATTTTTAAAATTATTCTCCCATTGTATATCAAGTCCTGGAAGATAAACCATCAAAAGATCGGGAGAATAACTCTCAAAAAGTCTTTGAATAGTATTTGAAATAAAGGAGTCGGGTTGAAAAGATTCAGACAGATCAAGGGAATGGAAAAGATCATCTTTAATATGATGAGGATAGTAATCCATTTCCAACTCCATTCTCTCTTTAATTTTTTCAAAAGCTCTATCAGTTATTGAAAAGTCCCTTACCTCATCGGCAGGCCAGGAAGCCCACCAGTTTACTTGTCCTATTCTAAAACCTTTTTCAGAGAAAATTTCCCAGAGGGTTTTTGAGTTTCTAAGATAGCTTGAAATAGGCTCAAGCTGGGCAATCTTTGCGTTGAGGAAAAGAGAGTTTAATGCCCATAGGATCCCTGAAGGGTCCCTTTTAAACTGTAAAGGGGTTTCCATTCCTATCAAGGATGTTGATTGAAAGGCAAGGATGTTATGCTCTTCTGGAGGTGAACCAGTTGCAACGGTCGTCCAGAAAATTGCAGGAATTCTTGGTTCTTTTGCCTTATATTTACATATAAACCCATTTTCAAGAAGCGTTTTTAAAAATGGAAGCTTCCCTTCTTCAATTAAAGCTCTTGCAAAGGATATATCAAAACCATCCACTCCTATGATGGCAACTTTTATATTTGTCTTTTTAATAGAAAAACTTTCTTCACCTATATCTTTAACTCTTTCAAGGAAAAGGAACAAGCTAAAGGAAAAAAGGATTAAAATTGAAAGAACAACAAGAATTCCTCTTGAAGGAAGGGGGTCCATCGAGATATTCCCCATTAAAAGAAAAATTGAAAGGAGGAAGATTCTGAAAAAAATAATAAATATAAGAGAAAGGGGAATAAGTATGAAAACAAAGTAATAGGGAGATGGGAAGACCTGACTTCTAAACCAGAAGAACAAGTAGCCTATTATTAGAATTGAAAAGAAAATTGTAAGGATGTGAAAAAGTGTATTTGAAGGCTTTGCTCTTAATCTAAGTTTTTTAAGAGGATAGTTTATTGCTAATCCAAAAATTAAAAAGAAAGCAAAAAGTATTATAAAAATGCTAACTGAGATATAAAGGAAAAGAAGGAAAAGGTCTAAGAAATTTGATATTAATGGAAGATTTGTTATTATGTATAATAGGCTGAACCCAACTCCAAATAAAATAGCTCCAATAAAGGAAATTTTTGAAATTAAAATGAGAAATTTTGGCTTTCCCCCGACAAAGAAACCTCCTATCCTCCACTCTAAATAACCAAGAGATTTTAATTTTTCTTTTATATTTTCTATGTTTTTTTCCATTATCTGTCCCTCAACATGACATAATTTGCAAGCTGTATAAGGAGTTCGTTTCGAGGGATAAAATAAATTGATTTTATTGATGTCTCAACAAGCTCCTCCATAATCTTTTTGGCACCCTCTAAACCTGCAAAGGAAACGAAATTTGTTTCTCCCTTATCCTTCCCCCTTTCCTTCCCCATCTTCTTGGGATCACCTTCTGTATCAAGGATATCATCCTTGATCTGGAAAGCAAGCCCAAGGTTTTTGGAATAATTCTTAACTGCTTCCAACTCATGTTCGTGAGCATTAGAAAGGATTGCTCCGAAAAGGGCTGAAGCCTGAAAAAGAGCTCCTGTCTTTTTGGAATGCATAAATTCAAGAAGCTCAAAATCTACGGGCTTCTTTGTTGTAAGATCTATAGTCTGCCCAGCTATCAAGCCATTGGGACCTATAGCATCAGTCAGAACAGAAATCAAATTAGTTATAACTCTTTCCTTTACCTTCAGTTTCTTTAGAGTAGTTATCAAGTAAAAGGCATGATTTAAGAGACCAAAGGCAGCAAGAATTGCTATATCCTCTCCAAAAACCCTGTGACAGGTTTCTTTCCCCCTTCTCATAATAGCGTTGTCCATGCATGGAAGATCGTCAAGGATTAGAGAGGATGAGTGGACAAATTCAATTGCACAGGCAGCTGGTAAAACCTTCTCCTCTTTCCCACCAAAGACATGGGAAACAGCAAGGGTTATAAGAGGTCTTATTCTCTTACCGCCATTCAAAATCCCATATCTCATAGCTTGTATCAAGATAGAAGGAAAGTCTTCTGAGGAGGGTAGGGAATTCTCTATGAATTGGTCTATTTTTTCTTTCTTCTCTTCCCAGAATTCATAAAAAAGTGACAAATCTTCCATAAAGATTCTATAATATCAGAAATATATAATTTTAACAAAGAGGGGGAATTTTGATTGAATTTTTTGCTTAAGGGGCTTTGATGAAGGTTTATTCTGTGTCTAAGGATTATACCATGAGTATTCTAAGAAACTTTAAAATCATGTTCCTTTGCTAAATTCTTTATAGCATCCCAAAAATTTAAAAAACTCTGTTTTCTCTTTTACCTTTTTCAATGCAATACGCACATTTTCATCCTTTAAAGAACCCAAAAAATCTATCATGAAGATGTATTTCCCCTTTTCCTTTTTGTCGGGTCGAGACTCTATTCTCGAAAGATTAATTTTGTTTTCTTCAAATATTTTTAGTAGATTGCAAAGAGCTCCAACTCTGTCGAGAATACAGAATACAATTGAACATTTGTTTCCATCTTCAGAGCCTTCTTTGCTGGAAATAATTACAAAGCGAGTTAAATTGATTAACTCATCCTGGATATTTTCTTTTAATACCTTGAGTCCATATTGCTCACATGAGCTATTGGCTATTACTGCAATCCCGGGCTGTCTTGTCCGAGCAAGCCATTTTGCTGCTCCTGCAGTATCGTAGAATGGTTTAGGTTCAAAATTATTCTGGGAGATGAACTTTCTGCATTGAGCAAGCGCTTGAGGATGGGAGTAGACATATTTGATTTCGTTAAAGCTTGTTTCAGGCAGAGTAAGAAGTGAATGGTTTATTTGTAACTTTACTTCTCCTACAATGAAGATATCGTTAGAAACTAAAAGGTCATTTGCTTCTCCTATTGAGCCTTCGGATGTATTTTCTACAGGTAGTATTCCAAAATCAAGGTAATTTTCTTTCACGCCTTCGACCACATCTTTGAATTCCTTGCATGGAATAGGGAATAAATTTGAGTTAAAAATTTTTGCAGCCAATTCACTGTTTGCTCCATGCTCTCCCTGAAACCCAATTAAGGAAGTTTTCTCTAATTGTAGTCTTTTACTTTCTTTTAAAATCAACTTGAAAAGATTTTCTTTGAAAATTTCTCCAATTATCGGATTGTTATGGGAATGGGAAATGTTCTCAAAAATCTCTTTTTCCCTTTTCTCGTCATATATATTGGATTTAAAATTCTTTGCCAGAAGAGCTAATTCAAATCTTTCTTCTAAGAGCCTCAAAATTTCAAAATCTAAAAAATCAATTTTTCTTCGAATTTCTCCTAAATTCATAAAAACCTCCTTTTTTGGTTATTTTTAAAAGGCTATTTTTGAGACGCTTCTTTTCAGGCGGTTTCCACCGCCTGAAAGCATAAAACAAAAGGAATTGGAAAGAGTCCCTTCAACCTTTCTTTAATTTCTGAAGATTTTTCTATAAAATTTATGCCATAATTTTCAACGAGGATTGTCCCTAAATCTTTACATTTCAATTTATTTTCATTCAGGCTCTTTTTCAATATCATTTCTTTGGACCATCCTTTAAAATCTGAAAGATTATATCAAGGGCAAAGGTGTATACCCTCCATCCAAACCCCGCAAGAAAGCCTTTACATACAGGGGCTGTAAGGGATCGGGATCGGAAGTCTTCCCTTGAAAAGATGTTGGATATGTGGATTTCTATAACAGGAATTTTAATTGCTTCAATTGCATCTCTCAGAGAATAGGAGTAATGGGCAAGGGCTCCAGGGTTGATTATTATTCCATCAATATCATTAGTTTCATGGATTCTGTCAATAATTGCTCCTTCATGATTACTCTGGAATATCTCCAGTTCTATTCCCATTCTCTCTGCTTTGGTTTTTAAGGCTTTGTTTATTTGTTCAATCGATTTTTTCCCGTATATCTTCGAATTCCTTTTGCCTATAAGGTTCAAATTAGGTCCATTAATCAATAAAATTTTCATGAATGACCTCCTTTAATGAATCAAACATGATTTTTTCTGATAAACCTCTCATTAAAACTGGCTTTCCTATCCCCTTCAACAAAACAAAGTCAATACCTGCTTCTGTAGATTTTTTGTCAATTTTCATTGCTTCCATAAGAAGATCCATTCTTCCTTTTATTGAAGTTTTCAGTCCCAGTTTCTCAAGAATGTTTTTTATCCTTTCTTTCAAACCTTTTGGGCAGATTCCTAAATCCTCAGAAATTTTAAGGGAATAAATTAAGCCTATCCCTACAGCTTCACCATGGGGTATTTTATATTTTTGTTGAGATTCAATGGCATGAGCTAATGTGTGACCCAGATTGAGAATTTTTCGAATGTTCTTTTCGTAAGGGTCCTTCTCAACAATATTCTTCTTTACTTTTATTGCCCTAAATAAAATTTCCTCTACACTCTCTATGTCAATCATTTTAATAAGGGGAAATTTCTCTTCAATAAGTTGGAGAATCTCAGGATCCCCTATAAGACCAGCTTTTAACCCCTCCACAATTCCTGCTGAAATTTCCTTTGAAGGAATAGTGGAAAGGAGAAGAGGGTCAATGAATACTTTTTCAGGTGGGGAAATTGTCCCTATTGCATTTTTCATGAAATTAAAGTTTATCCCATTTTTTCCTCCAATGCTTGAATCAAGCATTGAAAGAATGGTTGATGGAATGTGATAATGGGTTACACCCCTCAAAATTGTTGAGGATACAAATCCGCATATGTCTCCAATGACTCCTCCTCCAATCGATAATATAAGAGAATCCCTTTTTATCTTTTCCTTGAGTAGCCATTTCCAAATTTTTTCAACATTTCTAAAATTTTTATTCCTGTCTTTTCCTGGAATGAGAAAGTAATTGGATGTTATATCTTTCAAGTATTCGCTGTAAATTTTAAAAACATTTTTGTCGCAAATTATAAAAATTTTCCCATCCTGTCCAGAAAGAATTTCTTCAAAACTTTTTAATAAAAACCTTTTGAAAACAATTTTTGTGACCTTCTCACCCACTTTAACTTCCATATCTTCTTTCTTTTCAGTTAGAAATCTTAATACTTTATCAATAGAATCCTTTTCTGATAAATTTGAAACATCAATCTTGTTCGGGAATTTTTTGAATCTCAGAGCCCTTTCATTGTAAAGGTTAAAAAAATTCTCCTTTGTGATTCCTTTGAGAAGAGGCCTTTTCTTATCTTTCTTCAATCTTTCCCATAAAATTTCAGGGTCAACAGTAAGAGTTATTATTAATCCTTTTTCCAAGAGTGAATTTAAGTTCTTTTCAAAGAGTAATGTTTTCCCACCAGTTGAGATTACACAGTTATTTATTTTTTTTAGCTCCTCAACAACCTCCCTTTCAAGATTTCTAAAATATTTTTCTCCAAACCTTTCAAATATTTCTGAAACTGAAAGATTCTTATTTCTCTCAATTAAATCGTCAGTATCAATAAATCCCATTGATAATTTTTCTGCAATGGCTTTCCCTATGGTTGTTTTGCCACTCCCCATGAATCCTGTGATTATTATGTTCATCTTATCCCCACTTTATTTTCTTAATATAATTCATCCAATTTATTTTAGTCTCTTCAAGATTGTCCCCGCCGAACTTTTCGAGGAAGAGATTTGCAATCTCAAGGGCGAGGACATTTTCAGCTACAATTCCTACGGATGGGACAATACAAGTATCCCCCCTTAACTGTGGAGCAGAGGAAGGTTTTCCACTTCTCAAATCAATAGAGGGGAAGTTTCTCCTAAGGGTTGGGGGAGGCTTTATCTTTAACCTCAAAATTATTTCTTCTCCATTGGATATTCCTCCCTCAATTCCGCCAGCATTGTTGCTCCTCCTTTTTATTTTTCCATTTTTTATAAAAATTGGATCATTATTCACAGAACCAAGGGATAATATTTTTCCAATTTCAATTCCTTTTACTCCTGGAATTGAAAGGATTGCACCACCAATTTTAAAATCCAGTCTCCTATCGTAGTGAACATGAGAGCCAATTCCAGGTGGAACACCTTTTACTATTACCTCAGTTTCCCCTCCAATTGTATCTCCAGATGACTCAGCTTCCTCAATTTTCTTCATCATCAATCCCTCATTTTCCTTATCAACGCAAAAAATAGGGGAGGCTAATCTCCTTTCTTTTATAAAGTCAAAATCATAAATTTTTTCGCTTTGGACATCCCCTATTCTCACCGTATGGGAGACAAAGTCGATTCCAAAATTGGAAAGAAAGATTTTGCATATCGTTCCAAGAGCAACTCTCATACTTGTTTCTCTCGCACTTGCCCTTTCTGCTATCAAATGTATATTTTTGAATCCATACTTCATACAGCCTGCAAGGTCTGCATGGCTTGGTCTTGGAACAAAGCCCTTTAGTTCTTTAACATCTTCATTCAAAATTCTTAAAGCTATGGGAGCCCCTGTTGTAAATTCATCTCTTACCCCACTGATAATTTCAAATTCCTCCTTTTCAATGCTCATTCTTTTGCTTCTTCCAAAAGGTAGCCTTCTGAGTCTGAGTTCTTCTAAAATTCTATTCCTATCGATTTTTACACCAGCAACCATACCTTCTAAAATTCCGATCAATGAATCTCCATGGGATTCACCTGCAGTATAGTATCTAATCATATGAAACCTCCCGAAAACGACTTGAAAAAGATAAATTAAAATCTTTCATTTTTTAATACCTGTTTGTTTAATTGAATTGTAAACCTCCTCCCAATCCTCCTTTTTTGTCTTTATCCCCGTCCATATCTCCAATGATTTCATTGCCTGAAATAGCAACATTTCAAGACCATTTTTAATTTTTGCTCCAAGAAGATGAGCTTTTGAAAGAAAAATTGTTGAGGAGGGATTGTATATTAAGTCTATAAATATCTTCCCTTTTAATGGAATATTAAAATCAAAGGGATTAGAATCCTGAAAACCTTCCATACCAATGGGTGTTGCGTTAATTACACATTCAACTTCTTCAATTATTTGGAGAAATAGCTTGCAATTCCAATCAATCAATTCAAGATTCGGGACAAAATCAAAATCTTTTCTGATTCTTTCCCTTCTTGAAGGATTTCTATCCATCAAAAATATCTTTTTGCAATTTAAATGATATAAAGCATAAAGGACAGCCCTTCCTGCCCCACCCCCTCCAAGTATAAAACTATTTCTTATTCTACCTTTAAATTCTTCTATGGATTTATAAAATCCGTAGTAATCAGTGTTGTAACCTCTTATTCTACCATTAGAAAAATGAATTGTGTTAACAGCACCTATCTTGGTAGCAATTTCATCAACTTCATCGATTAGAGGAATTATTCTCTCTTTATAAGGGATTGTGACATTCATTCCATCAAATCCTTTTATCTTCATAGAATCAAAAAAAGGTTTTAGCTCCCCCTCTTTAATCTGAAAGGGAATATAAACATAATCAAGGTTAAGTAGTTTGAAGATACCTTCAAAAAGTAAAGGAGAAATGGAGTGATTTAATGGATTACCAATTATTCCAAATCTTCCGAGCATGCAAAATCCTCCACCATAGTTTTTAACTCTTGCAAAGCGAAAATAGGTCATTTATAAAGTTAGGATAGGAAATTTCAATACAGTCTAAGTCATCAATAATTGTTTCACCCTTTGCAATAAGGGATGCAATTAATAGAGTCATTGCTATTCTATGGTCTCCATAACTGTTAACTTTTGCTCCTCTCAGGAGTGATGGCCCTTCAACAACAATACCGTCCTCAGTTTCCTCTATTTTTGAGCCCAATTTACTTAGAGAATCACATATGGCATGAATTCTATCACTCTCTTTGTATCTTAGTTCCTTTGCTCCTTTGATATTTGTTATACCATCAGCCTGAGTTGCGAGAAGGGAGATAATAGGAATCTCATCAATTATGGAAGGTATCTCATGCTCTTCTATCTCTATACCTTTTAATTGGGAGTATTTTACTTCTATATCTCCTATTTCCTCGTTGCATTGTTTTCTTAAATCCAGTATTCTTATAGATGCTCCCATTCTTTTAAGTATTTCTAATATACCTGTTCTCGTTGGGTTTAAGCCCACATTCTCTATAACAATTTTTGAACCTTTTACAAGAGTTGCTCCGCAAATGAAAAAAGATGCAGAAGATATATCTCCTGGAACAGTTATTTCTCCGTCTGAAATTTTAGCCCCCCCTTTTATTTTTATCACTTTGTCTTCCACTGTAATATCCGCTCCAAGCCATTTTAACATTCTTTCTGTATGATCCCTTGACTTTAGATTTTCTTTAATTACTGTTTTACCATCAGCAAAAATAGCTGAAATAATTATAGCCGATTTTACTTGAGCACTTGGGATTTTTAGTTCATAGGTTATTCCTCTAAGATTTCCACCTTTTATAGACATTGGAAGGACGGAATCTTTTCCTCTTGCGTGGATTATTGCTCCCATTTCTCTTAAAGGCTCAACAATCCTTCCCATTGGTCTTTTTCTAAGAGAAGCATCTCCATCAAGAACAGAAAAGAAATCCTGCCCGCTCAGAAGACCTGAGAGTAGCCGAGCTGTTGTTCCAGAGTTACCGCAGTAAAGTATTTCCTCAGGTTCTTTAATTCTACCTGGTTTGATTTCAATTTCCTTCCCCTTTTTCTCAATTACTTTGCCAAGCTTTAATAGACAGGTAATTGTTGAAATTGTATCTCCTGAGAGGAGAGGGTTTCTAATCCTAATTGTTTTTTCCGAGATCGAACCTATTATCAAAGCTCTATGGGTGATAGATTTGTCAGGAGGGGGTTTTAATCTTCCCTCGATTCTTTCAAAATTTGGTATTTTCATAAAGCTTTCTCCTTTTTTCAATATCCTTTTTAATTTCAAAAATAAAATCTCTAAGAGATTCTTTATCAATTCTAATTTTTAGTTCTTCCAGTTTATGAATGATAGTGTCGATTAGACTGATAAC
>Ga0185342_1000717_pt1 | contig 15722 bp, 15 predicted proteins | sample ConPoolayeEmetaG_FD_128045 | JGI IMG/M metagenome (GOLD analysis project Ga0185342, IMG submission 128045) | Hot spring microbial mat communities from California, USA to study Microbial Dark Matter (Phase II) - Cone Pool mat layer E metaG... ...
GCATTAATATAACCATAGTCAGAAAGCTTTATATTGCCGCTCCCCAGAGGATGTGTAAGCTCTGCCTGTTTATCAAAATTTACAATAATTTTATTAAGCCTAATAATTTCTCTCATTCTTTTTAAATATTTCAGTAAGATTTTCTCCCCCCTTATTATTTCCTTATATTTCTATTACGCCCTTGAACCTTTGAGCATAAAGCTTTCCAAAACCTTTCTTGGCAAAAATGGTGGTTCCCTACTAACAATTTTTTTAATGCTTCTCATATTTATCATCATCTTTTCCTCCTTCCTTCCAACAATTATTTTCCAAATAAAGGATTTTTTTTCATCTTTTCCTGATTTTCTTGATAAGGCAGTTTCCTTTCTCGAGCCAATTTTCAAGGGTAAACCAAAGGAAGGACTTTTGGGGGAAATCAGGAATCAGATAGTTACAAATATAAAGGAGAGTATCCCATCTTTAATAAATGCTTTTCCATCAATCGGCTCCTTTATCTTCAAAAATATAAATTCTCTTATACTTTTTATCCTCTACCTCTTCATAATCCCATTTTTTACCTTCTACCTTCTGAGAGATTTCTCTGATTTTAAAAAGAGAAAATTTTCTGAAAATCCAGAATCTTCTCTGACAAAAAGGCTGAGAGAATTCGACACTCTTATATCAAACTTTATAAGGGGACAGCTAACAATATGCTTTATTGTAGCAATTCTTTATTCCATAGGACTTTTGATAATAGGAGTTCCCTTTGCCCTTCTCCTTGGTTTTATTGGTGGGATAGGTGATATAATCCCATATCTTGGGACATACTCAGCCTTAGCCCTTTCAATTCTCGTTTCTTTAAGTTATTCTCCATCTTTAAAAACCGTTATCTTCATTCTTCTTCTTTTTGCAATAGTTAAAGGTATTGATAATTTTATTCTCTCACCAAGAATTCTTGGAAGAAGCTCAGGACTTCATCCTATTATTGTTATAGTCTCCATTTTCATGGGCAGTAAACTCCTTGGTCTAATGGGAATGCTCCTTGCTATTCCTGTAACTGCTTTTATTAAGATCATCTTAAAGGATTTATCAGAGAGCCTTGGTTCGATTTCTTGATTAAACCATCTCTTTTTAAGATAATATTTTTTTGAAAACATGAAAAAGCTTGCAATTGTTCCAGCTTACAATGAGGAAAAAAATATAGAAAGAGTTATAAGGGGAATACAGAAGGAAGCTCCTGACCATGATATTCTTGTGATAAATGACGGCTCAAAGGATAGAACTTCAGAGACTGTCAGGAAGTTTGAGTTCGTAAAAATAGTGGATCTACCAATGAATCTCGGAATTGGTGGTGCTGTTCAAACTGGTTTCATTTATTGCTGGGAAAAGGGATATGATATTTGTGTTCAGGTTGACGGAGATGGACAGCATAAGCCATCGGAGATAAAAAAAATTGAGGAACCGATAATAAATGGTGAAGCTGATATGGCAATAGGCTCAAGATTCTTAGGCTCCTCCACATACAAAACAACATTCTTAAGGAGAATGGGAATTAAAATTTTTTATTTCGCCAACCGATTGTTCCTGCGAGAAAAAATTAAAGATAGCACTTCAGGATTCAGAGCTTACAACAGAAAAGCAGTTGAGATTCTGAGAAGGTATTATCCCGATGATTATCCTGAACCTGAGGCAATCTTTATTCTTAAGAAAAAAGGGTTGAGAATAAAGGAAGTTGGAGTTGAGATGGAAGAGAGAAAGGGAGGGAGGTCTTCAATAACTTTTTTTAGAGCAATTTATTACATGGTTAAGGTCTCTATAGGAATAGCAATACATATTTTAAGAAAGGAGGATTTTTATGGAGGTTGAGGTTTTTAGAATCCAAATAATCGGGATAATCGGGTCAATCTTTCTCCTCTTTCTTGTTATAGAGCTAATAAGAAGAGGAAAACTAAGAATTGAATTCTCCCTTTTATGGTTTTTTATAAGTGTTCTGTTTCTCTTTGTTTCAATTTTTCGAAGCCTTCTTGATAAGTTTTCCTATTTGGTTGGAATAGGCTATCCCCCATCTGCCCTCTTTCTAATCCTTCTCCTTGGTTTAATAATGATTCTCATCCACTTTTCAACAGTAATTTCCAATTTGAAAGAGGCGAAAAAAGTTCTTACCCAGAGGGTTGGACTCCTTGAGATCGAGATTGAAAGATTGAAAAAGGAGATTGAAAAATGCAAGGATTGATTTATTTTTCTGTATCATCCCTTATTTTTGTTTCATCCCAGATTCTTATAAAATATGGAATCAACAGAGTGGGTGAAAAACATGGTATTCAATTTCTAATTTCCTCCCTTACATCCCCCTTTGTCCTTTCAGGGCTTTTCCTTTCTGGTATTGGAGTCATTGTCTGGCTCTTTATCCTTTCAAAGTATGAACTAAGTTACTCTGTCCTCATTCTTTCGATAACATATGTTCTTTTCCTTATTGGGTCTCAATTTTTCCTCGGTGAAAGCATATCTTTCCTTAGATGGATAGGAGCTATTTTAATAATTGCAGGAGTTTATATAGTAACCAGGTCATGAAGAAATTTTTTCTTTTTTCAATAATTTTAGCTTTTATTTTTTATTTTTCAGGAATAGGTTTTGACCTCCCTTTTTTGAAGGTGGTTTCTGATGAAGATTCCTATGTGGGAAGAATATTTGATATGGCTGAAAAGGGGATATGGAATCCAAAGTGGTTTTACTATCCACCCCTTTATTACTATTTTGTAGCAATAACAGCAATTATTGCCAAGCTCATAGCATCGATTTTTATTTATTTTTTTGGAATAAAGGATGTCATAAATGGTATAATATCCAACTATCCAAATATCGTTTTATATGCCTTTTGGGGAAGATTTATCTCTGCTTCCTTTGGATTTCTATCCTGTCTTTTGATTTTTAAAATTATAAAGGAAGAGTTCAAAGATGTGCTACTATCAAATTTAGCCCTTCTTCTAATGGCAGTTTCACCTCCTTTAATCCTTCACAGCCACTCTGCAAAACCAGATACAATGCAGGTTTTTCTTACCCTGGTTGCCTTCTATTTTTCTTTAAAAATTTATAAAGAGGGATGGGCTTTCAACTCAATTTTAGCTGGAATATTCACATCCTCCTCCTTCATGACAAAATATTCAGGGGTTGTGGTTGGAGGAACGGTCGGCTTCGCAATTTTTCTGAGATTTTTCGAAAAAAAGGACCCCTTTAAAATTTTTTTAAGAAACTCAATTCTCTCCTTCCTATCCTTTTTAATTTTCATTCCTATTTTCTCTCCCTTTACAATCCTTGATTTTCCCACATTCAAAAGAGATTTTATCCTTCAGGCAAAATCCTATCAGATCGATCCATTAATTCTATCTGAAAACGCATGGTTTAAACAGATTCTGAACATCAAAAATCTCCTCGGAATTTTACCAACTATCTTTTTTATATACGGATTAATCATCTGCTTTAAAAGATCCTTTAAAAAGGATTTCTCCTATCTTATCCTCCTCTCCTTTCCCATTCTCTTCTACATCCAGCTTGGGATTACAAATCAATGGGTTGAAAGGCACTTCCTTCCTGCTCTTCCTTTTTTAATTTTTATATCCTGCATTGGTTTTTCTTCCCTTCTTTCCTTTTTTAAGAGTGGAAAAATTCCTATTATAATGGGAGCTCTTATATTTATCTTCACAATTCAGTCCTTCATCGGCTCCTTAAACTACTTAACCCTCTTCCATCAGAAGGACCCAAGACATTTGAACCGAGAATGGGTTGAAAAAAATATTCCTCCAGGAATTTTCTTTGCCTTCGAAGAAAGAACAGGGCTCTCACCAACAAGATTTGGACGACTCTTCTATTCCTTTGGTGAAAGTAATTTTGAAAATTTTCTGGATTTTCCCTTTGAGCTTCTCTTTGTCTCTGAAGGGATTAGATCACAATACATAGAAGGGAAGAGAAAGGAAAAATTCCCCCTTCATCTTAAAGCATACAGATGGATTGAGGAGAATTCTTATCTAATAAAGGTAATAGGGAAGAGAGGTTATGATGAGAAACCTAAAATTTTCCTTTACAAATTGAAAGGGGGTATTGAAAGGGAAGGCTCTCCATTGGAGATGGAAATTGAGGGAGAAAACAAAAGTGGAAATACTTTCTTTGTGATGGTTTCAAAAAGAGTTCTTGCCAAAATAGAACCGAATTCTAAAATTCATAGCCAGAAAAAATTTAATTTTAAAGATGGAAACATTCCCATCTTTATTTTCACTCCTGTTGATAAAGAGGGTAAGGGTAAAGATGGAAGTGGATTCTCTTATAAGATAAAAATAATTGAAAATGGAAAATTAATCTCAACTTTCATGGGTGAAAGTTTTCCAAACCAACCTTCCATTTATCTTTCAAAGAAATGAAAAACATTCTTACCTTTGACATTGAAGACTGGTATCATGCTAATTATCCCCAAATGGAAATTCCAGATACATCAATGGAACACTCCCTTGAGGAAAATGTTTCAATTTTGCTGAAACTTTGCAAAAAATATAATGCAAAGGGAACATTTTTCGTTCTCTCTTCAGAAGCTGAAAGGAATCCATTTATTGTAGAGATGATATTAAAAGAAGGTCATGAAATTGGCTCCCACGGCTATTCCCACGAACTCGTTTATAAAATAGATAGGGAGTCTTTCAAAAGGGATCTTAAAAAATCAATCGAAATTTTAAAAGGGATAACAGGCTCAAAACCTTTAAGTTACAGAGCTCCCTCATGGTCTGTTCGAAAAGAAATGCTCTGGTTCTTTGAGATATTAAGGGAGGAAGGGATTAAGTTTGACTCCAGCATTTTCCCTCTAAAAACTTTCCTTTTTGGAGACCCTGACTCTCCAACTCATCCCTTTGAAATAGAAGGAATCATTGAGATTCCAGCATCAGTTATAAATCTTCTTGGAATTAGGATTCCTTTTGGAGGAGGATTCTCTTTCAGACTTTTCCCATTTTTTTTGACAGAAAATTTCATAAAAAGATTGAACAGAAATGGATTCCCAGCTGTTATTTACCTTCATCCAAGGGAGATAGATCCTAAACATCCAAGACTTTCCCTTCCTTTAAGAGAAAGGTTCATCCATTACTACAATATAAAAAATACCCTAAAAAAACTTGAAGAATTGCTCAATAAATTTCAGTTTGTATCAATAGGAGAATATTTTGGAAATTAAAGGTATAATTTTTGACCTTGATGGAACTTTAATAGATTCCTATCCCCTTACAACCATTGCATTCCAGAAGGTTTTAAAAAAATGGGGGAATGTTGATCTGAGTGAGGATGAAATTTATCTATCCTTTGGTCCACCTGAAAAAGTGATTTTTAAAAGATTTGTTAAAGAGGAAAAACTTGAAGAGTGCTATCAGGATTATGTTAAAATCTTTGAGGAAAATTCAAGGGATATAAAAGTATTTGAAGGGGTGAGGGAAGTCTTAGAAGAACTGAAAAGACTTGAAATACCTATGGGAATATTCACTGGAAGGGGGAGGGAACTATCTATAAGACTTCTTCAGCTTAAAAACCTCTCTCAATTTTTTAAAGAACTTGTTTCCTCTGAGGATGTTCCCAATCCAAAACCTTATCCTGATGGTGTTGAAGAGGCATGTAGAAGATTGGGACTAAAACCTTCAAACTGCCTTCATGTAGGAGACTCCTTTATGGACATTTTAGCAGGGAAAAGGGCTGGTGCAATAACTGCTGGTGCTGTTTGGGGGACAAGGAATTTAGAGAAACTTCTTAAAGAAGAACCTGCTTTCCTTCTAAAATCTCCAGAGGATATTCTGAGGATTTTAAAGAGATGAGAAGGGTAAGAATTCTCCCTCCAGAAATTGCAGGGAAAATTGCCTCAGGTGAGGTTGTGGAAAGACCTTACTCTGTTGTTAAAGAACTTGTTGAAAATTCAATAGATGCGGAAGCTAAAAGGATTGAAATTTATCTCGAAAAGGCTGGAAAAAATCTAATAAGGGTTGTTGATGATGGATGGGGAATAAAAAAAGAGGATGTTCCAATTTGTTTTGAGAGACATTCAACATCAAAAATTGAAAAGGAAGATGATCTCTTCAAAATTTCAACTCTTGGGTTCAGAGGCGAAGCTCTTCCATCTATTTCAGCTGTCTCAAGAATTACTTTAAAGACGAGAGCTGAGGATGAGGAAACCGGAACAATGATTGAGAGGGAAGGGGATAGAACAGTTAAGATTTCTGAAATTCCATACCCAAAAGGAACAATGGTTGAGGTAAGGGATCTATTTTTCAATCTTCCTGTTAGATTGAAATTTCTCAGATCTGACGAGAGGGAGTTGAAAATAATTGTCCAGTTCATCTCCCATCTCTCTGTTGCCCACCTTTCTATCTCTTTTCTCCTCTTCCACAATGGCAGGGAAATTCTTAATCTTCCTGAGTGCAGGACAATTGAAGAAAGAATCGCTGAAATTTATGGAGGGAGTTTCCTCGAATCTCTTACTCCCTTTCATTCAGAATTAAAAAACATAAAAGTTCAAGGCTTAATATCAAAATCAGGAAAAGGTATGAGGAGCAGGGATTATCAAGCTCTATTGATAAATGGAAGACTGACAAAGGAAAGGTCTATAATCCATGCGATTCATGAGGCATATAGAGGAAGTCTTGAAAAGGATACATATCCATCTTTCTTTTTACTTTTCCAGATTCCCTTGGATGAAATTGATGTGAATGTCCATCCTTCAAAGGAGGAGGTAAAACTCCGCTCACCATCGGAATTTTACAAAGAATTTGTGGAAAGAATAAGAGAAGCTATTGAAACAAAAGAGGTAAGTTACTTTGCAGAGAGTATACCTACTGCTGTAATGGAAGTTGGAGAAAAAGAATTGATGGAAGAGGCAGTTCAGTCACCCCTCTTTGAATTTCGTAAAAGAGATCGAATAAAAATCCTTGGACAGTTTCAGGAAAGTTTTATAGTTGCTGAAAAGGATGAAGAAATTTTGATAATTGATCAACACAATGCCCATGAGAGAATTCTTTTTGAAGAATTCAAGAAAACTAAGGGATTTTCAAGGAGGACAACAATTTTCCCTTTAATTATAGAGCTTTCTCAGCAATTGATGGAAAATCTTGAGAAAAGAAGAGTAATTCTTGAGGAGATGGGATTTGAATTTGAAATTTTCGGTAAAAAGGAGATAAAGATTTCCACATTCCCATCAATAATTCCTGAGAACATTTTAAAAGAGACCTTTATATGGTTAATCGAAGGGGAAGATATTGGTCTTGAAAAGGAAAGGGAAAGGGTGCTATCAAAGATTGCCTGTAAAACAGCTATAAAAATAAACCAGAAGCTTTCCCCCTCAGAGATGGAATTTATTGTTGAAGAGCTTTTTGAAACCGAATCCCCTGAATTTTGCCCTCACGGAAGACCAATTTTTTTAAAGATAACAAAAGGGGAGATTGAGAAAGGCTTAAAAAGGAGGTAAACAATTCTCATCTCCAGTATTTTATTTCCCATCCCATTTTCTCAGCAAATCTCTTTAGTTTAAGGGATGGATTTACTGCAACGGGAAAGCCCAATGAACTCAGGAACTCTCTGTCTTCATAACTATTCCCATAACCTTTGCTTGTAGATAAATCAATAGAAAGTTCTCTGGCAAGATTCAAGAGAATATCTTTCTTCTTTTTACCACTTGGATATGATATTAGCTCTCCTGTAAATTTTCCATCCCTTTCCTCAAGATAACATGGAACTATCATATCAAATCCAAGGATTTTAAATTTATCAGCAATGAAATAAGGGGCTCCTGTAAGGAGGATTATCTTATATCCTTCTTTTTTAAGATTCACCATTTCTCTTTCCCCATCTTTAAAAACCATCCCTTTCACTGATTCTGGAGAAAAGAAGAGGGAAGCATGTCTCTCAATTTTTTCAATTTTTTCTCCCTTATAGTAAAGTTTACTTGAATAAAAACTCATATCCTTCAAGGAGCGAAATAAAAAGGGAATTAATTTTAAAGGACTCAACTCAAATCTAAAAATCATCCAAGGTAAAAACCTTCTTTCTCCAGACCACTTAATCAGGGTTCCATCAAGGTCAAATACTGCAACCTTCATTTCACATATTTTCTTGCTTCTAAAATCACTGGCAAACCCCTTATAACACATATAAAAACAGTAGTAATTGCAAGAATTGAAGTAATGGATTGAACTAAATTCAAATGAGGGAAAAGAGGCACTTTTTTAGTGAGGAAGAACTGAATACCCATTATCGAAAAGGTAAGAGATTTTAATATGGCATAGGATGTCCTCATAAAGGGTGATTCAACAATGAATCTTGTTAATGTTTTTTGATGGATTTCAAAAGGCTTTTTCCCTTTCTTTAAGGCAAAAGCTCTTAAAGTGTTTACAATCTCACCCCTTGTAATAACTATTATTGCATACCAAAAGTTTGTTATTCGAACAAAGGAAAAATAAATCCAGAAAATATACTCAACAATCCTGTCCCCTGTTATATCGTAAAGAGCTCCAAATTCAGTAGATATACCCATTTTCCTTGCTACATAACCATCAAGGCAGTCAAGTAGAATTACAAAAACTATTAAAAAGGATGCCATAAGAAGGGTATAGAAATTTTCAATTTCAAGTAAAATTACAGTAATGAAAGAGAGAAGTATTCTGAAGGATGTAATAGCATTTGCCAGATTAAATTTCATATAGGAAATTTTATAACTTGTGTTTAAAATTATCAAAAGATCCCTTTATCAATTCACAAATTAAAATTTGCATTTATAGAGTCCGTCTTTATTTCAGCAAATTTCTATATAAAAATTTTTTGACTGTATCACCATAGCTTTAGAATATTTGATTCAAGAAGTTTTCTTAATAAGATCCATTTCAAAAGTAGCAGGAACATAGGAGAAATGAGGTAGAAAGGGAAAAAATTTCTTGGCTGGCTTATCTCGAGAAAATCCTTTCCTGTAGAAAATTATCTGATCTTGAGGAGTTCTTTAAGCATTTTTTTTACAGTTTTCTTTGTCGTGTCTTCAATTGTTAGCCCTGATTTTATTTCTTGTACTTCCTCTTTCCCTTCAGCAAGCAGTGAACCATCTTTTGAGTCCAGTATCTTCATTTCTATGGATATTTGAAATAGAACTCTTATTTCCGGAAATTGGGCTTGTCTTATATCTGCTGGTCTGTGGTAATATCCAACTCCTCCTGCTTCATAGCTTTCATATCTTAAGACTTTTCCAAAAACTATTCCATCAACATTGAGCCTTTCCCTTATCTTCTCAATCTGAGATAGTGAAAGATCCTTGCTCTGGTTTTCAAGAATATCTTTCAAATTGTTCCCCTCCAAAACTTCAAATCCTTTCTTCTTAAGTTCAGAAGCTATAAACTTTGAGACCACTTTCCCTGAGCCAGGTGAGCCATCAGCATCTTTGAAATCTATTATAACCAATTTTCTGTACGCCCTCAGATCAGTTCCAGGAGATATGTTAATCCCGTCTCCAAAAATATAGAAAGCAAAGAATCTTAGAAGAATTAAGAGAAATAGAGCTTTTCTCATTTGCCCCTCCTTGAATTTTATTTAAAAAGCCCTGAACTTTTCTGTCCTTTTGCATTCCTTTCCTTCAGGCTCTCTCAGGATCACCTCAAGAGTGTATTCCCCTTCCTGAAGTTCTGAAAGAGGGATACTTATGTAGGATTGATTCTTCCCTTCTTTAAGATTTAGTTTCTTTCGAATGTTCTTTATCTTCTCCTCTCCTTTGTATATTTTGAGTTCTATATCCGCTTCCCCCTTCCTTTTTTGATAAATATTCAAAATATATAGGAAGCATTCCCTTCCTTGAGAATTCCTTACCTGGCTCAGGATAGAGAATCCTTCCTTCAAATTCAGTAAGACAGAAAGTCTCTCCAATGAAACGATTTGTCCCTGATTCATTGACAAAGAAAAATTTCAGCTCTTCTTCCCCTCTTCCAACTTCAAATTCCTTCTCCCCATATTTAATCTCCTCCCTCACTATGTCCTTTGCTAAAATTCTTATCTTGTATCTCCCTTCCTGAAGTTCGCTGAGAATGTAGATAAAAGGTCTTTTTTGAATCTCCTTTTCCCTTACATCAAAAAATATCTCATCTTCAATCTTTTTTATGGGTTTTCCTCCTTGCTCAATCTGGGCAAGAATTTGAACTTTCGATAGATAGAACTTCTCCTCCTTTCCTCCTTCTATGCTAACTGGAAATGCTCCAAGATTTTTAGGATTTATTGCAAAGACCTTGCATCTTCCTGAGAAATCCATCTCCTTTATCTCAAGATTTAAAGCTTTCTTCAAATCCCCTTTCCTTAGATAATCCTCAAGTTCTTTGTATTTCTCAGAACTTGTATCCGATGCAAAATATACTCTCCTATGCCTTACCTCCAATCCCTTCTTTTTGACCTTTACTTCTATCTTCCTGTATCTTCCATCCATACTTCTGTTCTTTGGAGTATATCCAAGAACATAAGATTGACTCATTGCTTTCCCTATTAGCTGAAGTCCTTCATTCATGTCATTGGTATTTGTTATTGATATTCCTCCTGTGTCATGACTGAGCTGGCGGAGGCAGAGTTGATTGAAGGTTGAAAGGCTCATGGATTGAGTGTATTTTTCCCTTTCAGAAATAGATCTAAATCCTTCTGCTGTTGCATCACTCTTAAGCCCTTCTATGCTCACAGAATAAACCCTCGAATTGGAGTCGCTGAAGAATTTAGCAAGGAATTCAGGATCCTGAAGCTCCCTACGCTTACTCCTCGGACTATCAATACTTCCATAACCTTCTGAAAGAAGAATTACAATCTTTTCCCCTTCAAGCTTTTTCAGACTATCTGCAATGTCCTTTAATCTTTGCAAAGACTGGAAGAAAATCATTTCATAGAGAATCTCTGAGAAATTAAGCTTTTCACTTCTTTTTAGCCCTTCCAAATTTCTTGCTAAATCCTCTGCAGTAAAAGGTCCCAACATTGCCTTCTTAATAATTTCCCCCACTGGATCAGAAGATGAAGAGAAGAAATTCCCTCCCCACCAGATGTAGGATTTCCCTCCTATAAAAACCGCTAACCTGTCCTCCTTCCTGAGAAAATCCCTCAGAAATTTCTCAAGGGGTTCCTTCAGCCGAGAAATATGAAAAGGATTTGTTATCATTGTGTCAAATATTATAACTATTGTCCTCTGCCCTAAAACCTTCTTCTTCAACTTCTCTCCTCTCTCAATACCCTCTATCTGAAGCTTACCTTCTGAGAATCTCTCAACATAGAATGTTTCAATCTCCTGCCTTTTCCCATCCTCAAAAACCTCAAAATCCTCCTTCTTTAAACCCTCAACAAAATTCCTTTCCTTGTCTAAAACAATTACTGGAACAACAACAAGATAAACCTCAGCCCTCTCCTCCATCTTTCCAATTTCTTGGGAAAAGGAGGAGAGAACAAAAGAAAAAATAATGAAAATAGCTAAAATCACCCTCATTAAACCCTTCGCTTTCTTATTATTCATATTTTTTAATCTGGAATCAAATCTCCTATCTAAACTCATAACTTTTTTACTTTTTGAAAAAGTTAATTTTGTATCTTGTAAGGGTAAATTTTTCTGAATCTTCATCCATTGTAATTGTGTAAAAATAATTTTTTCTGAATAGAGCCTCCGTATTCCTTTTGAAAAATCCAGTGTCTGAGATGTAGGGTCTATCGTAAGTTGGAACCTCAACCGTTGAGACAAAAATGCCTTTGTCGTCAAATAGATCAGCAAAGATTGTTTTATGTTTTCCATCGTCATACTTGTATGTCAGAACAAGCAAAAAATTATTTTCTAAGATGAAGAAATTACATATCTTAAGTTGATTTTTTGGAAATTCAAATTTGTATTTGAAAGGAACTTTTACAGGGAATATAAGGGATTCTAACTTTTTTATTCTCTCTTCACTTATCTTAAAAGGTTGAGATGGTTCATCTTTTAATATTTTCTTTAAAATTTTCCCCTTTGGTGAGACTTTATATATCTCGTATTTGTCTGACATTGCATACCAGATATTGTCTGAATTGTCTATCCTTACTATTGAAAAGGAATCGTAAGGTCTGATGATTGAGACCCCACTTTCATCTTTTATCTTGGAATTAATAGGATATTCAAAATACTTTATCTCATCTTTCTTGAGATCAGAAGAGAGCCTCTTAAATGTCATAAATGTTCCTTTGAAAGTTGGTTTTAATTCATAGGCATAAATGTTATTTTGGGAATCAAGATGAATTCCCCAGAGATGTCGAGCTGACTTTATTAAATTTTCAATCTCAAGATTTTTGTTGAAAACTGCTATTCTTTGATTTCCCTTGTCATAAATCATTATTTTATCTTCAGTGGATTGTATTAGTAAGGGATTAAATATCTCATCTGGTCCCTGTCCTCTTGGAAAACCTTTTTTCAGCAATAATTTCCCATTTTTACTGTATTTATAAAAAAGAATCTCTTTCTTTTGAATATCTACAAAGTAGATATTTTCTTCTCCATCAACAGTGAAGTAAACATCAAACCATGAGTCATTGGTTATCTCTAAATCTTTTTCGAATTTTAAAGTTAAATTTGGATTTGATGGAATTGCTTTATTTTCAACTATTTCAACCCCTCTTGTATTCCCTGTATCTCTTGATGAATGGCAATTTAATAATAAAGTCAAAGCAAAAGTAAAAATTAGTTTATATTTCATTAAAACCTCCTTCTTTATGACCAAAAAGTTCAGATTCAACGAGGGTTTGAGGAATATTGGGACAGTGAACAGTTACAAAGGGTTTCCCCTTCCTTGATTCATTGTGAATTGCTGATGCAAAGAGTCTTTTCCCAACCCCTGATTCCCCAATTGTCAGAATATTTTCTTCAGTTCTTGCAAGTCTCCTTGCCTCCTCCTTTACCTCCTCATAACCGATTATATCATCAAAGGTGAAAGGAGCTCTCATTACCCCTCCTTTTTAGACTCATTCTCTATTTTATTAAATTAAAAAAATCAATGTCAAGTCAATTAAATGCTACTAAATCATTTCTTGATTTGCTTTTAAAAATCTCCGTTTTCCCTCTTAAACACTACATTATGATAAAGATAGGCAAGCAAGAAAAGACTGACTCCCAAGCCAACGAAGGAAAGAATTCTATAAAGATCTTTAAGAGCTAAGGAATCGTATAGAAATACTTTGAATATTGAAATTACCATTACAACAAGGGAAGAGTATCTTAAAATGTCGCTTCTTCTTATTATTCCAATAATTACAAGGAGGATACCCATTAAAATCCATGCTATTGAATATGTATATTTTTCTGCTAATGTAGCTTTCCCACTATAAATAAACTCACCCCTATAAATTTGACGAACTTCAAGAGTTACAAATAAAAACAATAGTAATAAAGAGAATGAATAACAAAAGTAAGGAAGAGTTTTTCTACCTTTTCTTTCCATTTCTTTCCCAGCTATTGCGAAAAGAAAGGAGGGAAGCAAATACAAAATAATCAATTTATTAATAATGGGAATGCTTCCTACAGAGGAACAATATATCATGGGATTGTAAAAAATTATCTGGCAAAATAAGCTCTGAATAATAGTGGCAATTATAATCCATTTACTACTAATAATGAGGGAGCGAATGCCAAGTTTTCTGTGAAGGAGAATCAGAGATATAGCCAATAGAAGCCAGAAAATTGATATTACTCCCCATTCTTCTATGAAGAAATTCCTTGAAATAACTTTCCCAGGATGAAATGCTTGCCTTATCTGGAGTGTTATATAGACAAAGAAAAGGAATATTGTGCACCCCTGCCATAATTCCGATAGAGATTTATCTTTCATTCTATAAGCTTTCCAGGCGGATAGAGCCATTGATAGTATTGGTATTCCAAAACCATAAGTAATCCAATTGAATATAACCATATCCCCGATAGGGTATTCCAAAACAAATGGATTCAAGAGTCTGAACATTACAAAGATGGTTAATATTATAAGAAAACCTTTTATTTTCGGTATTTTTAACCAATCTGATATAAAAATAATTGCTGGAATCTCCATAGCCCATGCCACTGCTATCCATTCCCTCTTAAGCTCAAGGGGGACGGTCAAACTCAAGAAAAGGGAGGCTGAGATCGCAAAGATGGAAACAACTTTTTTATCAAATATTTTAAAGGAGATGAGGGTGAAAAAGGAAAATAGGAAGGAAAGTATTAAAGTAACGATGCCCCAGTGGAATCCTTTTAGTTCATATGCCTTGTAATATGCGAGTAAGAAAAACAAAATTGAAGAAATGGAAGATAGTAAAGCCCATTGCTCCTCCTTTTCAGACTTCCATATTAACATAAATATCCATGGAAGAAATATAAAAAGGCTTGAATAAAATAAGCATGTTAGAAGATACCTATTTATGTCCAATTGTAGAACTGGCTTCCAGAGAAAGAGAAGGAACAAAACAAATGCTAAAGAGATGTAGGCTAAATTTGAATATTGAATTTTCAAACGGGAAATAATCAGGGTGGCGGTTAAAACAAAGGAGAAAAATATCCACTCCTTCAATTCAAAATTTGAGATTTTTGTCAACATTGAAAGTATGATAAAGGAAGATACTACTGAAGCCTTACCTAAGTAGACATACTGAGTTTTTGAAGCCAATTCCTTTTTGGCAAAAAATAAGTTAAAAAATGCGGAGGAGATAATTGCATAAAAACCTACCCAGAGAAAATGGGGCTTTTCAAAGAATAGAATTAACCAGAAAAAACTCCATAAAAATCCTCCCAAGAGGGAAAGGAAAAGTAAATAGAACCAATTTCTTTTTAATGCAACCATACCCAATGCTATCTGAAGAATTATTATGAAAGGGAATACATTCTCAGGTCTTGGCTCTTCAAATCTAATAAGAATGGGAGTGAGGAAACCACCAAGGAGTCCTAAGATTGCAATTACAGGACTTCTGAAAAACGAAAGAAGAACTGCTATTGCTGTGACAATAGCCATTAAGAAAAATCCCAGTGCTGGAGGAATTAAATGATAAATGGAGACAGTAGAGTATAAAGAAAGATAGAGAACTCCAATCCCTCCTGCGGATATACCATCACCAACCTTTCTGCTCCTTTTCTGTATAAATTCTCCTAACAAAAGAAGAACCAGCCCAAAAAATATTCCCATTAAAACTCTGACAGAAGGAGAAATTAAGCCCTTTTCAATTGAATATTTTATTAGAAAAGCGCTGGCAAGAACAAAGGATAAAGCACCTATCCATATGAAAATATTTGCGCTAAGCCTTTCAAAAACTTTTTTCTCTTCCTTCTTTTGAATTCTAATATCAGCGGGAATTATTTCTTTTCCCAACTTTCCAATTTCAATCTTTGCTTCAGGTTCTTTAAGCTCTTCTTTTAGTTCAGGGTATATCTTCTCAATTTTTTCCTTTATTTTAATTATGTCTTTCCTTAAGATCTCTATTTCCCTTTTTACACTGTCTTTGAAACTTTTTAATTGCAGGCTAAAAATTAGAAGGACAATCACAATAAAAAATAAAATTAATGGAAATGTACATAACTCAATCATAAATCCTCCTCCTCTTCCATTTTTAGTTTAAATAGTTAAACAAGTCAAGAAAAGATAGATTAAGAAAGAAATTTTTAAAGTTACTCCCCACCTTTTTCCGCAGAAAGTATGAATGTATCTTTTTCAATTATTCTTATTTTTGAAAAATTTTCCTCTTCAAGC
>Ga0185342_1000718_pt1 | contig 15709 bp, 11 predicted proteins | sample ConPoolayeEmetaG_FD_128045 | JGI IMG/M metagenome (GOLD analysis project Ga0185342, IMG submission 128045) | Hot spring microbial mat communities from California, USA to study Microbial Dark Matter (Phase II) - Cone Pool mat layer E metaG... ...
CACCCGGAGGGTCGCTTCCTTGCGACTCACCGAGAGGACGATGGCGTCGGTCACCTCGTTCTCCTCGGCGACGGCTGCGGTCCAGCGCTCGAGCCATTCTTCATCAATTTTCTCTTTCCCTTCCCGGTATAAATTTCGTTTATCCTCGCGCCAGCCTTTTTGCTTATCGAGCTCCCGCAGTCGATCGAGCAGAGCTTCCTCAGCGTATTTTTGAAGAAGCGGGTTCAAGGTCGTGTGGACTTTTAATCCTCCCTGATAAAGAATCTCGCTGCCGAATTTTCTGACCAGATAGCGACGGACTTCTTCAAAAAAATAAGCGCCGAAATCGGATCCGTAGCCGACGTTCCGCCAGGGAAGAACGGCCATCGGGGCCCTCTTGGCCGCCTCGGCTCTTTCGGGATCAATATATCCCTCTTCGAGCATCCGGGTGAGGACATGGTTGCGGCGACGGAGGGTAAGCTCCGGAGTATTGTAAGGAGAATAGAGAGAGGGGCCGCGGAAAATTCCGGCAATCAGCGCCGCTTCTTCAAGAGTCAGGTCGGAGACACTCTTGCCGAAGTAAAAATTCGAGGCCGCCTCGACGCCGTGGACACCGTGGTTGAGATAGAACTGGTTGCAGTACATTTCCAGGATTTTTTCCTTGGAGTAGGACTCTTCAATCTGCCGGGCGAGGTACATCTCCTTGAGCTTTCGACCGATCGTCTGCTGGGGATAAAGAAAGAGATTGCGGGCGAGCTGCTGGGTGATCGTGCTTCCTCCTTCCGGACGCCTGAAGATCCGTCCGCGGCGAATATTTTCCTTGGCCGCCCGGAGGATTCCTCGTAGATCGACCCCGTTGTGTTTGAAAAAACGCGGATCTTCGGTGGCGACGATGGCCTGAATCAAAACATCCGGGATTTTTTCATAGGGGACTTCGATCCGGCGCTCGATGGCGAAGTCCTTGATGATCCGTCCATCGTCCGAATAAACGGAGGTCAGAATGTTCGGCTCGAAATTTTCCAGATCGGAAACAGAGGGAAGATTTTGGCGGACGGCACGGTAAGCCCCGGCAAAGGCGCCAAAGATCACGGCCAGCCCGAAGAGACAAACGAAGCCAAGAACACGGAGGGCTTTCCCCGCCTTGAGCTTCTCGATCCGAAGATGGAGGAAAGGCCTTTTCCTCCTTGCCAGGAGTCGGTTTTTCTTTTCCGGCACGGGTCTCAATATAGCAAATCCCTCCGGAAAAACCAAACCCAGCGGGGGTGAGGTCAGCGACCGGTCTTCCCCCGGGCCATTGAGGAAACCGGATCCGGAGCGGAGAAATCGGTCCCTCTCATTTCTCCCCGCAAGGACAAAAGCCTCAGGCGGTGTGTCGGCTCAGGAGCTTCAGGACACGGGCTAAAATGACCGAGGAAATGGCCGCCCGGGAAGAAGTGGCGTCGAGATGGACGAACGTTCTTCCCCGAAAGCCCTGGAAAATCCGGCGGACACGGGACAAATAACGCTCCCGTTCAAAAAGGAAGTCTTTCCTCTTGCGGCCGGAAATTCGTCCCAGGCCCTGCCGCGGCCCGATATCCAGGATGAAAACGATGTCCGGACGGACGGCGAATTTCTCGTTCTCACGCCTGATCCTGGCAGGCGAGATGCCCTTCGCTCCCTGATAAGCGATCGTGGAAAAATAATAGCGGTCGAGGATAACGAGGTTCTTCTTTCTCAGAGCCGGTTTCAGGTTCTTGACGACGTTTTCCTTCCTATCCCGAAGAAATAACTGATATTCCTCTTCCGGAGTGATGCTCCTCGGTTTTCTGGCCAGCATTTTGATCTTCGTCCCCCACTTCCCCCGGGTCGGTTCACGAAAATAAACAGCCGGAAAGCCGCGGGAGCGGAGCTGTTTCAGAAGAAGCCGGGCCTGGGTGGACTTCCCGGACCCGTCGATCCCTTCGAGGACGATGAGCAGACCTTTTCTCAGGCGCATATTTCCCGGGAAAGAATCTTATCTCGGCGCTGAAGAATTCGCAACTTTTTATTCGCCATGAGCGTTTTTAATAAGCTCGGGGTTCATCTCCCCGGGGAGGAGCCGTTTGAATTTTCTCTAACTTTGTGATAATTATAGTTTTTGAATCGTCAGTCCTCTGGAGGAATCGGACCATGAAAAAGTTGATCTGGATCACGCTCGTCAGTTTCGGTCTTGGACTCCTGGCCGCCGGCTATATTTTCTTCTACCTGCCCGAAAAAGAAGAGCCGGCGACAGGCATTTTCAATAAACCACCGGACCCGGCTCCGGGCGCTCTCTATGCCGCCTATTCTTCGCTGGCGCCGGAAGTCCGGACGGGCCTGGATTTCGTTAGCATTGCCGAGAGGGTCGGCCCGGCCGTCGTCAAAATCGAGGCCGAGAAGGTCGAAAAGGTCCGCGGATTCGGGTTCGAAGAAGAGTTTCCCTTCGACGATTTCTGGAACCGCTTTTTCGGCCAGCCGCGGCAGCGGGAACAGGAATACCGAACCACAGCCCAAGGAACCGGATTTTTCCTCAGCCCGGACGGCTATCTCCTGACCAACTATCATATCGTCGAGAACGCGATCAAGGTCGAGGTGACGGCCCTTCAGGGCGAAACCTATACGGCCAAGATCATCGGCACGGACCCGAAGACGGATATCGCGCTTCTCAAAATCGAAGCCAAAAACCTTCCCTTCGTCGAGATGGGAGATTCATCGCTCCTCAAGGTCGGAGAATGGGTCCTGGCGATCGGGAATCCCTTCGGTCTGGAACACACCGTGACCGCAGGAATCGTCAGCGCCAAGGGCCGGCAGCTCGGCCTCGGCGGAAATGTCCCTGAATATCAGGACTTCATCCAGACGGATACGGCCATCAACCGGGGGAACTCCGGCGGCCCGCTGGTCAACATGAGAGGTGAGGTCATCGGCATCACGAGCAACATCCTGGCCCCGGCAGGAGGCAATATCGGTCTCGGATTCGCCATCCCTTCGAATCTCGCCAAGAAAGTCGTCGTCCAGCTCAGGGAAAAAGGGAGAGTCGTCCGGGGCAAGATCGGCATCACCATGCCGACGACCCCGCTGACTGAGGAGGACAAGGAAGCCTACAAGCTGAAAGACCGGAACGGAGCTTTGGTCACCAGCGTCGAACCCGGAGCCCCGGCCGACAAGGCGGGAATCAAGCCCTATGACGTCATCGTCGCCGTCGACGGCGAGCGGATCAAGGATCCCAACGACCTGAAGCTGAAAATCGCCGATATCGCGCCCGGGAAGAAAGTGAACATCACGGTCGTCCGGGACGGAAAAGAGCAAACCTTTGCCGTGACGGTGGAGGAGCTGGAGCCGCAGGAGACGAAGGTCAAGGCGGAAGATTCAGATAAAGACCTCGGTTTCACCGTGAGGGAGCTGACGCCGAGCATCGTCCGGCGCTACGGGTTGAAAACTCAAGAAGGACTGATCATCACCCAAGTCAGGCGCTACAGCGAAGCCGAGCGCAAAGGCCTGGCCGCGGGCGACATCATCATCGAGGTCAACAAGAGAAAAGTGGCCACGGTTGACGAGCTGGAAAGAATTCTCAAAAAGATGGAGTCCGGTCAGGTCATCATCCTTCTGATTCGGCGCGAAACCGACGGCGAAGCCTTCGACCGAATCGTGACGCTCCGCATTCCCTGAGCGGGATGAAATTTACCAAACTCCACTCCCTGGGCAACGATTTCGTGATCCTCGCCCCGGAGGAAAACGCGGGATTGCCGGACATCCCCGGACTTGCCAGGAAGGTCTGCGATCGCCATACCGGCGTGGGCGCGGACGGTCTAATCGTCATCTCGATCGCCGACCGAGCCGAAGGACTCGTCCATTTCCGCATTTTCAACGCCGACGGGTCCGAGCCGGAGATCTCCGGAAACGGGCTGAGATGCGCGGCCGCGTTCCTCTTTGCTCGACAATATCTGGACGCGCCCGAAGTTATCTTTCTGACCACCGCCGGCAGGCGCGAATGCCGTCTCCTCGAGGCGCACGAAAATCATTCCGAGATCCTGATTGAAATGGGAATCCCCCGGCTTTCTTCCCGCGAGATCCCGTTCGATGACGGCTCAAGCCACGAAAAAATCGTCGATTATCCTCTTTGCATCAACCGAAAAATTTATCCCATCACCCTCGTTTCCGTAGGCAATCCCCACTGCGTCCTCTTTTTTGCCACCTTTCCGGCGCGCATCGAATGGCACCAGATCGGGCGAGAAATCGAAAATCATCCCTTTTTCCCCAACCGCATCAACGTCGAATTTGTCCGGGTTCTCAACCGCGGCGAGATCGAGGTCCTTTTCTGGGAAAGGGGCGTCGGAGAAACGTTGTCGTCCGGGAGCGGCTCAACGGCGGCTGCCGTGGCCTCCATGTTGAAGAACCTGACCGACCCCAGAGTCACCGTCCGCACCTCGATGGGCCATCTCGTCGTCGAGTGGGAAAAAGACAGGGTTTACCAATCCGGGCCGGCCGAGATCGTCTTCGAAGGAGTTCTCTTTTAAGGACGCCGAATCCCCGGCCGCCTTCCGTCAAGAGGCAAAATGTTCGTACCCTTTGATCGGCAGCAGCTTTTTTCTGCCCCGGCCGTCAATGATCTGAATCCTTTTTCCCTTGACGACCCGGCCGATCTCGGTCAGACCGAACTTCGGCGCTAATCTCATGATCTTGGACCGGTTCGCGGCCGGAGCCGCAAAAAGAAGCTGGTAATCCTCGCCTCCGTGAAGGGCAAGAGCGAACGGGTTGTTTTCGATCCGGCGGAGCAAAGGCGAGATGGGCAGGGCGGCGAGCTCGACAACGGCGCCCGTGCCGCTCTCCTCGCAGAGATGATGGAGGTCGACGGATAAGCCGTCACTCGTGTCGATCATCGCGCTCGCCAGCCGCCGGCGAGCAAGCACCCGACCCAAGGCGATCTGCGGCCTGGGATCGAGAAACGCCTTGAGGAGCGGATCCAGCCGCTTGCTTGTCCCCAGTCGGTATCCTTTACGGAGGAGTCGCCAACCGGCCGCCGCCTCTCCCAGTCGGCCGGAGACAAAAATCAGGTCTCCCGGTCTTGCTCCGGACCGGAGGACGACGTGCTCGCTTTCTCCGAAGATCGTGACCGCCAGGCAGATTTTTTTCGCCGCCGAGATATCGCCGCCGACAAGCGCCACTCCCGCCTCGGCGAGGGCTTTTTTAAAACCGACGCAAAACTCTTCTACCCAGCGTTTGCCAACTCCGGACCTCAACCCCAGGCCGAGCAGGGCGAACAGGGGTCGTCCGCCCATGGCCGCGATATCGCTGAGATTGACATTCAGCGCCTTGCGGCCGAGCAAGAAGGGGGGATGAATGGCCGTCTTAAAATGGACATCTTCGATCAGAAGATCCGTCGTCAGGAGGCCGCGTCCCCGCGCTTTCCGCACCACCGCCGCGTCGTCACCGATCCCGACAAACACGCCGCCCCACGATCCCCTGAACTCTTGCCGAAGGGCAGAAACAAGCCCTCTTTCGCGCAGGGAACGGATTTTCATGCCGCGGCTTTTTTCTCCTCCTCCATCTCCGGCCTCACCAGAGCGTGGCGGAAAACATCCTTCATTTCCTCAACGAACAGGAATTCCATCTCCTTCCTGATTTTTGGCGGGATGTCGACGAGATCCTTTTTGTTCGGCGCGGGAAGAATGATTTTCCGGACTCCGGCCCGCTGGGCCGCCAGAACCTTTTCCTTCACCCCGCCGATCGGCAGGACATTTCCTCGGAGCGTAATTTCTCCCGTCATGGCGACATCGCGCCTGACCTTCATTTCTGTGCAGACCGAAAGCAAAGCGGTAGCGATGGTGACCCCGGCCGAGGGGCCATCTTTGGGAATGGCTCCTTCCGGAATGTGAACATGAAAATCATAGGTCGAGAAAATGTCCGATGGGATGCCCAATTCATCGGCGTGGGCGCGGGCATAGCTCAGAGCCGCCTGGGCCGATTCCTTCATCACCTCGCCGAGCGAACCGGTCAAAGAGAGATTCCCCTTTCCCTTCATCTTGCTCACTTCGACAAAAAGAATCTCTCCGCCGGTCGCCGTCCAGGCGACGCCCGTGGCCACCCCGACCTGGTCTTTATGCAGCAGCTGGTCTTTGAAAATCCGGGGCGGGCCGAGATAACGCTCGATATTCAGAGACGTGATCCGGAAAAGCTTTTTCTCGCCCTCCGCGACCTTGCGGGCGACTTTCCGGCAGACGGCGGCGATCTCGCGCTCAAGATTTCGGACCCCCGCCTCTCGGGTATAGAGCTCGATGATCTTTCGGATCGCCCCGGAAGTGAACAGAATGTCCTTTTCGCTCAGAGCGTGTTCCTTGATCTGTTTCGGGATGAGGTGCTGAAGCGCGATCTGAAGTTTCTCCTCTTCCGTGTAGCCCGGGAGTTCCAGGATCTCCATCCGGTCGCGAAAAGCCGGCTGAATGGGATCGAGAAGATTGGCCGTGGTAATGAACATGACTTTGGAGAGGTCGAACGGCACTCCCAGATAGTGATCCCGGAAGGAAAAGTTCTGTTCGGGATCGAGAACCTCGAGCAGAGCGGCAGAAGGGTCGCCGCGGAAGTCGGCGCCGATTTTGTCGACCTCATCCATCATGAAGACCGGGTTGTTGGAGCCGGCGCGCCGGATTCCCTGGATGATTCGGCCGGGCATCGCGCCGACATAGGTCCGGCGGTGGCCACGGATCTCGGCTTCGTCCCGCACTCCGCCGAGCGACATGCGGATGAACTTCCGCCCCAGCGCCCGGGCGATCGAGCGGCCCAAGGAGGTCTTGCCGACGCCGGGCGGGCCGACGAAACAGAGAATCGGACCTTTGATCTTTTTCGACAGGGAACGGACGGCGAGATATTCGATAATCCGTTCCTTGACTTTTTCCAGGCCGTAATGGTCCTCGTCCAAAATCTGTTTCGCCTTCCTCAGCTTGAGATTATCGACCGTGCTCTTATTCCAAGGAAGAGCGAACATCCAGTCCAGATAGTTGCGGACGACCGCCGTCTCGGCCGACTCCGGATGCATCTGGGCCAACCGGCTGATCTGCTTTTCGATTTCCTCCCGGACTTCGTCCGTCACCTTGAGCTGTGCCAGCTTCTCCTGATAGGCTTTGATCTCCTCTTGAATTTCGCTTCCCTCGCCGAGCTCCTTCTGGATCGCTTTCATCTGCTGGCGAAGAAAATACTGCCTCTGGAGCTTGTCCATCTCGCCCTTGGCCTCGGTGCTGATCTTGCTCTGCATGTCCAAAAGCTCGAGCTCTTTCGCCAGGAGCTCATAGACGCGCTTCAGCCGCTGGGCGGGATCGACGATTTCGAGGATTTTTTGCGCCTCTTCCACCTTGAGCTCGAGGTTGGCCGCAGTCAGGTCGGCCAGCCGGCCCATTTCTTCGACGTTGGCAGCGATGATCAGAACTTCGGGCGGGATGTTCTTGCCCAGGGAGGTCGCTTTCTCCAGCCCGCTCCGGACATTGCGGATGAGGGCCTCATTTTCAATCGTTTTCTCTTTGATTTCCGGCTCGTGGATGACCGAAACCTGAGCCTGAACATAGGGCAGATCTTCTTCAAACGACTCAATCCTGGCCCTGATCAGACCTTGGGCGAGGATCCGAACGCGACCGTCCGGAAGTTTCAGCATCCTCATGATCAGGGCGACCGTCCCGACATCGTAGACGTCCTCCCGTTTCGGATCCTCAACCTCCATGTCCTTCTGTGTCAGGAGGAGGATCATCCGGTGAGTGGAGAGAGAATGGTCGATGGCGTTCTTGGATTTCTCCCGGCCGACGAACAGCGGCGCAATCATGTAAGGGAAAATGACGATGTCACGCAGGAGCAGCACGGGCAGCTTCTGGGGGATTTGCAGCCTCTGATCCCGCTCCTCGATCAATTCGTCAATCGTTTCTCCGTTTTGATTATCCTTTTCTCCCATCGAACTCCTCCGGATTCATTCTTCTGTCTTGAGCAACTTGCGTTTCGCTTCTTCTTCCTCGCCGGGCAGATATTTTTTCAAATGCAGAATAACCACGCCATTTTCCAGGGTTGCCTTCGCCCGGTCCGGAACGACCGTCGCCGGAAGGGCGACCAGACGGCGAAAGCCTCCGTACTCCCGTTCGAGAAGCAGATACCGGATTTTTCCCGACGAGACAACCTCTTTTTTCTGACCCTTGAACTCCACCCGGTTGCTCTGAACCGTAATCGAGATATCGCTCGCCGCGACCCCCGGGATCTCCGCCTCAACGATGATTTCCTTGGCTTTTTCATAAACATCCACTCGCGGAATCCACGTCTCGTCCCAGCTGGGATATCTGACGGGCTTGACAAGCGAGGCGCGCCGGATCCTCTTGATTTCGTTTTCGATCTTAATGATTCTCGGGACCGGCTTGATTCTTCTGACCATTGGGAAGAGCGAGCTATTTTTCCTTGAGAAGGTTTTCCAGCTCTTGCTTGAACTCGAGAACGTCCTTGAACTCCCGATAGACGGAGGCAAATCTCACATAAGCAACCTTATCCAAGGCTTTGAGTTTGTCCATGAGGAAGAGGCCGATTTCCGAGACCTTGAGCTCTTTATCGGGGCGCTCCTGGAGTTTGCTTTCGATCTCCTCGACGATCTCCTCGAGCTTGGACACGGGAATCGGCCTTTTCTCGCAGGCTTTGAGCAGCCCGCGCAGGATTTTCTGACCGTCAAACGGCTGGCGGCTGCCGTCTTTTTTGACGACCATATAAGGAATGACCTCGATTTTTTCGTAGGTCGTGAACCGCTTCTTGCAGGAGATGCACTCCCGTCGCCGCCGGATGGAAGAATCCTTGCGGCTGTCCCGGGAATCGATGACCTTGCTGTCCGGATGGCCGCAGAAAGGGCATTTCACAGCTGAGTTTCCTCTCCCAATTTTCTGAGCTGGAAAAAAGACATCCCTTCCTTCCATAATATAGCATAACCGATCAGGCAAGTCACCGCCACCTGAAGGGCGTGAACGACGATGGTCACTCCAACCGCCTGGTTCGGGTCGGTGGCGTAAAGCTGGGTCATCCCCAGCTTGGAGAAATAGTGGAATCCGCCGACCATGCCCGGCGTCGGGATCGACGCCCCGACCATGGTCAGAAAAACGTAGGGAAAAAGGACGAAAAAGGGAAGTTGAATGCGAAAGGCGGCGAAAAATACCCAGTAATAGAAGATAATACCCAGCCAGACAATGAACGAGAAGAGGGCATAAAGAAGGAAGCTTTTTGCGGAATGGAAGAATTTCAGCCCGGCGATAAATTCTTCAGCCAACTTGAGGACCATCTCTCGGAATTTTTGGGGAAAAGGACGGAGGACAAAACGGACCAAAGCCAGGGTCTTTTCGCGAAAAAAGTAGAGCCCGAGGCTGAAGAAAAGCAGGCCGGAAGCAAAGGCCAGGCCGACGAGTCCCCAAAAATTTAGGTTCTTAAAGGCCTCATGATTGATCTGGAAGATCGAGACAAAGAGCGGTCGGGCAATCATAAAAAGGCCGAGCAGGGCGCACATCGTAAACATATCGAAAATCCGCTCCACGACCACTGTGCCGATGGCGAATCCCTTCCGGATCCCTTCTTTTTGGGCCAGATAGAGGGGCTTGATGAACTCTCCCAGCCGGCCGGGAAAGAGGAAATTGAACGTGAATCCGACGGCATTCCCGGCAAACATGTTATAAAATCGGAGGTTCTTTTTCTCCTGATGAAGGAGAAACTGCCAGCGATAAGCCCGGGTGAACAAATGAAGCGGAGAAAGGAGAACAACGATGATGAAAAGGAGGAGGTGGACATCCGCCAGGTAGCTGAGGACTTCCCGCCAGTCGACGCTGCGGAAGAAAAAGAAGAGGAAAAGGAGGGTGAGAAAGATAATGATCCACAATCGAAAGGAGCTTTTTTTCATGATGAGCGGTTCATGTTATCACCGGATTCCCGCCCTGTCAATTCAGCCCGGGCTCTATAGCGAAAAGTGTGGCCGCACTTTTCGTCGCCGATCTTTCAGACCGAGGTTGAAAAAATCGGCCGAATTGACTATCATGGGAACCGCCTGCTGGGAAGTCGTCCAATGGCAGGACACATGACTCTGGATCATGGAATCTTGGTTCGAATCCAGGCTTCCCAGCCAGCTTTACCAATCAGGCCATTCGGGGGACGCCGATCCGGGCGCCAGGATTCCTTTTATGGGCTGAACCCCTGCTTATCATTAAAGTCGTGATGGGCGTTCCGGCCGATTCCTGCTCGAATTCGGTGTATTATGTTTGACGTCACCCTAATCAAATAACGGCCCCATGACCTGAATGTCTTGGCGGCGGGAAGGAGGCTGCACGGATAATTTGACGACCTCGCCTCCCCTGACCTGTCCCTCCAGGATCGTCCGGTAGGGAGCGTGGACCCTAAAATGGACGTCCCAGTCCTTCGGCCAGGCGGGGAGAAGAAAAATCTTTTTTCCGTCTGTCTGGATCAGCATCGACTGGAGCGCCTTGAGCAGCACACCGCCATGGTCCTGGTCCGGAATCCAGTCATAGTTCGGTCCCCAGAACGCGGGAAAACGGGAACCTTCGTGCCACTTCCGGGCGCGGCCGACCAGGTATTCGCGCACCTCATCCGTCAACCCTAGATAGGCCATAAAGATATCGTCCTGGCGCCAGCCGAAATTTCCCCTGTCCCAGCGATGGTTGAGCGCTTCGACGGCCAGCTCGATTCCCGGCCGGCCAAGGGCCACCCGCCGATAAGGAAAGACAGCATAGAGTTCGGGATTCTCGATGTTATTTTTATTGGCAAATTGCTCGGCCGGCGCGAGCATCTTTTTGCCCTCGACTTCTCGCGTCGGAAGGTCCGGCATCTTGTCGTGGATCCGCTGCCACAAGGCTTTTTCCTCGCTGTTCACCCTGTCTCCCGCCAATTCCAGCAGTCGCTCTGTGACAGCCAGCATGCCGGCGATCTCCGGCATCGGGTTGCGGCAGTCCCACCACGTCTCTAAGGCCTGGGCCGGCTCCAGGACGATCTTTCCCTGATCGTCGACCTTGTAATGAAGGTCGTAAAAGGTCAGGATTTCGTGAGCCAGGGGAAGGAGCCGGCTCCGCAGCAAAGCCTCGTCCAGCGTATGCTCGTAGTGGTCGAGCATCATCTGCAACAGCTCAATTCCGCCCTGCCATTCCCAGCGGTGCCAGCGGCTCTCGTTCTCGACCACTGTCCGCTTCTCCCGCGGCGTCCAGCCGTAGGACTCGTTGAAGGCCGCTCCCCAGAAATAAACACACTCATTGAAATAAGCGCCGACGTGGCCGAAATAGTGTTTCGTCCGGTATTTCGCCATCTCCAGAACATCCCCGGTGTACATCCGGTAAAGAGGCTCCAACAGATCGAAATCCCCGGAAGTGCACATGCTCATATAGGGCAGGCGAGTGTTCTGCCACCAGTACCCGGGGCCCCAGCGCCGGTAATCGGCGTCTCCCGGACTCCCGGGATTGGGCACGGTGAAAATCGACCCATTGAATTTGATCGGATATTGCCCCCGCCCGGCACAGGCGTTGATGAACCTCTGCAGGACGTAGGCGCGGCTCAAGATAAAGGCGTCTTCCGCCGGGCCGGCCGCTTCGATATCGATCCAGCTCCGCTTCCAAAATTCCTCCCACCAGGCGCGGTGGGCGCGGAGGCGAGCTGAAAACGGCGCCTTCTCCGTCGAGGCGATTCGTTCCTCCATGGCGCTGAGCCACGCCTCCGGCGATGACGGGTGTTTGGTCAGGACATAAATATTGAAAAGGTGCGCAAGAGCCGCGGGCGATCGCAAATTCAAATCATCCACCCGCTCCCCTTTCTCGGCCGTGATCACTGCCCCGAACGTCCGATGCAGGATCGGATCCGCCTGCGCAAACCCCTCCATATCCTGAAGTTTCGCCGCCAGAGCCGGCCCCACTGACTTGATGTTGTGATGATACCAGCCGATCCGTCCTTTCTGGCCGGAAAGCACGACATCCGGCTCGACGACCGTCGGAAAGTGCTTGTTTCCGGGCACATCATGATCGAAGTGGACATCGCTGACCTCGATCGTCGGAAGTTCGAACGGCTCGGTGCGCCACAGCTCGATCGAGGCGCTGGCCTCAACCGGCTTTTTCCCCTTGACGGCGATATGGATCACCGGATGATTGGCGTCGGCCCAAACACGGATCTCGACTCGCCTGGCCCCTTCTCCGCATCGGACCTCGACCGTCGCCTCGCGCAAGCGTAATGCCTGGAGAAACGTCCCGGACTGAAGTATGGGGTTGGGACGGAGTCGCACCCTTACCCGCCCCAGCTTAAGCAGCCGGCAGTTATCGTCCCAGGAGTCCGTCTTGCCGATGTAAAAAAGGAGGTCGCCGCTTGACTCCACCCAGACATTGAGGCCCAAATCCCCGTTCCCGACCGGCATCGTTCCCCAAGCGTCTTTGCTCGGCGAGTCCCAGACGACATCGTATTTTTCGATTCCGCGCCGGGGATCATAATCCTTCTTTGCGCAGGCAGGAAAAACTCCCAGAAGGAGAGTCACGGCAAAGCCGAGAGTCCTGTGTGAGACGGCAATCTTTTTCATGTTCCACACTCCGCATTTTCTATTTACACCAAGAATCTCTGATGATCAACTCCCCTCCTGGCTGTTTTTCCATCAGAGAAGGGCTGTTTCAGAATAACGGGCGAAATATTCCTCATCGCGGGAAAATATCCTTTAAAAATGAAAAGAGAGGTCGTTTCCCGAGCATCCAGAAAAGTTCTGGTGTTTGACTTTTTCGCCGGGATCGATGAAACTGGATTTCCCGAATCGGAATGCGGCCGCACACCCCATTGAAAGAAAAAGTCCGGCGATTCCTGGCCGACCACGAGCTGGATGCCGCGGCCATCGATCCGGAGGTCGTTCTCGAGGATTTCCTGGACGAGATGACGCGGGGGCTCGAAGGCCGACCGAGTTCACTGGCTATGATTCCCACATTCATCACCGTCGACAAGCCCGTTCCTCCCCGCCGACCGGTCATCGCCGTGGATGCCGGCGGGACCAATCTCCGTGTGGCCAGAGTCGTCTTCGACGAAAATGGCTCTCCGGCCATCGATCACTATTCAAACTACGAAATGCCGGGCCTGCGGAGGGAGGTCGGAAAGGACGAATTCTTCGACCTCTTCGCTCGCTATCTTGAACCGGTAGCCGGGCTGGCCGATGCGGTCGGGTTTTGCTTTTCCTACGCCGCGGAGATCACCCCAGATGGCGACGGAAAGCTCCTCACCTGGACAAAGGAAATCAAAGCGCCGGAGGTCGTCGGCGAATTCATCGGCCGGAATATCGCCGTCCGCCTCCAATCGAAAGGGTTCTGTCCAAGAATCACCCTGCTCAACGACACCGTGGCCACCCTGCTGGCGGGAAAAAGCGTCGGTGGGCCGAGGCGCTACGATTCTTACATCGGGTTCATCCTCGGCACGGGAACAAACACCTCCTATGTCGAGAGAAATGTCCGGATCGGCAAGCGGCGCGACCTCGACCCGAAAGGCGCCCAAGCCATCAACGTCGAGTCGGGCAATTTCCGCCGCCATCCCCGCGGCGACATCGACCGGGCATTCGACGCGACCACGGCCGACCCCGGAGCCTACACCTTCGAGAAAATGATCTCGGGGGCTTACCTTGGCGGACTCTGCCTTCAGGTCCTGAAGACCGCGGCGGAGGAGGCTCTGCTCTCAGCGGAGGGAGCAGGGATGATCGCCGAGCTCGCCCAGCTTTCGACGATCGAGGTCGATGCCTTCCTTAGGAATCCGTTCGCTTCAGACAGCCAGCCTCTCGGCGGGCTGCCCGAGGAGGACAAGGAAATCTCCTTGCGCCTCTTCACGGCCGTCGTCGAGAGGGCCGCCCTCCTTGCGGCCGTCAACATCAGCGCCGCTGTCCTGAAATCGGGAGGCGGGGCCTCCCCGCTTCACCCGGTCTGCGTCAACGCGGACGGCTCGACTTTTTATAAGACCAAAGATTTTCGCCTCCGGGTCGAGGAGCACCTGCGAAAAATCCTGGGGCCCCGGGGCATCTTCTGCGAAATCATCCGGGTGGACGATTCCCCCTTGATCGGGGCGGCCGTGGCGGGCCTCACCCGATAAGGAGATCGCTTCGACTCGCTCGTCGAGGCCATTGTGATCGGCGGTTTCCGGCCCGGCGCTTGAATTTTAAAGCTGAAAAGACGAAAATATTAAGCTAACGAAAGTCCGGCGGAGTTGCGTTCAATTTCGACTATTTATATAATTTCTATAGATTAACTAAGAAATAGATGAAAGGAGCCGCGATGAAAAAATCCACTGTTTTCTTCGCCGTCCTCTTGATTCTCGCCGCCCCGGCTTTTTCCGGAGTGGTGAAGAAAACGAAATCGGAGGTCACCTTCCGCGGGTTCGGCAAATTCAGCCTGACCCAGAGCGACAAGCTGACCGCCGATCAGAGGTGGACGAATTCTCTGAGCGATTTCAAAGGCCAGGGAATCGCCGGAAGCCTGGCCGGCAAGACCGTCCTCCGATCGGGCGACACGGGCGAGATTGTCGACCTTCCCGCTTCCACCGTTTACCGCCTGGACAACAAAAAGAAGGAATACACGGTGAGCCCGATCGAAAAGCTGAAAGAAGAAAAAGTGCAAGAGTCCAAAGCCGGGGAAACAGCCGAGGAGGAAAAAGAGGCCGAAAGCAAGATCAGAATCACCAAGAACGAATTCCAAGTCGAGGACACGGGAGAGGAATCGACCATCAACAATTTCCCTGTCCGCAAGTACCTGGTCCTCTGGCTCCTCGAATGGGAGGACATCGAGACGAAAGAAAAAGGGTCCAGCCGCCTGGAGACGGTGACCTGGACGACGCCGATAAGCGATTCCATGAAGAAAGCGCAGGAAGAGGAAATGAAGTTTTCCCGCGCCTATCTGGAAAAAATCGGACTTGAACTGGAAAAGAAGGACCAGGATGTCCTGGGCGCGAGCTGGATGGCCCTTTTGGACTCCTTTGGCCAGGCCAAAGGTCGGCCGCGCCACGACTTTTCCAAAGCCGAAGCGGAAATGAAGAAGATCAAGGGGTATCCGATCGTCATCGACGGGAAGTATTTCGTGAGCAGCGAGAAGCCGGCCGGCGCAGCGGCCGAGGCCGAGGAGGAACCGGCGGCCACGGATATCAAAGGACGCCTGGGAGGCATGCTCAAAAAAACCTTGAAGAAAAAGCCGGCCGATGCGGGGACTGCGGCCAACGAACCCGTCCTTGCCTATCGTACTGAAGTCTTAGAGATTTCGACTCCCGACCTCGGCGCCGGAGATTTCCAGGTCCCCGCCGGGTACAAGAAAAAGGGGTGATCCCCTGAAGCGATCATTCAGGGGCGGATGGAGAGCTGGATTTTTAAAACGCCCCGCTCCTCGAGCGGGACAAACCGGCTCGCCGGATCCCAGCGCCGCTCCCAGTTCTTATTGTAAACTAGGTAGATCACGTTTCCCGGGCTGATCTCCCAGCGGAAACGGATGTTGACTCCCAGTTCCTTGGAAACATCATCATACTGAAAATAATTCATCAGACCGAAACGGGGCGAGAGGAAGAGATCGGCCTTGACCTCGTAAACATTCTCGTTGAACCGGCCCTGGGGGAGATTTCCACGGACGAAGTCGGTGCCGACTTCGAAGGTCGCATACCCGCGCCACTTCAGCGTGAAGCCCAGTTCCGTCTGCTGAAGCCGTCCGGAATAAAACTCGCCGAAGCTGTGTTCGACGTCGACGCTGAAAGGACG
>Ga0185342_1000719_pt1 | contig 15700 bp, 10 predicted proteins | sample ConPoolayeEmetaG_FD_128045 | JGI IMG/M metagenome (GOLD analysis project Ga0185342, IMG submission 128045) | Hot spring microbial mat communities from California, USA to study Microbial Dark Matter (Phase II) - Cone Pool mat layer E metaG... ...
GTCATGAGACCTCCTTCGATTCTGTGATGTATTTTCAGGATTCTAGGAGGTCTCCTTATTTCTGGCTACCCCCAACCGACTAAAATGTTACGCTATCCTTCACCACTGATGGGGCTGTGCTAATCTGGTACTGTAAAAGACGCGGGAGGTTTAGTAATGCACAGGGGACTGCTGGTGCCGGCCCTTCTCACTGCATTGGTTCTTGCCGGTTGTACTGCGCAGACGCCGGCGATACCATCGTCTGCTACGTCTGTCCCGATTACATCGCAACCTGCGGCCACACCGCCTGTTACTGTGTCCCAGGCATCTCCCGCCCCGGTTCCTTCAACGTCGACACCACAACCCACGCCGACCCCACAGACAATTCCAAAGCCGGCTGAGCTGTCTATGCCGTGAGGTGTTTCTGCCCCAGACTTGGCGGTCGAAGTGTACCTTCCGGAACTGGCATACCCCGGCACCACCATCTTCGCTGATAACCATGTTGCTCACCGGCCGCGTATCGTCTGAGGTTAACATGCTGGGTGAGGTGGTCTGGGAATAACTCGTCCCGGACAACCTGAAGCATTTCAACAACCCCGGCTTAGAGGTTGAGCCGTTGCCCAGCGGTAATATACTCTTTGTTCTGCCCCGCAACGGTATCTACGAGATAGACCGCAAGGGTAGAGTGGTCTGGTTATTTCTTGACTCGAAAGTGTCCCATGACGCCGACCGGCTGCCTAATGGCAATACACTGTTTGTTTACGTGGCCTTCGATCAGATGGATGACGCTCGGGTGCGCGAGGTTGATCCTTCGGGTAAGGTTGTGTGGTCGTGGTATGCCAGAGACCATTTCAATCGCGCACTTTATAACGCGATATCTGAGGAGGGCTGGACGCATACCAACTCGGTCTCACGGTTGGCCAATGGCAACACGCTGGTGAGTCTGAGGAACTTCGGAATCGTCGCCGAGCTTGACGCGGCGGGAAAGGTCATAAGGACCATCGGCGAAGGTCTTTTCGAGTACGAGTATGATCCGGAGATGCAGTCCAATGGTAACCTCTTGGTAGCCAACCACAACCAGCCTGCCCAGACGGTGCTTGAAATCGACCTGGCGATGGGCAAGACGGTCTGGAGCTTCGCCATGCCGGGGCATCTGGTGAGGGATGCCGACTGCCTGCCCAACAGCAATACCCTGATAATTGCCATACGGTACTGCTGGAGGTGGTGGTGGGTGGGAGGATAGTTTGGCGGTTGAAACTCAATAAGGAAATCTCCCGGCAGGACGGCCCGACGAAGGGGTTGTACAAGGCTATCCGCATTCCGGTGGTCTCGGCAACTAAGCCCCGGCTGCTCAAAGAGCGAGAAGCGCCAATTCGGAGATGTGCATCACTTCGATACCTGATTCGAGATTTTTAACAGCATCTTCGAGCATGGCTCGGCACATCGGGCAAGCGACGGCAATGGTATCGGCACCGGCTTCAATTGCCTGTCTCACCCTGACCCAGGACAGGCGGGGTCTGGCTTTGATATCGAGAAAAGTGCCGCCGCCACCGCCGCCGCAGCACAGGCTGTTCTCACGCGTGTCCTTCATCTCTGCCAGCTTGACTCCGGGTATCGCCGCCAGCACCGTGCGCGGCTCCTCGTAGATGCCGCTATAGCGGCCGAGATAGCAGGAGTCGTGGTAGACGACGGTGCGCTTTACTGGTTTTCGGAGCTTCAGCCGTCCCTCTTTTACTGCCGCGGCCAGCACCTGGGTGTAGTGCTTCACCTGTTGCCCCGGGGCAGACCGGTCTTCATTAAACCGGTAGTAGCCGTGCGGGCAGGTGGTGACAAGGCGGGTAACAGGATACCTGGCAAGAAGCTCCGCGTTCTGCTCCCGGATGTGGGCGGCAAGGCCTTCTTCCCCGCTGTATTTGGCCGGGTCGCCGCAACAGAGCTCCTCAGCACCGAGGGTGCCGAAGTCCAGGCCGATGGCCTGAAACAACTTAACAAGGCCGCGGGCAACTTCCTGGTCACGCTGGTCAAAGCTCTGGGCACAGCCGGCGAAGTAAAGCCACTCCGCTTTTTCACCACTGGTTAAGTCTTTGAGCTTGAGTCCCACTGCCCATTTGCCCTTATCGGTCTTCGGATAATGGTACGGATTACCCAGCGTAAGCATGCTTTCGTTCATCCTCCGTATCTGACGCGGCAGACCTTCAAGCCCGGGATGTTCCATGACCATCGATTTAAGGTCAAGGATGCGCTGGCGGGCGTTGATTTGCTGGGGGCATACGTTGGTGCAGGCATTGCAGGCAATGCAGTCCCATAAGCCGTGGTGAACGGCGATGTTCAGGGGGCGCTTTTCGTCCTGGCGCGGGTCATAGACATGGCGGGCGATTTCCACCATGCGCTTCGGCCCTATGAACTCCTTCTCTTCGGCGTAGATGTAAGGACAGGCGCTGACGCAGGAGAAGCAGTTGATACAGGTACGAGTTTCATCGAGTTCTTTCCGGTGGGGTAGAGGTAGACATTCGACCTGACCCTTCGGAACGGGCGTACCACGGCGCTGGAAGGCCAGTCCCTCTTTATCAAGGTCGACCTCGGTTCGCTCCACGACGAGGTCGGCAATAACCGGTAAGCCTCGGAGCGGTTCTATGACCATGCCGTCAACGGCCAGTTCCCAGCAGGCCAGACCGGGGCGACCATTGACCATCACGGCGCAACTGCCGCACTTGCCCATGTGGCAGGAATGGCGGAAGCGAAGGGTGGGGTCATGATTCTCCCGGATATAGTTCAGGGCATCGAGCACCATAGTACCCTTACCTGAAGGAACCTGCCATGTCTCGTAGCGGGGTTCCCTGTCCCGGCCAGCTTCGAAGCGGTATACAGTTACCTTTATCAGATTGTCAGTCATCGGTTATTTCGTGGGTCTCAAGCCTGATTCATCGGGTTTCACGTACGGGAAGGCGACGGGAGTGGTGACAAGTTTCATCCTGCCGTCATCCCGCTGGATATTGACATGTTTTAGCCAGTTCCTGTCGTCCCGTTTCGGGAAGTCCTCGCGGATGAACATGTGGCGCCGGCTCTCTTTGCGGAGGAGCGAGGCCTCAACCATCATTTCGGCCGTGTCCAGCATGTTCTCGATTTCGAATGCTTCGATTAGTTCGTAGCAGTATCTCGGGCTTGCCGACCTGACTGAAAGCTTCGGGAGCATGTCTGCTCGGACGGCGGTCAACCTTTCCCGGGCCTTGAGCATACCCGGTTCATTTTTGAGGTGCATGTGAGCGCGCATGATGGAGCCGATTTCGTGTTTCACTTTGAGAGGCGGGATGCCGGCCTGACGGGCGGTCCAGGCCAGTGCCCGAGAAGTAGTCTCAGAGACCTGCGTTGCCTTTATTGGTGAGCGGCCGGCCTTTTGGGAGTATTCTGCGGCGCATCTGCCGGCGCGGGTGCCGGTGACGAGGCAGGTGGTGACGCCGCAGGCCACTGAGGCACCGAAGCCGTCCTTGATGGCGTTGGAAGCGTCACCACAGCCATAGAGACCGGGCACAGAAGATTCTCCCCGGGTGTTTATCTTAATGCCGCCGAAGCTCCACATCGGGTTGGGGCCGACCTCGAGCAGGTAGTCGCCTTCTTTGCGGCCGAGCTTGTCCATCATGCGCAGAATGAACGGAGCGACCCTTTCCAGAAACTCCTGCGGCAGGCTCCGGTAGTCCATGTAAAGCGGCCCGCGGCCTTCATCAAGCTCGGTCTGCACGCCCTTGATAACTTTGAGGTAGAGCTCCTCATAGGTGTATGGGACCTCCGGTGGGTATTTGAGCAGGAAATCCTCGCCTCCGGCATTTATCCACCGGACGCGGTATTCCGGCCTGTGGTACGGTGAAGCCTCGATGACGCTCTGGAGTAGTTTATGGCGGCCGCTCCAGGAAGGGGCAACTGAAGGCAGGTAGGCGGTCATCATCAGTTCCAGGTCGCTGATGACAGCGCCGGCGCGGTAGGCCATGGCCACGCCATCGCCGGTCATTTCCCGTGAAGCCAGTCCCCATGGGTACCAGAGCTGGCTGACGGAGCCGGTAGAGATTATGGTTGACGGCGCCTGTATCACCAGCCATCGGCCGTTAAGGTAATCGAGCGCCAGTGCGCCAGTTACCCTTCCGTCACCGGTAAGAAGACGTATTCCGGCGGTCTCTTCTATGATATGAACCCCGCGGCGCCGGCATTCGGAGCGGAGCACCTGAAGGGCATTATGTCCGGTGTAGCCATAATACATACCTTCGCGCACGCTGGAGACATAGCGGTTTTTGTGATAGTGATGGGACTCTTCAGGGAGGCGCAGTTCCTCGGCGAATTCCGGGTAAGGAGCGATGTTGCCGTTTTCATCTCGGTCCCAGAGATGGCCAAACCTCTCAAGTTCCATAAGCCGCTCCGGGGCTTCATCAACCAGAACTCGGGCATGTTCCTGGTCGCAGAGAAACCGCCGGCCGGTGACCACAATGCCTTCGAAGTGGAGGTCTTTGCTGTCATCTTTCGGCGCCCACGGGCCGACGGCGGCGCAGACGACGGGTCCGACGCTGGTGCCGGAACCGAAAATGCCCTTAGTAATTAGAGTAACATCAACGCCAGCACCGGCGGCTTCGATAGCGGCTCTGGCGCCGGCAATGCCGCCACCAATAACCAGAACGTCGGTATCAAGATCCTGCTTCGTCAAAACAAGGTTCATCGGCCAATACTATCCCAGGTCAACCAGGCCAGAACCCCGTTCTTTTCTGGTTAGATATTCCATTGTTTCTTTGAGATGTCTTGTCATTGCCTCTCCGGCACCATCGGCATTACCTGACCTGATGCACTCATATATTGCGACGTGGTCACGTATTGCCCGTGCAGTAATCTCTGGATCAAGTCTCTGCCCCAGCTTACGGGTGGATTCGAGAAGGAAGTCCATCAGATAATCAACGACAAGGACCAGTACCGGATTGCCCGTCGCCCGGGCGACCAGCCGGTGGAATTCGGTGATTTCCCCTTCAACTTCCCGGTAATCTTTTCGGGAGTGCATGGACGAGTGTTTCACCAGACTCTTTTCACACAAACTGATGTTGCCCCGTAATTCATCCAGAATTTCGGGAGTGATGCGTGCAGCGGCGATCCTAGCCGTGCCCGGTTCGATTACCGCGCGTACCTCGCTTACCTGAGAAGCAGAAAAATCACGCGAGGGAAAATAGCTGTTGAGCAAAGCCTTGACCGAGTCAATCTTTGTTTCACCAACAAAAATGCCGCCGTCCTTGCCACGCTTCTTGGAAACAATGCCAAATGCCTCCAAACCACGCAATGCCTCGCGTATGGTAACCGCACTGACTCCGAACTGCTGACTCAATTCCTTCTCGGAGGGGAGACGCTCTCCAGGTTCGAGCTTTTCAGCAATAATAAACTCGCGAATATGGCTTTCCACCGTCTCTGAGAGCCGCTTAATCTTCAGCGGGGCGAAAGCTATGTCGGTCATTATATATTTGTCTCAAGATTTTCCTGTAGTGTCGTCAACGGCGAAAAACGGTCCCTGCCTGAGCGTAAAGAGGAACGGACAGGCAATTCAATTAGTTCAGTCTTACGATGCGCCCTTCAATCTGAGGGCTGACCGGGGACATAGCTTTGATGTAATCGGCCAGTGTCTCGTAGTCGGGGTAGCCGAGGTCGATGACGTTAGCGGCATTGACGAACATGTTGTATCCATCGCCGCCGCCTGCTAGGTAATTATTGATTACGGCGCGGTAGGTAGCATCCGGGTCTACAGGCTTGTACCCAGCCGGTGTCTTTATCTCAACGCCTTTGATCCTGCTCCCCGGCAGTGCTTTCGGATCCCAGTTGAAGCGGAGGCCGCTCACCTGGGGAAAACGTCCCGCCATTTCCTCCGCCTGACTGACGCCGTTTTCAAGTGCGGCTATTAGCTGGCGGCCTGTAAGGTCAACGGCCAGGTAATAACCATTGAAGGGCAGAACGTTTAGAACGTCTCCCATAGTTATTTCCCCCGGTGGAATTGAGGCTCTGATGGACCCGCCATTGACGATGGCAATCTGCGGCTTTGACTCGGCGGCCCGCCAGAGCATGGAATCGGCAATCAGATTTCCCAGGTTGGTCTCCTGACTCCGCACACGGTCATGGTCGCCGTCAAGGAGCACCGCGGTTCTCCCGGTTACGGTCTTTCGTAATCCCGCAAGCGGTGCGGCATACTCGCTCAACTTGGCGGAGCAGGCGCTGTCAGCCGGCAGTTTATCCATTATAGGGATTAACCGACTGCCCTGCCACTGGCGGATAACACCGGTTCTATCGAACTTAAGGTCCAGCCGTCCAAGGTACTTGTTGTAGGCCCCGGCCTGGACGACCAGGGTGGGTGTACCGTCGCTATTCACAACCGTAGGGTACTTGTCCGGAACGGTATGGCTATGGCCGCCGACAATCAGGTCAATGCCGTCGACATCCTTGGCCAGCTTCAGGTCGATATCCCAGCCGATGTGCGTCAAAGCGATAATTCGGCTTATCCCCCTTTTCTGTAGCTCGGCCACCATTTTCCTAGCAGATTCGGTATGGTCGCTGAACTTGACTGTTGGCCCCGGTCTGGAAATTTCGTCGGTGTCCTCGATAAGGAGTCCGAAGACGCCGAACTTCTGGCCGCCGCGGTCGAGAATTACGTATTGTTTCGTCTTGCCGGCAAGTAATGCCTCCTGCGACAGGTCGACGTTGGCGCTGATGACCGGGAATATAGCTCCGTCGATGAATTTCGCCAGGCTGGGCGGGCCTTCATCAAACTCGTGGTTACCGAGGCACATGACGTCATAAGCCATGTAATTAAAAAACCAGAGGTCGGCCAGGCCGTGGTAAAGAGTAAAGTATGGCGTGCCGGCGAAAACATCGCCGGCGTCAAGCAGGAGTAAATTGTTCTTGCCGACTTCGGAACGGGCCTGGCTGACGAGTGCCGCTCGTTGAGCCACTAGATCAAGAGAAGCGTGGGTATCGTTGGTGTGGAGAACGGTAATCGCTGATAGAGTTTCCGGCGCTGGTGGGGTGCCAAAACAGGAACTGGCGGGAAGAGCTAGGAGCAGTACGACCGCGGCAATAAGCGCCCCGAAATATCTCATGGCCTCGTGGATTGTATCACAGGTTGCGGTGGGTGCGTGGTGGCCTGTGGTAGCTTGTAACAACCTGCCGCAGGCCAGAGCCGGCTTCTTGACCGGAAGCTGTATCTCGGTTAACAGGTGGACCATCGAGCGCGCTGAGGCGACCTTCTGCGCATCCAGTTTCTTGATTATGTATTTCGAAGGCCTTTAACAAGAATGTAGACTCTCTCGCCAGAGCAGAGTCAAGGGGCCGACTGGGTATCTGGTCTGCAATGCCCGAGAGAAGCGGAAGCTTTTGGAGGGGCGTGTTTTTGGCGCCCCTCGGAGACCTTACCTATGATACCCATGATAGGTCTGTCGTGTGGTGGGGAGGCGTCCCTTTGGCCGTCTTTGCGGCCAGGCGCGGCCGGTTGAGTGCGGATGGTGGGTGAAACGTGCTGTTAGTGGCTCGGGGCGGGTGAGGTATAGTTAAAACCCTCCACCTTCCGCCGCTCCAGACGGTAGCCGAGGATGAGTTCCAGAGACCGCACCATGTCTTCGTCTTCGCCGGTGATAAGCGTAAGAGCGTCCCCGTTATGTGAAGCGCGGCCGGTCCGGCCGATGCGGTGGATGTAATTGTCCGTAGTATCTGGCATATCGTAATTGATGACGTGGGAGATGCCCGCTACATCAATGCCGCGGGCGGCAATGTCGGTCGCGACCAGGATATTAAACCGGCCTTCGCGGAAGCCGTCCAGCGCCGCCTGGCGCTGGTGCTGGGAGAGATCGCCCTGAATGCACCCGGCGGCATATCCGGCCCTTGCCAGCTGTTCCGCCACCCGTGCCGCGCGGTTCCTGGTGCGCGTAAATACCAGTACCGACTCCGCGTCAGTGCGCCGCAGTAGTTCCTTGAGCAGGTTGCCCTTCAGGTGAGGCTCCACGGGGTACAGGGCATGGGAGACTGTTTCTACCGGAGTAGACTGGTTGATCTGTATGGTGACCGGGTTACGCATGAACTGGTGCGTCAGCGTACGTACGTCATCCGGCATGGTAGCCGAGAAGAGAAGGGTCTGACGGCCAGCGGGCAGGCTCCTGAGAAGGCGCCTGACGTCGGGCAGAAAACCCATATCCAACATCCGGTCCGCTTCATCCAGCACCAGCACTTCCAGCTTGAGCAGGTTGAGTGTGCCCTGATCCAGGTGGTCGAGCAGGCGGCCGGGACAGCCAACCACAATCTCCACGCCGTTGCGCAGAGTCCGGACCTGAGTGGTGATATCCACACCGCCGTAAACAGTCACGCTCCGCAGGCCTGTCTTTGCCCCAATGGTAGTGAATGCCTGATGTGTCTGCTCCGCCAGTTCCCGGGTCGGGGTGATGACAAGGGCGCGGACACGGCCGCGCGGCCTCTGCAGAAGACGGTGAAGAACTGGCAGGACGAAGGCGGCTGTCTTGCCCGTGCCGGTCTGGGCCAGCCCCATGACACGCGGCCCTCCATGATGAGGGGTATGCACTGACTTTGTACCGGCGTCGGCTCAACATAGCCGGCTGATGTGATACCCGCCGCGACCTGCGGGTGAAGGTGAAATGAATCGAAACTCACAGATAATACTCCTTGAATTCAAAAAGTTGTGGGATTACGGTTTCCCCGGTTGTCCCTTCTCTTCGACGAGCCGATGGTACTGTCGGATGGGCCGCAGGTAGCGGCCCATCCGGTTTGTCATGCCTCAGAAAGCTGGTAACAAATAGAAAAGGGACGACCGGGGGGCGGCGTTCAGCGCCGTGGGTGACTAGTAGGAACGGCCGTAGCGGCCGCCGCTGCGCTCACCGCGTTGGGACTTTCTCGTCTGACGGCATGGGTAACAGCGTCTGGGCTCACTGGTAAAGCCCTTGGATGCGTAGAACTCCTGCTCGCGGGCGGTGAAGGTGAACGTGGTGCCGCAATCGGCACATTTGAGGGACCTGTCCTGGTAACTCATCGGATGATCTCCTCTCGAAATAGTATTACAGGGTAGATCTTGGTCATCCGGAACTTGAGTACACCTGAGGCAGTGAAGCTAAGCGGCGAATAACCTGAACTTAAACCCTTGTGAGACTATACGCTACCGGCGGGATAAAAGCAAATCGGTCTAACCCGTCTGCGAACCGAGCCACCTGGTAAGGTCAATTACGACGCCGTTAGAATCGGTGAACATAGCCCCTTCGACCATGCCGCGGCCCGGTACCTCATAGGTCCTCCGGCCCATAAGCCGGGCGCCAAGGGGCAACGCTTTAGAAAGGACCCGGTCTATGTCATCCACAACAAAGACAAGGATCGCCTCATACGGGTAGTTATCACGTTTGACAAACGGTTTGATATCGAGCTCGGGTTCAAGGACTTCCATAAAGCTGACCATGCCATGGTCTTCTCTCCGCTGCCGGAGAGTGATGACCCGGGCAACTGCTGTCTCCTCAAGGTCGAGCAAAGCAGCGGTCTGGGCAGAGCCGAATGTCTCATCCCTGAGGACATTCATTTCCAAGGCTTCGTGGAACAGTTGGGCTGATGGTTCGGCTCTATTCCGGGCGGTCGGTATGACAACCTTGCGGATTGCCGATGCCGCTGGCGCCGGGTTGCGCCGACCTGCAGCACAGTCGGTCGCCAGAATGAGAACACCGTTGGGATCCAGAAAGGTTACAACGCCGTAGGCGCCGCCGTTGGACTGCCCGTAGAACGGCCCACCGATTATGGGCTGTCCCATTCCCACCACCTTCCTGACCGTTGCCTCAATGTCCCGGACGGCAAACTCAACCATCACCGGGTAAACTGAGCCGGGTTTTCTGACAAACGGCATGACAGTGAAGCTGGCATTAAGGTATTCGAGAAGACCCATCATTCCGACATCGCTGTCGCCGGATTGCAAGGAGACCAGCCGCTGGGGGAAACGGCCTTCCGGGCCGAGCAGGGATTTAACACCCGGCGCGTTAGTCATGACGTCGTCATAGAACTTCTTCATGCCGAAGACTTCCGTATAGAAACGGATACATTCCTCGGTTTTCGAGGTGGCTATGGCGAGTCTACGCAGTGGTGTGATGATTTGTTCTATACTCCGGCGGCCCCGTCTGCGGAACGCCGGACGAGGTTCCGGGCAGGGCCATCAGTTTAATTCTTCCGCTTTACCGGTAAGGCCGAGAAATCCGCCTATCTTATATCATCGGTAAATATGGCGCAACGGGCACAGAAACAGCTTGAAGCGTCCGGTTCTTGATGGCCGGCGCCACCGCTTGACAAATTATCTCTACGGTGTAAAATATCAGCATATACATATATAATCATACAAGTATGTACTATGATGGACCAGCGGACCGTGGCGTTATTCAGGCTTCAGGCTGACATCTGTAAGACCCTGGCCGACCACAACCGGCTGATGATTATCCACGAACTGCGAAAAGGAGAGATGTCAGTAGGACAGATAGTTAAGAGGCTTGGCCTGCCCCAGAGCAATGTGTCACGCCATCTGGCGGTCTTGCGCGAACGCGAAATCGTGCAGACGCGCCGCGCCGGCACCACTATCTATTACCGCCTGTCCAGCCCAAAAATCGGCAAGGCCTGCGACCTTGTCCGGGACATGCTGGAAACTCAGTTAGGAGCTAAGAGAGACCTGGCGCGGTCGCTGAACTCACTTGGTGGCAGGGGAAAGCGCGCTGTTAAATGACCCGGGGTAACGACTAGGGAGGTAAGAATGGGTAAGGTAACATCGAAGCACAGGAGATACCTGGAGAAGGAGTTCGGCAGCCGGGCATGCTTCCGGGAAGCCGAGCTGGTGCTCTATGGACACGATATCGCTGCCATTCCCGGGCTGGTCAAGCCGTTCATCGGCAATACCACGCCGGAAGCGGTCGTCCAGCCCGAAACAACTGAAGAACTGGTCAAACTGGCGCGCTGGGCTTCTGAAAAGGGAATTCCTCTAACTCCCCGGGGTAAGGCCTCGTCCGGATACGGCGGCGTCATCCCGGTGAAGAAAGGTGTTGTTGTTGATTTCCGGCGGATGAATAGAGTCATCGCCGTCGATAAGGCCGGGCAGACGGTCACGGTCCAGGCGGGTGTGGTCTGGGAAAAGCTCGATATGGAGCTGGCAAGGCACGGTCTGACCCTGCGCCTTTATCCTACCAGTGCTCCGGCCTCTACGGTTGGCGGCTGGCTGGCCCAGGGTGGGGCAGGCATTGGCTCCTACGAGGCGGGCTGGTTCCGCGACAATGTGATAAATGCTAAGGTGGTCCTGCCCGACGGCTCGGTCAAAGACTTCGGCGGTAAAGAGCTGGAACTTATTTCCGAAGCCGAGGGCATCACCGGTCTTATCAGCGAAGTGACCGTCCGCGTACAGGCGCTTGATGAACTGGAAGTGGTGGCAGTGGGTTGTCCTGACCCGCATGACCTTCAGCGGCTTGTCCAGGCCATCATTGATGAGAAACTGCCGGTCTGGTCGCTGGTCTTCATCAACCCGCGCATGGCCGAGCTTAAGAACAAAGTCGCCCCGTCGGAAGTGCACGGACGTAACGGCCACGAAAAATTGCTCCTGCCGGCGGCCTACATCATGACGCTGGCTTACCGTAAGAAAGACCGCGGCGCCGTAATGGGCTACCTGCCGGAGCTGGCCAGGGCTAACGGTGCGGAGATGCTCGGTGACAGCATCGCCAGGCACGAGTGGGATGATAGGTTCAAGATTATGGTGGTTAAACGCCTGGGGCCGAGCCTGGTGCCGGCCGAGGTGGTGGTACCGCTTTCGTCGCTGGGTGCGGTCATGGATGAAATCAACGATAAGGTGGCCCAGCCCATCGTCAAAGAAGCCATCGTCATCCGTAACGGTGTCGGCGGTGAGCCCGAAGTGGTGCTGCTCGGCTTCATACCGAGCGACCAGCGCCGGTTCAACTACAACTTCGTCTTCAGCCTGGCGCTGACGATTTCGGACATCGCGGAAAGAAACGGTGGCCGCGAGTATTCGACCGGTCTTTATTTCGCCAGCAAGGCAGATAAGGTGCTCGGTGCCGACCGGTTGAAGCGGCTCAAGGAGTTCAAGGCCAGGGCCGATCGCAAAGGCATTCTCAATCCGGGCAAGGTGCTCAAGAACGGGGCTATTGGCGGAATTCTGAGTATTGCTCAGGCTTTTGAACCGTTAGTCCGGGCATTGGCCAACCGGGTTATCCTCAAAGTCGGTGAGCGTCCTACTAAGCCTGTCCGGGGCATCCCGGCAGATGTAGCTTGGTATGCTTACGCCTGTTCCCAGTGCGGCTATTGCGTCGAGGAATGCGACCAGTTCTACGGCCGCGGCTGGGAAAGCCAGTCGCCGCGCGGCAAGTGGTACTGGCTGAGGGAATATATGGAGGGCCGGCAGAAGTGGGACCAGAAGATGGTGGACACCATACTCTCCTGCACCACCTGCGAGCTGTGCAACCTGCGCTGTTCCGCTTCACTGCCGATTGAGTCGTCCTGGATGAAGCTTCGCGGCCAGCTAATCGGTGAGCAAAAGAAGATGACCTTCCCGCCGTTCGAGATGATGGGTGCGGCGCTCAAGAGCCAGGGCGATATCTGGGCAGGTTACCGTAAAGACCGCGAGGCCTGGTTCCCGGCTGACCTCAAAGAAAAGCACGGCCCGGGACGCAGGTCGAAGGCGGTCTATTTCGCCGGATGCACTGCGAGCTATGTTGAACGTGATATTGGCATGGCCAGCGTGCGCCTGCTTGATGCCGCCGGCGTGGACTTCTCCTATCTCGGTCAGAAAGAGAACTGTTGCGGCACGCCGATGCTGGTGGCCGGCAAATGGGACCTTTTCGCCGAGGTCATGAAGAGCAACATCGCCGCGGTTAAGGCGGCCGGCGCCGATACCGTCATCACCTCATGTCCGGCCTGTGACATGATGTGGCGGCAGGTCTACCCGCAGTGGGCGAAAAGGCTCGGTATCGACTATGCCGTCACCACCAGGCATTACAGCGAGGTGGTATCGGAGAAGCTCAAGAAGGGCGAGTTCAAGTTCAACGACCGGGGACAGAAACCGCAGACGGTTACCTGGCATGATTCCTGTCACATCGGTCGGGTATCCGGCGTCTATGAGCCGCCCCGTGACCTTATCAAGGCGGTGCCCGGGGTCAAGTTTGCCGAGATGGCCTACCATCACGACAATGCGCACTGCTGCGGCAGTGTGCTGACCCTGATTAAGGAGCCACCGGTAGCGGCCGAAGTCGGCAAGGTAAGGCTTGACGAAGCGGTTGAAGCCGGCGCCCAGAAGGTGCTGGCGCTTTGTCCCTGCTGTGAGTTCCAGCTAAGGGTCAGTGCCAAAAAGAAGAATATGCCGGTCGAAGTGGTCGACCTGGCGCGGTTTGCCTGCCAGGCGCTCGGCTACGATTTACCCGACCCGAATCCGGAAGTCCAGCGGCAGTGGGCGGTGTTCGAGGCGATGATTGCACTGATGACACCGCAGGGCTTTGCCGGACTGATGGGCACGATGTGGCCGGAATTGATTGAAGCCATGCCGTTTAAGATGGGGCCGATGATGCGGGCCGTGGGTAAGGTTCCCGGAATCCTGAATCTTATGAGGCCGATGTTCCCGGTACTGTTCCCGAAACTCCTGCCGATGATGATGCCTAAAGTCATGCCGACGATGCTGGAGCGCGTAAAGGCGGCGATACCGATGCCGGACTACATGGCGGAGCAGATGCCGGAGCTTATGCCCAAAGTAATGGACAACCTGATGCCTCACATGATCGGTGAGGTCGTGCCGCTGGTGACCGGGCCGATGATAAGCTATCTGAGAGGAAGTACCAAAAAGACCGCGACGCAAGACGGGGCTACTAAGGTTCAAAGTGAAGGAGGAGAGAATGCCGGTATACGATTATAGATGCACCAAATGTGGGGAGAAGTTCGAAGTCCGCCGCAGTTTTCTTGCCGGTGTCCAAGACAGGGACAGGGCGGTTTGTCCAAAATGCGGTTCCTCCGATGTGGAACGCGTCTATTCGCCGCTATTCAGTACCGGCAGTAGTTCCGGACGCTCCTGCTCCAGTCCTTCACCAAGACACTTTGGCTGAGCATAGTCATCGCGGGGCAGTCTGCCCCGAAAAATAATAGGCCCGGGCTATACCGGTCTCTGTGCTACCTTCTCGAACTCGATGCCCAGGTCTTTCATGATGATATTCGCCGGAGCCCGCCCGCCGGCGGCAAGCCCAGTGCCGCCATGGGTCGAAGGCCCGCACATATACAGCCGGTCGATGGGCATCTTGTAGCCGCTCCAGCCGGGGACGGGGCGGAAAGAAGAGTACTGCTGGAAATAGCCGCCGAGATGGCTGGGGTCGCCTTCAATCCAGGACGGGTTCCAGCGTGAGAAGTCGAGCGGTGAGAAGGTCTTTTCGGCAATGATATTCTCCGGCCCCATGTTGGTGGTATGACTGCGGATGGTCTTCAGTATATCGGAGGCGACCTGTTCTTTAATTTCGTCCCACCGCCGCGGGCCACCCTTAAGGTAGAAAGGTTCCTGGCTGTTCACCCAAAGGGTGTGCTTGCCCGCCGGAGCACGGCCCGGATCGAACATTGAAGAGCAGAGTATGCCGGGTGCAGTCGTTCTGGGCATACCGCGGTACATGGCCTGCAGGCCGTTGAGGTACTCGTCGTAGCTGGTGGTACCGGTCAGGTGCACCTGGTAACTGCGGCCGACGTCAGAGTGGGCCCGGTATTGCGGTTTCTCGTGCAGGGCGTAATGGGTGGTGAAATACTGCACGCGCTGAGGCTTGAGGCGCCTGATCCAGTCAACAAAACCGCCAGGAAGCTGCGCTTCAGGAACCATGTCGGGGAACAGGGTCTTGACGTTAACCGCCGCCACCACGCATTTGCCGGCCCCGACCTTCTCACCGCTGGCCAGGACGACACCTTTTGCCTGATTGTTTTCGATAATGATTTGTTTTACCGGCGTGTTAAGCCGGACGGTGCCGCCGAAAGCCTTGATGGCGTCCACCAGAGCTTCGGTGAACTTTCCGGCGCCGCCGATTACCGGCTTGGTGCCGCAGTTCATGGTAAAGGGGATGGTGGCGGTAATGATGCCGGCCGTGTTGGCTTCCCAGGGGCTGATGCGGGCGATGGCGGCCAGCCGCGTCATGGCAATTTTCACCAGGTCGTTTTCAAACCATTCTTCGACAAAGTCAACGGCATTCAGAAAGGTCATGCGCAGGTCTTCCAGACCGCCGGGCCGTGAAAGCATTGCCTGCAGGGAGGTGGCGAGCGGCACCGGTGGCGAAATGCTACCGGCAAGGATATATTTCAGGATGGGGAAGCCGATATCGTATAACCGGCGAAAGGCATCGGCATCCTTCCGTGAGATTTCGGAGATGCTGGCGCAGGTCTTATCGAGGTCGCGGTAGAGGATGATGGACCGGCCATCCGGGAAGAGCTGTGTCTCCTGCACCTCCGGCGCTTCGGCGAATCTGATGCCGGACCGCTTGACCAGGCCGAGTTCATCATTCGCGATAAGTGGGTTGAACTCAATGGAGCCGGCGGCGGTTGATGCCAGGTCGTGCTTGAAGCCCGGAGCCGTCACCTCCGCAGTAACGACACCGCCACCGGGGAAGGCGCGTGCCTCCAGCACGCAAACATTCAGTCCCGCCTTGGCCAGATAGGCGCTTACCAGCAGGCCGTTGTGGCC
>Ga0185342_1000720_pt1 | contig 15667 bp, 13 predicted proteins | sample ConPoolayeEmetaG_FD_128045 | JGI IMG/M metagenome (GOLD analysis project Ga0185342, IMG submission 128045) | Hot spring microbial mat communities from California, USA to study Microbial Dark Matter (Phase II) - Cone Pool mat layer E metaG... ...
GCTTCAAAGTGCCGACCCGATAAGTGAGCCGCACCGGCGTGCTGTGTCCGGGCGCACCCGGACCGGGCCGGGAACGGCTGGTTTGAAACCGGCCGCCGACCGGGCGGCTAATGGATCGGTCTGGCTTGGTCAACCCTACGGAGCTGCGAGTATGCCCAGGCGCCGCCTTCGTCCGTTGCTGCTCCCGATCGCCCAAGCCCTGCTTGTGCTGCTGGCCAGCAGTTGCGCGCCCGAGTGGCGCTGGTGCCTTTTCGACGGCAATTGTGGCGACGGCACGGTGGCCGGCGTATTCGCGGCCGACTCCGGACACGCTTTCACCGAGGTGCTGATCCAGGAACGGACCTTCATCGAGGGTCGAGTCGTCACGACCATCACGCACCAGACCGACGACCTGGCCAGGAATCCGGTCCTGATCGACTTCAACGGCGACGGAAAAGTCGATCCGGTGGTCGGATACCGTCAGGACCAGGCCGGCGTCATTCAGATCCTTCTCAGCTTCGGACCGGCCGGTACGGTGCAGTTCGCCAGCCTGACTCTGGACGGCGGCGAGAATCCCTGGGCCGAACTATCGGACCTGGCGGTCGCCGACATCGACGGTGACGGCAACCTGGACATCGTCGGGGCCGCTCGCGACGGCGTCATCTACATGCACCATCCCTCCGACCCGGACCGGACCCACGTGATGAGCGAGTGGGGCCAGCCCACTGGAACGGCAGAGCTGATCGCCAACACCACCGAGATCATCACCGACGACGAGCTGCTGGCCATCCTGGCTCAGGCCTTGGGCCCGGGTGCCAACCTGGACAATTACGTCGTCACGGTCGAGCAGGGCTACACCAGCGTGGAAGTCGCCGACTTCGACAACGACGGCGACAACGACATCGCCGCTTCCCGCCGACTGCGGGTCAGCCTGGAACCCAAGCCGGATGTCCACGTGGAGCCGCTTCAGATCGTCGCCGGGTCGATCCAGTTGCTGGTCAATCCCGGGCGCACCGCCGGCGGGGAGGGATGGACCGCACTGCTGATCGGCAACCATGAGCGGCATAACACGCTGGATCGCGAAGGGGCTCGCGACCTGCGGGCCTGCGACCTGGACGGTGACGGCGATCTGGACCTAATCTCCACCGCCGCCGACGATCAGAACGTGCAGGTCGCCTGGTTCGAGAATCCCGGCGGTCCCGGCCCAATCGACCCCGACACGCCCTGGGTGCAGCACCGCATCGGCAGCGTCCGCGGGGCCTACACCATCGATGTGGCGGACCTGACCGGCGACGGCTGCGTCGACGTGGTGGCGACCAGCCCGATCCAAATGCAGCTTGTGCTTTTCGTGCAGCCCGACAGTGTCGCCGATCGCGGCTACGACTGGTTCACCACCCCGATCGTGAGTTTCCAGTCGTACGAGCCGCGCTCGGTCAAGGCGATCGACCTGGATAATGACGGGCAGTCGGAAGTGGTGGTCGGCGGCACCAACGGGGCCCTGCGCTACTTCCGGCCCGGCTCGCAGTTCCTGGACCCCTGGGTCGGCATGATCATCACCACCTTCGATCCCCCGGGCGACATCGGCCTGCTGGGCTACGGGGATTTGGACGGCGACGGCGATCTGGACTTGGTGGCAGTGGTGTCCGGCGACGATGTGAACGCCGACCGCGTCGTCTGGGTGCGCAACGAGCTGATTCCGTAGCGCCCCGCCGGCTCCGATTCGGACCTCTCCATGGAGAAACTGGCCATGTTGAAAACCGCCGGCAGACTCGGATGTTGTCTGTCGATAGCCATCGGGATCGGCCTCGGGACGGCCGGGACCGCCCTGGGACAGAGTGCCGAGGGCCTGGTCCGCAGGTATGAGCTGATCGAGCTGAAGGCCGAGGGCGACGGGGCTAGCCGAGCCTACGGACTCAACAACACCGGCCAGATCGTGGGCTGGGTTGAAATCGACGGCGCGCGCCACCCGGCGCACTGGCACAACCGGGTCACCACCGACCTGCACGGCACCGTGCACTTCGAGCTGCTCCACCCGTATGCCTACTTCAGCCAAGGCTACGGCGAGGCGTACCACATCTCCGACGCCGACCAGATCGTCGGAACCGCCCGGACGATCATCCGCTGCGTGGACGAGATTTTGATCACCAACGCCTTCATCTTGCGACCGGCGGCGCTGACCGACCTGGCCTCCCCCTATCCCGGCGATGCCCTGACCAACCTGGGCACGCTGGGCTGGCCCTGCGGCGCGTGGGACAGCGCCGCGGTGGGTATCAGCAATCGCAACCACGTCGTCGGCTGGGCCGACACCGACGGGATGGTGGTGCGCGCTTTCCTGGTCACGCCGGCCGGCGGTGAGTTCTACCGCGACGACCCCAACGACGGCGTCAACGATCTGATGATCGACCTGGGGACCCTGACGGCCTCTGATCCGGTCAGCAGCGCCACGGCGGTGAACGACGCGGGCCAGGTGACCGGATACTCCTATACCATTGGCGACGACGGCCAGGCGGCCTACCACGCCTTTCTGCTCACGCCGCTGGATAACGACGGCGACGGAATCGGCGACACCTGGTTCGTCGGCGGGGCGGATCGGGTCAACAGCCTGATGACCGACATCGGCACGCTGAATGGTCGCAACAGTTGGGGGCGAGACATCAACAACCGCGGGCAGATAGTCGGCGAATCCGACGTCGACATCGACGGCACCGCCCACTACACGCACGCCTTCCTGTGGAGCGATGGAACCATGATCGACCTGGGGACGCTCCAGAGCGATCCCCGCGCCGGCTTCAGCGCGGCTACAGCGATCAACGATGACGGCGTGGTGGTCGGCTGGGCTGAAAACGACCAGCGCGAGCGTCGGGCTTTCATTTACCAGGACGGGCAGATGCAAGACCTCAACGACTTGCTCTACCTGCTCAATGAAGACGGTTCCACCATCACTCCGAGGATCGTGTTGACCGAGGCCCGCGACATCAACCGCGACGGCGTCATAGTGGGATGGGGCACGGTCCGCGGCTCCCAAACCGGCCAGACCCGCGGCTTCCTCCTCAATCCGATCCTGGTCGACCCCAGCGTATTTGAACCGCAAGCTGAGGAAGACGGGGCCGGCGACCAGGGCCAGGATGGCACGGCCGGATCCGCGTACAGCGATGAAACCGACTTCGGCCCGCCCGAAGAGCTGGTCGGCGAGGACGACCAGGGCGCGGAGACCGACGGCGCGCCCCAGACCGGTCCGGCAGCCCTTTGCGGGGCCGGCGCAACCACCCTGCTTCCGCTCATGCTGCTTGGTCTACACGGGTTACGCCAGCGTTCCAGAACCCGGCCGACCGGATCAGCCCCATGACCAGGCGAAGCGGTGCTTGAAGTGGAAGTAGTAATAGCCGATGGCCCGCATGGCGATGATCCGCGTATAGAGCTGGACCAGGATCAGCAGTAACGGGAGCAGCAATAGCCAGGAAACATCGGCCCCCTTGATGATTACGCCCAGCCCGATCGCCCCCAGTAGCAGCCCGGTGCCCAGGACCACCGCCTCGCTGGCATACACGGCGGCGGCGGTGAGCAGATAAGCCGGCAGCGACTTGAAAATCGTCAGGATCATCAGGTCCAGTCGGAGCAGCCCCGGCAGTCCGCCGACCGCCACCACCAGCACGAACATCGGCCAGAGGAGGAAACCGCCAACCAGCAGCAGCCCGCCTACTAACTGGGCCCGGAAACTGGCCTGTTCAAGCAGCAGGCCGTAATTGCCGCCCAGCAAGAACGAGAGTGCCAGGATAAGGACATTGAGTCCTCCGGCCCCCTGTTGGGCGAGGCTGAGCATCAGGAAGATGGTTGCAGGCACGCGGGCCAGCCCTGTGGCCGCGGCCATCTTGATGAAGGGGAGAATGATCTCCTCCAGCCAGTCGCCGGTGAAGGTCAAGGCGGGCAGCTCGTCTTCGCCGGCCGCGGCCTCCAAGACCACGTTCAACTGAAACGACAGGTACCAGCTATAGGCAAATAGCGCCAGGATCGGTGCGACGCAGGGACAGAACATCCCCAGTCCCAAATTGGCCACCAGGGCAGCGCTCAAGATGACCCACGCCACCAGGAAGGTAATTAGGTTGGAGGTACTGAGCGACAGTGCCAGCGACCGGGCCAGAGAGCGCAGATAGGCTCTATATGCTCCGCCGGCGGTTGCGGCCCCGGCCGCCTCCTGGTTCGGCGCGTAGCTTACCGTGTCTGACACCGGAATTGCCGCGGCCGGCTTGGTCGCCCCCGGGTCTTCCACTGCCTGGCCGGTGGCCAGCCGATCCAGGTCCGATAGGCGGAGCTCTTCCTCGGCCGACCCGGCCGGCGAATCCAGCGGCGGGATTCTGAATACCTGGCCGCAGGACCGGCATCGGGCGCGTCGGCCGCCGGCTGCGGCCTTGACTTCGTAGCGTTGCTTGCAGGCCGGACAGCGAATTACCGGCATGACATCTTCTCCATGTCCGGCCCTGTCACGACTGGAAAGACCCGGGTCCCTGGGCGAAAACAATTTGCCGTCGAGCCGAGCTGGACGCAAGTCCCAGCCGGGCGGCAGGCCGGTGTTCTTGGACACTGGACGCGGCTTGACGTCCGGCCATTGTCGCGTTCCCCACGCCGCCGGCGTTGCCGCTCAGTCCACGCAGCCCCCACCATGGAAAGTCGTTTGGTCGCGCCTCGGATCGGCCGCGGACCATCGGCGCCATGGTCCGCAGCTCTCCGACTCTGGGTGTCCTCGACCGGGGCGCGGACGTGGATCTGATCGACTTCGCCCGGCTACAGCGAACTGTCGTTAACTCGTGAATTAGCCTTGCAGCGGGCCGCGCGGGGCTAGCGCCGTCGGCGGCGTCTCTTGCGTTCCGGACGGCGCGGCTGATACTTGGTCGTGCCCTTCTTGAGCTTGGGGATGTTGCCGTCCAGCACGCCCATTTGGGCCAGTTGCTGGGTCATTCGCAGCCGGCCGGTGAGGCCCAGGCCGGCCATTTGCTTAAGCATGCCGCGCATCTGGAGGAACTGCTTGACCAGCCCGCTGACTTCCTGGGGATCGACGCCGGCCCCGCGAGCGATTCGGCGTCGACGTGAGGCCTCGATGATCTCCGGGTCGCGGCGCTCACGCGGGGTCATGGAATGCACGATGCCGCGGACTCGATCCAAGTCGTCATCCGGCAGGTCGACGTCGCCCAGGGCCGAGCCGACGCCGGGCAGCAGCTTGAGGATGGACTTCATCGGGCCCATCTTCCGCATCTGCTCGAGTTGAACCAGGAAATCGTCCAGACCCATGACGCCCTTGGCCATCTTCTCCTGGGTCTTGGCCACCTGTTCGGCATCGAAGGCCTGCTGGGCCTTCTCGACCAGGGAGACCACGTCGCCCATGCCGAGAATGCGGCTGGCGATCCGTTCGGGATGAAACTCTTCCAGGGCGTCGAGCTTCTCGCCCACGCCGATGAACTTGATGGGCTTGCCGGTCACGGCCTTTACCGACAGGGCCGCGCCGCCCCGGGTGTCCGAGTCGAACTTGGTGAGGATCGCGCCGTCCAACTCCAGCCGCTCGTCGAAGGCCTTGGCGGTATTGACCGCGTCCTGGCCGGTCATGGCATCCAGGACCAGGTAAATCTGATGTGGGGAGGTGGCGGTCGCGATCTGCGAGATCTCGGCCATCATCTCCTCGTCGATCGCCAGACGACCGGCACTGTCCAGGATGACCACGTCGCGATCGCGTTGCCGGGCGGCGTGGATGGCATTGCGGCAGACCTTGACCGCGTTCTGATGATCGCGTTCGACGTATACCGGAACCTCGAGTTGGCCGCCGAGCACCTCGAGCTGGTCGATAGCCGCCGGACGCTTGAGGTCCGCGGCCACCAGCATCGGCTTCTTGCCGCGCTGCATGCAATAGCGGGCCAGCTTGGCGCAGGTAGTGGTCTTGCCCGACCCTTGCAGGCCGGCCATGAGAATGATGGTCGGGGGCTGGGAGACGAATGGAATGCGGGCGTCGACCGGCCCCATAAGTCGAACCAGCTCGTCATAGACCACCTTGACCATGACCTGTTCGGGTCGCAGGGTCTTGATCACTTCCAGGCCCAGCGCCTTCTGGAGGCAGGCGTCGCAGAACTGCCGGGCCACCTCCACGTTCACGTCGGCTTCCAGCAGTGCCCGGCGGATTTCGGCCATGGCCTGGCGGACGTTTTCCTCGCTGATCCGGCCGCGGCCGCGAAGGCTACGCAGAACGCCCCCCAACTTCTCGGTTAGCGCGTCGAACATGACAGCTAGTTTACCGGCGCCTCAGGAAACGGGACAGGCATATTGAAAAGCCCTCCCGGCAGGTCGGAAGCAGCAGGAGCCTCCCGGCGACGCTTCGCCTGCTAGCGGCGGCTTGGCTGGCGCCGGCCGCCCTGGTGCTGCGGCTGGCTGCCCCGCAGCGCAACGGCCGGTATAATCTAGATTCGGGAGCGCAAGATGCAGGTAATCGTAAATGGAGACCCCCAGACTTTGCAGGACGGCCTGACGGTCGGCGAGCTGATCGCCCAGCTCGAGCTGGCCCCGGAGCGGGTGGCGGTCGAGGTGAATGAGCGTCTGGTCCGTCGGGCACAGTATGCCCAGACCACGCTTCGGGAGGGCGATCGGGTGGAGATCGTCACGCTGGTTGGAGGAGGCTGATGGAGATTCCGCCGCTGAAAATCGCCGACTTCGTAATCGGTTCGCGCCTGTTCGTCGGAACCGGGAAGTACCTGCGTGACGGCGAGCCGGACTACGAGCTGATGCAGCGGGCCCTGACAGCCTCGGGCTGCCAGGTGGTGACGGTCGCGGTCCGGCGGGAGCGGCTCTACGACAAGCAGGGCCGCAGCCTGCTGGATTTCCTTGATCTGACCCGCTACACGATCCTGCCGAACACTGCGGGCTGTTTCACGGCCGAGGATGCGATCCGCTCGGCCCGTCTGGGGCGGGAGCTGCTGGAAGGGCTGGGCAATCCCGGTGCCCGCTGGGTCAAGCTCGAGGTTCTGGGGGACAAGAAGACCCTGCTGCCCGATCCGGTGGAGACCATTCGGGCGGCGCAGACGCTGCTGCAAGAAGGCTTCATCGTGCTGGCCTACGCCAATGACGATCCGATCCTCTGTCAGCGGCTGAAAGCGGCTGGGTGTGCCAGCGTGATGCCGCTGGGCTCGCCAATCGGCTGCGGCCAGGGCGTGCTCAATCCCAACAACATCCGAATAATTCTTGAACAGCTCAAGGAGGACGATCCGGACTATCCGGTCATTGTGGACGCAGGCGTCGGGACCGCCTCTGATGTGACCATCGCCATGGAGCTGGGAGCGGACGGCGTACTGCTGAATACCGGCATTGCCGGGGCCCGGGACCCGGTGATGATGGCCCGGGCCATGCGGCACGCCCTGGAGGCCGGTTACTGGGCTTTCCGGGCCGGTCGCATCCCGCGCAAACTGTATGCCAGTGCTTCGTCCCCGATGGAGGGCCGCATTGCGCCGACTGTCGCCAGGTGAGAACGGGGCCGGCATTCCCGCCGCCGAGTTCCTGGAGGAGGCACCTCCGCTGCCCCGACCGGTCGGGGCGCTGCCGCCGCGCTCGGCAAACTTCCTCCCGCGTCGTCGGCGGAACCAGATCTGCATCGCCATTATCGTCCTCGGCCTGGCGAATTACCTGGTCTACACGCTCAGCTACGCAGTCCTGGGCGGAGATGCCCAGAACGGGTACCGCAAGTCGGTCCAGGCGGCTGACGGGACGCTGGTGCCCGAGTATTACGTCCGCGGTCATTTCATCCATTCGCTGGCTGGACAGGAGCGCGCGGTCAGCCGCGGGGCCTGGATCTACAGCTACCTCCATTCGATTTCCGTGCCTCTGACCTCCGGAGCGATGATCATCAGCATGCTGGTGCTGGCCCGGCCGCACATTCTGGCGACCATGCGTGGCAGACTGATCAGCGGGCAGACCTTCGTGGTCGCCTTCGGCACCATCGTGCTGCTGGTAAGTGTGGCCGTGGCCACGGTCTTCGCTTGGAGCTTCATCGAGGCCATGTCCGGCCCCTGACTGGATGGCCCATTCCTCGGCCAGGGAGAGCCAATCGGTGTCCCCACGCTCCGTGCCCGGATCCTCAGCCCGGTCACTGGTATCCGACTGGCTGGCCCCAGGTGGCCCGGTCGCCCGCCGGCTGCCGGCCTTCGAGATCCGGCCGCAGCAATCCGAGATGGCCGCCGCGGTCGCGGGGGCTTTTCGCCGGCGACGGCACCTGGCGGTGGAGGCCGGCACCGGGGTGGGTAAGACCTTCGCCTACCTGCTGCCGGCGATCGAGCAGATCCTCCTGCACAAACGCCGAGTGGTGGTCAGTACCCACACCATCGCCCTTCAGGAACAACTCATTCTCAAAGACCTGCCCCTGCTGGCCGAGGCTCTGCCGGGACCCTTCAAGGCCGAGCTGGTGAAGGGCCGCAATAACTATCTCTGCCTGCGGCGGCTGAAAGCCGCCAGCCGCCGACAGCGATCGCTATTGGACAACATGTATTTGCGCAGGGCGCTGCGGGAAATCGAGGACTGGGCCGGCCAGACCCAGGATGGATCTTTGAGCGATCTGGCGGACCGCCCGCCGCCCGAACTCTGGGAGAAGGTCCGCAGCGAGCACAACAACTGTCTGGGACGACGCTGCCCGACCTGGCCCGACTGCTTCTACCAACGGGCCCGACGGCGGGCCGAAGCGGCCGACCTGCTGGTTGTGAATCACGCCCTGCTGATGGCCGACCTGGTCCTGCGGCGGGAACATGCCAGCGTCCTGCCCGACTATGACCTGCTGATCATCGACGAGGCGCACACCCTGGAGGCGGTGGCCAGCGATTACTTCGGGCTGAGCGTCTCGAACTACCAGGTTCAGCACCTGCTGGCCAGCCTGTTCAACGAACGGACCGGAAAGGGCTACCTGGCGGCGCTCGGTGACGACCAGCAGCGCCAGGCGGTCCTGGCGGCCCACTCGGCCTGCTCCAGATTCTTCAACGAACTGCGTGACTGGCAGGCGACCCGCGGCCGATCCAACGGACGGCTGGTCACCCAACCACCAGTCAATAACCTCCTTTCGCCCGCGCTGACCAGCCTGGCCCAGACTCTGGAACCGTTGAGGAAGTCGCTGCCGCGGGAGGAAGACCGCTTCGAGTTGACGGCCTACATCAGTCAGGCTCAGACCCTGGCCCAGTCGCTGGACGGCCTCTTGCGGCAGACCCTCCCCGAGCACGTGTACTGGGTGGAAATCGACCAGGGTCGGACGGGCCGGCTCGCGCTTTGTTCTGCCCCGCTGGACGTGGCCCCCATTCTGCGGGAGTCGCTGTTCGGTCAGTTGGACAGCGTGATTCTGACCAGTGCGACGCTGGCCACTGTCCCCAGGTCGCTACCGGCCGCGGCCGGGCCCGATCCGACCGACGGCCAAAGCGCGTCGGACGTTGAACCATCGAGCGGCGAGGAAGTGCCTTCCGCCGGCGTTTTCGACTATCTGCTCGGTCGGCTCGGGGTGCCGGAGGCCGACACGCTCCGGCTGGGTTCGCCCTTCGATTTCCGGCAGCAGGTGACGGTGTACGTGGAAGCCGGTCTGCCGGATCCCTCCGACGATGCCCGGTTCATCCCGGCGGTCGCTCACGCCGTGGTTTACTACCTGCGTCAGAGCGAGGGGCGGGCGTTCGTGCTGTTCACCAGCTACAAAATGCTCAACCAGGTCGCCCGGCTGGTTCGGGAGGAGCTGTCCGCGGAAGGCTACGCGTTCTTGGTGCAGGGCGAATCGCTGCCGCGCTCGAAAATGCTGGAAAAGTTCCGCCAAACTCCGCGGGCGGTCATCTTTGGGACCGACAGCTTCTGGCAGGGCGTGGACGTGGTCGGCCCGGCACTGTCCAACGTGACCATCGTCCGCCTGCCCTTCGCCGTCCCGGACCGCCCGATGACCGAGGCCCGGATCGAACTGATCCGCAAGCGCGGCGGCAGTCCGTTCAACGACTATCAACTGCCGGAGGCGATTCTGAAGTTCCGTCAGGGCTTCGGCCGGCTGATCCGCAGCAAGACCGACCGGGGGATAGTGGTGATTCTGGACCCGCGGGTGGTGAACAAGCCATATGGCCGGCAATTCCTGGCCGGTCTGCCGCCTTGCCGAGTGGAGACCTCTCACCGCCCCTGGTGACATGTTACCGGGCTGTCCCGGTGGTTATCGGCCCACCGATTCCCTGACTGAGCGGGGCTGACTTACGCGGCTGTCCGCGACTGAAGCTGCGGGCCGTCAATGCCGCCGCAGGCGCCCTGGCACAGCCGGGTCAATCCTCATAGTGGTGGCCGAAGAAGTCGAAGTGGAAGCCGTCCCGATCGCAGTTCCAGCAGTCACCGTAATAGTCGTCGTAAATAACGATCTCTTCATCCCACCAGTCGTCGGTGATGACGTGTATCACGCCATCGCGGATGACCGGCCGGCAAGTGAAAGTGACCGGCAGGCACGCTCCGACCACCAGCAGCATCAACAGTTTTCGGACTCCGCTCCAGGCCATGGAATCCTCCTCGTGCAATTCCGCACATACGGAACAGACAGATCTGGGGGCTGAAGGTTGGGCCGGTCCGTTCCCGGTTTCGGAGGGGTCGCCACCGCGGTTTGCCACCCGGTCAGGTCAGTCGTGCAGCACCTGGGCTACTGCGGCTCCGATGCCGGCCGGGCTGTCGCAGACCGTGACCCCCGCCTCCCGCAGCGCGGCGATCTTCGAGGCGGCCGTGCCTTCGCCGCCGGAGATTATCGCGCCGGCGTGGCCCATGCGTCGGCCCGGGGGAGCGGTTTGGCCGGCGATGAAGGCCACGACCGGTTTTCGGACCTGCTTTCGGATGTGAATGGCGGCCTGCTCCTCGTCGGTGCCGCCGATCTCGCCGATCAGCACAATCGCGTGGGTCTGGGGGTCGGCCTCGAACAGGTCCAGCAGCTCGATGAAGTTGAGGCCCTTGACCGGGTCGCCGCCGATTCCCACGCAGGTGCTCTGGGCGTATCCGCGCTGCGTGCATTGCCAGACCGCCTCGTAGGTCAGCGTGCCGCTGCGGGAGATGATGCCGACGTTCCTGGAGCCGGGGGTGGGGGCCAGGTGGATATAGCCCGGCATGATGCCGATCTTGCACTGTCCGGGAGAGATAATGCCCGGGCAGTTGGGCCCGATCAACCGGGTCCCGTGGTCGTCCAGGTACTTGCGGGCCTTGACCATGTCCAGGGTGGGGATGCCCTCGGTGATGAGGACGACCAGTCGGATGCCGGCGTCGGCCGCCTCCATGGCCGCTTCGGCTGCCAGCGCGGCCGGCACGAAGATCATGCTGGCGTCCGCTCCGGTGGCCGCGACCGCCTGGTGGCAGGAATCGAATACTGGCAGGCCGTGCTCGGACTTGGTGCCGCCTTTGCCGGGCGTGCAGCCGCCGACCACGTTGGTCCCATATTCCAGGCACTGACCGGTATGAAACGCCCCGGCCTTGCCCGTGATGCCCTGACAGATAACCCGCGTGTGCTTGTCGACCAGGATGGACATCGGATTCTCACCTGCCGCGCGTCGGGCCCTCACTGGGTGTCAGCCGCAGGGAGGGGGATCGGTTCCAGGCGCTCCGGCTCGGCCTCGGTATAGCCCGGCGGGGTCTTGATCTCGAAGATGCTGCCACTGAAGCCCCGGTTCAGCTCCGCGTCGCTGAAGGTGATGGTGATGTGCGAGTTGATCTTGCCGGTGCCGTCCAGCTTGGCCACTCGCACCTTGACCGGCAGGCCCGCGGTCGGCCCCTCCCGGCTGATCCAGAAGTCGAGCTGCTTGTAACTCTGGCCGGTCTTGGTCCCCTCCCGCGGCCACAGTCGCAGATGGTCGGTGGTCGGGGGGTCGTCGGACGCCGGCGGAAGCTTCTGCAACTCGAACTCGCGAAGAATGTCCTCCTTCTTCTGGCCAAAGGGCAGCGGGAATACCCCCTCCCCAACCTTGTACGGATTGCCCGGGTCATTCGGCCGGCGGACCTCACGCCGCTGGACGGTCCGGGTACGCGAATCCAGTTCCACATACCAGCAGCCATCGAACAGATGCCGCTCGTCCAGTTTGTCCCGTCGCGTACCGGTCAGCTTCTCGTTGAAATGGATCAGAAACTTCGCCACCGGCTCGGCCTTCTGATACCAGATTTCGCCACGTTTGGTAACCCAGTCTTCTTCCAGATCGGTGATGTACTCCTGTCGCCAGGCCAGCCGGGCGTGCAGGTCCTGGACGTCGCGGTTCTCCAGACGATTCAAAACCTCCTCGATCTCGGGGTCCAATCGCGCCTGGGTGGCGGCCGGGGCGGTGGTGGGCCGGCTGGCCGCCGGCTCGCTTTGCCCGGCGCCCGGCCCCGCGACGCCGATCAGTCCCCCGATTATCATGCCCAGCCGACAGAGGCGTTTCGAGCGCAAACTCATAGTGGCAAATTCCTGACGCCAACCAGGTCGGATTCTACGGTCTGACCGGCTGGCAGGAAAGCAGCGGCTGGCGGCGATGATGCCGGTTGTCATGGACTTGCTCTACGGCGGATTGCTTCTGCTGGGTTGGCCGTACCTGGTCTATCGGCGGTTGACCCGCGGCCGGTCCGGGACACCACTGGGGGAGTACTTCGGACGCGTCTCCGCCCGGCCGGTTTCCGCGCACTGCGTGTGGATTCACGGCGTCTCGCTCGGCGAGATCAACGCGACCCGAACCATCGTGGCCGAGCTGCACCGACGCTCCCCGGACACGGTAGTCGTGGTCAGTAGCACTACCCGGACCGGGCGCGAGCAGGCCCGCAAGTTGTATCCGCATCTGGTGACATTTCGGCTTCCGCTCGACTTCTCGTTCGCGGTCCGGGCAGCCCTGGCGAGAATCCGGCCCTCGATCATTGTCCTGATGGAACTGGAGGTGTGGCCCAACCTGGTCGAAATCGCCAGCCGCAAGGGCATCCCGGTCATCGTCGCCAATGGCCGGGTGACGGTCGAGCGGAGCATGCGCCGATTCCGATGGCCCGGCGTGCGCTGGGTCTCACGCCGAATGTTTCGCCGGCTCCGCTGGGTTGGAGCCCAGGACGCCTTGTACGCCGCCCGGTTCATCGAGCTGGGCGTGGCGCCCGAGCGGGTGGAGGTAACCGGGTCGGTCAAGTACGACGCGGCCGGGGTCGACGACCGGGTGAGCGGGCAGGATTCGCTGGCCGCGGAAATGGGTATCGACCTGACTCGCCCGCTTTGGGTCTGCGGCAGCACCGGGCCGGGCGAGGAAATCGCGGTCCTGGACGCGTACGGCAGGCTCATCAAGCAGTTTCCCGACCTCCAATTGGCCATCATCCCACGCAAGCCCGAGCGGTTCGGTGAGGTCGCCAGTCTGATCGTCGATCGGGGATACGCCTGTTTGCGCCGGAGTACCGGCTCCCCGCTGATTCCTTCCGGGGTGGTCGAGCCGCGTCCGGTGTTCCTGGGCGACACCATGGGCGAGTTGCGGAAATTCTACGCGTTGGCGACGGTGGTCTTCGTCGGGCGGAGCCTGGTGCCGATGGGCGGCTCCGACGTGATGGAGGTGGCCGGACTGGCCAAGCCGGTGCTGATCGGGCCTTATACCGATAATTTCACTGAAGCGGTCGATCTCCTGATTTCGGAGGGGGCCGCCCGACGGGTCAACTCGCCGGAGACGCTGGCGGCCGCAGTCTCCGATCTACTTCGACACCCGGAGCGGCGTCGACAGATGGGCCAGGCCGGGCGTGCCGCGATCGTCAGCCGCCAGGGGGCCACTGCCAAGACGGTCAACCGGATCCTTGATTTGCTGTCCTGATCTAGTCGAACCGGGTCGGGCCTGCCTGCGGCCAGCTTGAGCCCAGCCCGGCGACAACTGTTTCCTCGGGCGGAACGACCGGAGCCTTCTTGCCGGGCGCGGGCGAATGGCCAAGGGCTCAAAGCCGGGCTTGCAGCAGGTAGCCGTGGCCCAGTCGGTGGAGCTTATTATCGGACCTGGGCAGCCGTACCGCGTCCTTCAAGCGGGCCACCCCGGCCTGATGTAGGGGGCCGGGTGCCGCAGCCCCGCCCAGCAGGATGGGGGCTATGTAGATTTGCACCTCGTCGGCCAATCCCTGATCGAAGAAGCTGCCCAACAGCCGACCGCCGCCTTCGACCACGACGTTGGTCATCTGGTGTCGGCCCAGCACGTCCAGCACCGCCTCCAATGAAAGACCGCGGCTAGTCGTCGGTACGCGGCGCACGACGCAGCCGGCCTTGCGGAGAGCGGCCAGGCGCTTTTGCGACCCCCGGGGCCCGCAGAAAATCCAGGTCGGCTCGCGACCCGCAGTCCGCACCAGGCGGCTGCCCAGAGGGATCCGCAACCGGCTGTCGAGCACCACGCGGGTAGCCTGACGTTTGGGCCGAGCGGCGCGGCAGGTGAGTACCGGGTTGTCACTTAGCACCGTCCCCACGCCGACGATTATGGCATCGACTCTTGCCCGCAGGCGGTGCGCATGGGCGCGGCAGACCGGATCGGTGATCCACTTGGATTGTCCGGTTCGGGTGGCGATCTTGCCGTCCAGGCTCTGGGCCCACTTCAAAATCACCCAGGGACGGTGCCGACGAACCAGCTTCAGGTACGGGGCATTGAGTTGGGCCGCTTCTTCAGCCAGCAGGCCGACATCCACCACGATGCCTGCCTGCCGGAGGGCGGACAGTCCGCGGCCGGCGACCAGCGGGTTGGGGTCTTTCATCGCCGCCACCACCCGGGCCACGCCGGCCTGGATCAGCGCCTCGGTGCAGGGCGGCGTCTTGCCGTAATGGCAGCATGGTTCCAGCGTGACGTAGACGGTTCCGCCGCGGGGCGATTCCGTACATCGACGCAGAGCCTCGATTTCGGCATGGGGGCCGCCGAAGCGGCGGTGATAACCCTCAGCGATGATCCGCCGGTCCTTGGTGATCACGCACCCGACCATCGGGTTCGGCTCGACCCGCCCCTGCCCTCGAGCGGCCAGGCGCAGTGCCCGACAAAGCTGACGCTCGTCGAACCCGGCGCGGGTTGCTGAGCCGCGGCCGGTCGATGGAGTCATTGTCCACCCCGCTTAGCGGTTGCATCGGCCGGGCCGGGCTGACCGATCGGCTCGCTGCCGGCTCGCGACGGTGCCCGCCGCTGCCGACAGTCCGCCTGGTCGCACAGCTCGCAAGGATATGCATCCGGGCTGACCGAGCCCGGGCGACCGACCCCCATCAGCCCGGAAACCGACTTCAGCGGCACCATCAGGCAACTGGGGGTTAGCCGGACGTTGACCGTCCTGGTCGGTAGCGTGTCGAAAAGGGGGCGCTGCTGCTGGAGCGACATGCCACAGTAGCCGGGGCTGAAAGGCGGGGTAACCTCCAGGCCGCGAGCCCGAGCCCAGTCCCGGACTTCCCGGGCCAATCGACCGACCGCCGCCGAGACCGCTTCGGACGCGATGGCGTCCGCCACCACTCCCTGCATTACTCTACCGGTCCGAAGCCAGCCGCGACTGAGGCGTTCGAGCGATGAGCCGATCGTCACCACGAAGCTCGCAATAAGCTGGGAATGCCTCAGGAAGGTCGCGACGGCCCCCGTGAATACCGCGCCCGACGACAAGATCAACTTCCGCGACTGGAGGCAGGTCACCGGGTCGATGCGGAAAACCGCACGCGGTCGCATCAGCCGCGGCAGCAGAACGAGTAGCTCGTCCACCACAT
>Ga0185342_1000722_pt1 | contig 15654 bp, 13 predicted proteins | sample ConPoolayeEmetaG_FD_128045 | JGI IMG/M metagenome (GOLD analysis project Ga0185342, IMG submission 128045) | Hot spring microbial mat communities from California, USA to study Microbial Dark Matter (Phase II) - Cone Pool mat layer E metaG... ...
CAGACGGCTGGCTTCGCCGACGGCGTTGATGCTCAAAATCTTTTCCAAATATCCGATCGTCATGGCGCCGATAAATGTCAACCCGATGCTTCCTCTTCCACCCATCAGGCTTGTGCCGCCGATGACGACGATCGCGATGGCGGTTAATTCGTATGTCGCCCCGGCCTCGGGGTCCCCCTGGAGCTCCTGAGCCGCCTGACAGATTCCGGCCAACGCGGCAAAGACGCCGCTCAACCCATAGGCAATGAGCTTTGTCGCGCCCACCGGGACGCCGGAGAGGCGGGAGGCCTCTTCATTTCCTCCCACGGCATAGATATACCGGCCCCAGCGGAGCTTGGCCAGAAGAAGCCAACAGACGGCGACAGCGACCAGAAAAATGATCGTCACGACGGCGATGTTGTCGCCGAAGATCTTGGAGTTGAGAACGTCGAAAAGGCGGGGGACCTCGACATAGCGATACGTCCCGTCCGGCTGGAGAACAGCCGTCGAGATCTTTTTTCCGCCCGAGATCCATTTGGCCATCCCGCGGGCGAAAACCATCATCGCCAGGGTGGCGATAAACGGCTGGATTTTGAACCTGGCGATGAGGCCTCCCGAGGTCAGGCCGCAGAGCAGCCCGGCGGCAAGACAGGCGGGAATGGCCAGCCAGGGAGGCCAGCCTTTTTGCAGGCTGAGGATGGAAAAAAGCACGGCCGAGAACCCGAGAACGCTGCCCACTGAAAGGTCGATTCCCGCCGTGATGATGACCAGAGTCATCCCGCAGGCAATGATGGCAAAGACGGAGATGTGCCGGAACATATCCCGGTGAGTATCCCAGCGGAAAAAAGCGCCGTCGGCGTTGAAGAGCACACCGAGGAGAATAATCAAAACCAGGGCGGCCAGGGCTCGGGCGAAGGGCGATTGAAAGAACTTCTGCGTCGATCGGATCATCGAGACTCACCTCCCATGGCCGCGCCGATGACTTTTTCTTGGGTCGCCTCGGAGCGCTCGAGTTCGGCCTGGATGCGGCCGCGGTGGAGAACGACGATCCGGTCCGACATGGCCAGAAGTTCAGGCAATTCGGATGTCGTGAGGAGGATCGTCAGGCCTTTGGCTGTCAGGCGATTCATCAGAGAGTAAATTTCGTGTTTAGCGCCGACATCCACCCCGATCGTCGGCTCGTCGAGAAGGAGTACGCGGGGTTCGGTTTCAAGCCACTTCGCCAAAACGACCTTTTGTTGATTCCCCCCGGAGAGGGTTCCCGCTTCGATGTCCGGAGAGGCGGCTCGGATATCGATCTCTCGAATTTTCTGCGAAGCGGCATCGGCCTCTTCTCCCGACCGGATCCAACCCCGAGGGGAGAACTTTCTGAGCGAGGCAAGGGTGATGTTTCGGCTGAGGCTCAGGCTCGACACGAGACCGGTCCTTTTTCGATCGTTCGTCAGGAGAGCCAATCCTTGGTCGATCGACCGCCGGGGCGATAAGATCCTAAAGGGCTTTCCGTCAAGCCGGACCGATCCGCTGACGTCTCTTCCGTAGGCGCCAAAAAGCCCGTTAAAAAGCTCGCTTTTTCCCGATCCTCGGAGGCCGGCGATCCCCAGGATTTCTCCGGCTCGCGCGCTCAGGGAAATATCCTTAACGGCGAATTCTTTCCGGCCGGAGGGATCAGCGAGAGAAAAGCGGTCGAGCTCGAGGCGGACCTCGCCGAGGTGAGCGACGCGTTCGGGAAACTGCTGCCGGATCTCTCGCCCGACCATCCAGCGGATGAGCTCGTCCGTGGTCAGGTCGCCGGCACGAGATGTCCCGACGAGCTTTCCGTCCCTCAGGACGGTGATCCGGTCGCCAATTCGGAAAATTTCTTCCAGCCGATGGGTGATGAAAATAATCGCGCAGCCTCTTTCTTTGAGTCGGGCAATGAGCTCGAAGAGCCTCGTCACTTCCGCATCCCCCAGGGCGCTCGTCGGCTCATCCATGATAAGGATGCGAGCTTTGCCGACCAGGGCTTTGGCGATCTCGACCAGTTGCTGGACGGCTAAAGGATAGGAAGAGAGCGGGGCCTCGAGGTCGACTCGGATGCCGAGCTGATCAAGAAGTTTCCGCGCTTCTTTCCATTCCGAGCGGAAATTCACCTGCCCGCATCGGCCGAAGACTTCCCGGCCGAGGAAGATGTTGTCGCCGACACGCATCGTCCCGACCAGGGCGAGTTCCTGATGGATGGCCGAGATTCCCCTGACCACGGCATCGTGGGGCGATTTGAAGGAGACGGCCCGACCGTCAAGCAGAATTCTTCCTTCATCGCTGGTATGCGCGCCGGAGAGAATTTTGATCAAGGTTGTCTTTCCGGCTCCATTTTCTCCGGCCAAGACGTGGACTTCCCCGGCTTTGAGGTCGAAGTTCACATCGTCCAGGACGCGCACACCGGAGAACGATTTGCCGATGTGCTCCATCGTCAGCACGGTCTTGCGGTTGGTCAGAGACATGGCTTTTCTTTCTATCAGAGGGTTCATCGAGTGTCAAGATAAAGGAGAAAACGATTGTTCTTGACATTGTTTTTGTGATTTAAGTAAAAATAGTCTTTCAGAAAGGGAAAGTCCGATGTTTGTCTGGGTTTTCCATCGTCTTTCGGGTTTGGCGCTCATCGTGCTCCTGGGGGTAAAATTTCTGACATCCTTTTTTCTCAGGACCAAGGATCAGAAGCCCGACTGGGCTCTGGTTCTTCATACCAACGCACTGATGGATACGCTGCTTATTATCGCGGTCGTCTTTCATGCCCTCTACGGATTGCGGACGGTGATCATCGACTGCGGGGTAAAAAAGGAAAAGCTTCTTTTTTGGCTTTTTACCTCGCTCGGCGTCATCCTCAGCGGAGCCCTTCTCGTCGTTTATTTCACCAGGAATTATTGATGATCGCACACGACATCCTGGTTGTCGGCGGCGGTCTGGCCGGTCTTTCCGCCGTCCTGGCCGCCGATCCAAAGCTCTCCGTGGCCGTCGTTTCCCGGGTCCATCCGCTGCGCTCTCATTCGGTGGCGGCCCAAGGCGGAATCAATGCCGCCCTGGGAAATAATCCCGATGGCCGGGACGATACCTGGGAACGGCACGCCTTTGATACGATCAAGGGGAGCGACTACTTGGCCGATCAGGACGCCGCTGAGCTTCTCTGCCGCCAGGCGATTCCCTCGATCTACGAGCTCGAACACCTGGGCGTTCCCTTCAGCCGTTTCCCCGGCGGTCTCATCGCCCAGCGGCCTTTCGGAGGGGCGGGATTCCCCCGCGCCTGCTATGCCGCTGACCGGACCGGCCTGGTGATCGTCCAGACGCTTTTTGAGCAGGCGCTGAGGAAGCAGGTTAAAATTTACAGCGAAGCGCTGGTCACAAAGCTCGTTGTGGAAGGCGGGCGCTGCGTGGGCGTCGTTGTCTATGACCTTCCGAGCGGCGAGATTCTTCCCATCCGTTCGCGGGCCGTGATCTTCGCTACCGGTGGCTACGGCCGGGTCTACCTCAGGACGACCAACGCCTACATCAACCACGGGAGCGGGATCGGCATGGCCTATCGCGCCGGTGTCCCGCTCAAAGACATGGAGTTCGTCCAGTTCCATCCGACGTCCATTTACCCGAAAAATATCCTGATCACTGAAGGCGCGAGGGGGGAGGGCGGATACCTTGTCAACAATCAAGGCCGGCGGTTCATGGCGGATTATGCGGCCACGTCCATGGAACTTGCTCCACGCGATATCGTCGCTCGGGCCATCCAGACGGAAATCCAAAAAGGGAACGGCTTTGAAGGAGAATATGTTCACCTGGATCTTCGACATCTAGGGGAGAAGAAAATCAACAAGCGCCTGCCGTCCGTGCGCGAGATCTGTCTCAAATTTGCCGGGATTGACCCGGTCGAGCAGCCCATACCGGTTCAGCCGGCCCAGCACTATTCGATGGGCGGAATCGATGTCGATGAACGCTGCGCCTCGCCGCTCGCCGGTTTTTTCGCCGCCGGGGAATGCGCCTGCGTCAGCGTTCACGGCGCCAATCGCTTGGGAGGGAATTCCTTGCTCGAAACTGTCGTCTTCGGTCAGATCGCCGGCCGGGAAGCCTCCCGCTTTGTCGCCGGCCTGGAAAAGAAAGATCCCGGCGAGAAGTTACTGGCCGAGGAAGCGCTGGCCGAGAAAGAGAAAGTGCAGGGATGGATCAGCCGCTCTCAGGGCTACCGGGCTCATCACCTGCTCAACAATCTCAAGGTCGTGATGAGCGAAAAAGTCGGAATTTTCAGAGATCGATCGACGCTCAGGGAGGCGATCGAGACCATTCGGGAAATCCGGGAGGATTACGGCCGGGCCTTTGTTTCGGGAAAATGCCTCCGCTTCAGCCAGGCCATCGTCAACCTGATCGAGTTCGGCTACATGGTCGATCTAAGCGAAGTCATCGCTCTCGGAGCGCTCGAGCGCGAGGAGACAAGGGGCTCTCATTACCGTCTTGATTTTCCTGTCCGCGACGACTCCCGCTGGCTCAAACATACTTTGATCGCTCTTCGAGACGGAAAACCCGAGATCAGCTTTCGTCCGGTCAGGATCACGAAGTACCGGCCGGAGAAGAGAACGTATTGAGATGAAATCGAAATGATCTACACCTTCCGCATTCTCCGCTTTGACCCTCTTGAGGATGATTGCCCCCGGTTCGAGGATTTTCTCTACGAGCCGGGGGAGAAAAAAACGATCCTCGAAGCTTTGATGGATATCCGGAACGACCAGGATTGCACGCTCTCTTTCCGCTACAGTTGCCGGGAGGCGGTTTGCGGATCGTGCGGCATGGTGATCAACGGGAGGTTCGATCTCGCCTGCCGGGCGATGCTTGAGTCGCTGGGCTCCTCCCTGATCGTCGTGGAGCCCCTTCCCAACCTGGAAATCCAGAAGGATCTGATCGTCGATATGGAGCCGTTCTGGCAGGCCCTCCGTGCCGTCGAGCCTTATCTCGTTCCTGGAGCCGAACTGCCAGAGAAGGAACATCGCGTCGAAGACCGCGAGATGGAGAAAATCGACCGGTATGTCAACTGCATCATGTGCGGCTGTTGCTACGCCGCCTGTCCGGTCGTCTCCAGGGATGACCGCTATCTCGGACCGGCCGCCCTGGCCAAGCTCTACCGTTTTGTCCGGGACCCGCGAGACCACAGGGGATACAAGCGCTGGTCGCGGGTGAACACAGAGGCCGGGGTGTGGGGATGCGACACGGTTTTCCGCTGCAACGAGGTCTGCCCCCGCCAGGTCCGGCCTGCGGACGGAATCGAGGGGCTGAGGAGGAGGCTGGTCTGGGGAAAATTGAAGAGTCTTTTCAAGAGATCATGATATGAAGCTCAAGCAATCTCTTTTTAGCAGGAGGAAGTTTTTGAACGGCCTCCTCGGCGGCTGGCTGGCCGCCCTGGCGGGGTCCTTTCTTTACCCCGTCATCAAGCTTCTTTTCCCGCCGACTCCGGAGCCCGACCAGGTCGTTCTTCCACTTGCGGATTACGGTTCCGTCGATCCCGGCTCGGTCAAGATGTTCTCCTGGGGGAGCAAGCCGGGACTTCTGAAAAAGGCGGACGATGGAGAAATGACCGCCTTTGTCGGCGTCTGTACGCACCTCGATTGCAACGTTACCTATCTTCCCGACCAGAAGAAATTCTTCTGCGCCTGCCATGATGGCTGGTATGACGAAAACGGCGTCAATATCGCGGGGCCGCCCCCCAAGCCTCTCCGCCGGTTAATCGTCGCCATCGAGGGCGAAAGTCTGATCATCAAGAAAGAAGGGACGGCATGAACTTGGGTCCGGTCGGTCGCGTCCTCCGGGAATGGTTTGAAGAGCGCCTCGGCCTCGGCGCCGTCATGGATTTTCTGAGTCATAAAACCGTTTCCCAGAACCGGCATACGATATGGACGTATACCGGAAGCATCATCCTGCTCTTTTTCGCCCTTCAGGTGGTGACCGGCATCATCCTGACATTTTATTACCAGCCGACGCTCGAGGAAGCGAATGCCAGCGTCGGCCGGATCATGACCCAGGTCCCGCTGGGCTGGATCCTTCGCTCCGTCCATTCCTGGTCGGCGACGTTCATGATCGCCTTTGTCTTCATCCATCTCCTCAGCATCTGGATCATCAAGTCCTACCGCCGGCCGCGCGAGTTGACCTGGATGAGCGGTGCGCTCCTGCTTGCCCTGACGCTTTTCTTCGGCTTTACCGGCTACCTCCTTCCATGGGACGACCTCTCTCTGGCCGCGACAAAAGTCGGAACAGATATTCCGCGCTCGATTCCGGTCGTTGGGGCCTGGGTGACCAGGTTCCTGCGAGGGGGCGAGGATGTTTCGGCCGACACGCTGACGCGCTTCTTCAGCTTTCATGTCTGCATCCTGCCGCTTCTTCTTCTTGCCTTTCTTGCGGCGCACGTTTTCCTCATTCAGAAGCACGGAATGAGCCTTCCTGTCGGGGCGGACGAAGAGCGGGAGGCCGGGCAGGCGCTGCCGTTTTGGCCGAACTTTGTCTTACGGGAAATGACGGTCTGGCTGGTTCTCTTCGGAGCGCTGATGACTCTGGCGGTTCTTTTTCCGCCCTCATTGGGGAAATCGGCCGACCTGATGGCCCCCGCTCCCGAAGGCATTAAGCCGGAGTGGTATTTTCTCTTTTTATTCCAGACCCTCAAAATCTTTCCGGCGAAAATCCTGTTCGTCAACGGGGATACGGTGGCCGTGCTGCTCATCCTCTTCGCGGGCGTCCTGTTCTTTTTTCTTCCGCTCATCGACAACCGGCCGGCCGAGCGCAAAGGCAAGATGATCACGGTCGCCGCCTTCGCTCTCCTCGCCTATGCCGTGGCCATGAGCGTTTGGAGTTTGATGGGCTGATGGACAACCGACGATCATCCCGCGAGCGATTTCCCATGCGGCTACGCTATCTCCCGTTCGCGCCGGGAAGAAGCTCGACATCGCCGACGGCAAAGAGAATCCGCGGGCTTCTTATCGTCCAATGGATGGGTTTATTCATGATTATTGTTTTTATGCTGGGGATTGTTCTTAGCGCGGACGGCTTTTCTTCAGGCCTGCAGTCAGGACCGATGATCCAGGACCGGCCGGCGGGCCCTCTTCCCGAAACCCGGGAGGTTCCGGCGAAAGCCGAGCCGGAGAAAATCATCCCCGGCCCTCAGAATATAAAAGAACGCACAGCCATTCTTGTCTTCCTGGGATGGATGTGGGCCTCCATCGCCGTGCTGGTCTATCTTCTCCGTCTTAAAATCAAGGAAGTCGATCATCTGCACCGCACCCGGTATTTCTCCCCCCGTCGAAAGTAACGGACGAGGGCGGGCTCGGTTTCGGAGGACGTCTCAGTCAGAGCCCGGACGTCTCTGAAGATTTCCGGGTTGGATCACAGGGGGAAATCGTTTGCCGGACTGTCGTCAGGACGAATCCCCGTTTGAGTCGACCGATATTCATGCGAAAACGTCTTTGTGAATATCAAAGAAAGAGCCGCCGTCTTCCGGGGCTCCGTCAGGATTTGGTCGCCTTTTAAGTGGACGGGCTTTCGGCTTGTTTTTACGATCGGCCATGTCGCTATCGTATTTCTCTGGCGATATCTTTTTCGCTCATGATCAGAGGGCCGGTTATTTCAACTTGAAGGTGACCGTGACTGTGAAGATGACCCCTCTCGGGCGGCCGTTGATGATCATCGGCTCGTAGATCCACTGGCGCACGGCGTCGATCGCCGCCTGGTCGAGAAGCGGGATCGAGCGCAAAACCGTGACCTGCTGGACTCGTCCATAGATGTCGGTCGTCGCCTCGAGGATGACGATGCCCTCGACCCGTGCCTGTCTGGCGATCTCCGGATAGACGGGCTCGACCTTTTTGACCAGCCGGGGGATCTTGATCTCTCCCATTGCCCTCACCGGAGCCTCGACCTCCCCGACGACGCCGCCGAGGACTCCTCCGACGACGCCGCCGAGGACGCCGCCCACGACACCGCCTTCCACCCCGCCTTCGACTCCGCCTTCGACCCCGAAATCGGAGACCTGCTCATCGGCGATCTCTTCCGGGATCTCGACAGGAGCGACGAGCCGGCCGGGCTCGACCGTCGTCTGTGCCTGAACGGGTTTAATCCTGGTCTTGGCCTGGGAGCTCGACCGCTTTTTAGCCGGAGGCGGAGGTGGAGGAGGCGGTGGGGGCGGGGGAGCGAGAAAGGCGCTATAAATTTGAACTTCGGGAAGGCCGCCCGGGTTCATCAGGGGAAGGACGACCAGCAGCGAAATGATGATGAAATGGGCGACAAGAGAAAGCGGGAGCACGGCCGCTTTCAGCTTCAGGTTTCTTTCGCCGACAATAAAAGAATCTTTGAACATCGCCGCCTCCTTTTCCGGGGGCCGGAGAAATCCCCTTTCGACCGCGGTCTTTACCCTGGAGGGGAAGGACTCCCAATAGCTATCTTCTTGGAGAGCGGGCGACAGGGAGTGAGCGAAATCATCCAGCTCTTTCAGCCGATCAAGTTCTCGGAGGCACTCCGGACAGGTCACAAGGTGCGCAGCGACGATGCTCCTCTCCTTATCTTTCAATTCGCTGTCCAGATAAGCGCCCAGAAGGTTTTTGATTTTCCGGTGTCTCATCAGCTTCTCCTCAGGCAATCGGCCAGGCGGATTCTGAGCTTTTTTCTGGCCCGGTTGAGACGGGACATCACGGTTCCAGCCGGAATGTGCAGACTCTGGGCAATCTCGGCATAACTCATGTTCTCAAAGACGCGGAGAGAGAAAATGAGCTTTTGGTCGGGAGGAAGCGCCCGGTACGCTTCCCGGAATCTTCGCTCCATTTCATTTCTTTCGAGCGTCTGGGGCGGGGATTCATGGGGCGCGGACATCAGATTGCCTGGAGCCACCTTTTCCTCCTCCACAAGCGGCCGTTCCCTTTTCCATTTCTTGAGGAAATTGAAGCAGTTGTTGAGAGCGATTCTCCGGAGCCAGGGATAGAAGTCATGGCCGTCGATGAAATGAGGGAGTGCGATATAGGCCTTGACAAAAGTCTCTTGGGAGAGATCGTCCGCTGTCTGGTGAGCGCCGGTAATCCGGTAACAGAGGATGTAGATGAGCTTCTGGTATTTCCTGACCAGCGATTCAAAAGCGTTCATGTCTCCCTTTTTGGCTCTTGCGACAAGGCTTCGGTCGATTTCATGATCAGGCCTCATTGGCGCTCCCGTCCTATATACATTTCTTCCCGGGGTTTATTCCCGGTTTGCCTGGGGCCTTTTCTGTTTGCTTTCCGATCAAAAAAAAGAGCAATTTTCATGCCAATAAAGGAGCTTCAAATCTTGCTTTTCCAATAAGATCAAAGCGAAGATTGAGCGGGCCAGTTTTGAAGAGATCGGATTGTAAACGATTTTTACAGCCCGGTTGAAATCCGCGTCCCTCTCTTGCCTGTCTCTTCATCGCCGCATCCCCCGATCCATGATCGTTGCGGATGGAATAAATCGCCGAAAAAGAGTGGCTTCTTCGAATCACATGTTTTTTGACAGCCGGCGGGCCATATGCTAATCATGTGGGTCGATGTCGATAACCCGGATGACGCCTCGTCAGCGGATCGAAGCCCTCCTTGTCGGACAGCCGGTCGACCGGACTCCGTTCTGTCCGGCCGTCTATGAACACAAGGCGGCGCTCATCGGCGCGACTCCTTCCGAACTCTCGCGCGACGCCGACCTTTTCGAACGGGCGGTCATTCGGGAAGCGGAAATTTATGAGGCCGATATTCTCACTATCGGTTGCGATGTCTATAACGTCGAGGCCGAGGCTGTCGGATGCGAGGTGGCCTATCCGCAGTCGAACGACATTCCTGCCGTGACAGAGAGAGTGATAAAACCCGGCGGGGATATTTCGCGACTTCGCCTTCCGGATCCGCGCCGGGACGGGAGGATGCCGCTTCTTCTTGAGGTCGGCCGGCGAATTCAGGCGAGGTTCGGCCGAGAGAGGATCGTGCGCGGCGCCCTGAGCGCTCCGTTTTCGATCGCCTCCGAGCTCGTCGGGCCGGAAGAACTCCTGGTCGCCATCTTAGACGACGCAGCCTGGGCCGGGAAATTGCTGGCCTTCTGTGCCGAAGCCGTTAAGACATTCGGGAGAGCCTTCGCAGAAAGGGGGCTCGGCGTCGTCCTTTTCGATTCTCACGCTTCACCGCCCCTGACCTCTCCCGAGATCTACAGGAAGATCATCCTTCCGGAGACCGAAAAGGTCGTCCGGTATTTCCGCCGCGAACTCGGGCTGGCCCTTGTCCCCTACATCATGGGCGGCGATACGACGATTCTCCTGGAGGAGATCCTGAAGACGGGAACGAACAATGTCCTCTGCGATTACAAGGCCGACCTCGGTCATTTTGTCGAGCGGCTGAAAAGGGAAGCGGTTCTTCTCCGGGCCAATCTTTCTCCTGCTTTTCTTGCCGTTCAACCAGTCGACTTGATTAAAGAAAAGACCCGCGAGATTCTCGCCCTGGGAAGGGAGACGCCGCGCTTCCTGATGGGCACGGGCATCCTGCCGTATGACATCCTCCCGGAGAAAGTCATCGCCGTGCGGGAAGTGCTTGAGGAAAAGAGTTTTTCGATCTGAACTCTTTCCCGCGATCGCGGGAATCCGGCCGTTTTGCGATACTTTTCGTCTTTCCTTCGTCCATTTAATGTCCGCGGTGAATTCGATGTTTCAGAGTCCGAAACGCGCCGGCGCCGAGCCGAAAGGCCGGGGACATCGCCGTCGGCTGAGAGAAAAATTTCTCCAGGGTGGATTGGACAGCTTCCTCGAGTATGAGATCATCGAGCTCCTCCTGACGCTCGGGACGCCGCGGCGTGACTGCAAGGAGCAGGCCAAAGAGGCGCTACGCGAGTTCAAGACCCTCGCCGGGGTGCTCGAAGCCAGCCCGCTCGACCTTCAAAAGATCAAAGGGATCGGCCCGCACAACATCTTCGGCCTGAAGTTCGTCCACGAGGTCTCGCGCCGCTTTCTTCGCGAGAGAATGATGAAACGGCCTTACTGCCGGTCTTCCCGCGAAGTGTTTGACTACCTTTACCATGCCATGCGCGGGCTGCGGAAAGAGGAGTTCAAGGTTCTTTTCCTCGACGCGAAAAATCAAATCCTGGAGGAAAAGACCCTGTTCGAAGGGACGGTCGATTCGAGCGTCGTCTACCCCAGAGAAATCATCAAGGATGCATTGCGCTTCGAGGCGTCCTCGCTGATTTTCGTCCACAACCATCCTTCCGGCGACCCGGAGCCTTCGGTTTGTGACAAAGAAATTACCCGGGATCTCGTCAGCGCGGCCAGGCTGATGCAGATCAAAGTCCTCGATCACATCATTATCGGCAACAACTGTTTTTTCAGCTTTTCCGACCGCGGCCTGATCGAAGAGTACGAATTCGACGCTCTTCACCGGTGATGAACAGGCCGGCGTCGTCTCAAAGCGAAAAGGCGCCTCAGGCCGCCCACCGGTTCGACGGGGTGCTTTTTTACGGGGGGAACATTTCCAAGTTTTCAAGAATTGATGATGGAGGCAGGGCTATTGTGTCGCCGCTGATTTCTGGATAAACTCGCTCAGAGGAGACGCCGATGATCAAAGAACAACGAGTGGCCGAAAAAAATATGATAAAACCCATCGAGGAGATCGCCGCGCGAGCCGGGATTCCCGCCGAGTGCCTGGAGAAATACGGCCCCTTCAAGGCGAAAATTCTCTGGGCGACTCCGATCCGAGAGCTTCGCCGAAAGGGCCGGCTCATCATGGTCACGGCCATGACGCCGACGCCGGCCGGCGAGGGCAAGACGACGACCGTCATTGGGCTAGCCGATGCTTTCCGCCGGTTGGGCAAGAGCGCCGTCGCCGCTCTCCGGGAGCCCTCCCTGGGGCCGGTTTTCGGGATGAAGGGAGGAGCGACGGGCGGAGGGTTCGCTCAGGTCGTTCCCCGGGAGGATATCAACCTCCATTTCACCGGAGACATCCACGCCGTGACGGCGGCGCACAATCTTCTGGCGGCCATGGTCGACAACCGGATTCATTACGACGGTGTCTGCGGCCTGATCGATTGCCGGACGGTCACCTGGAAGAGAGTTATGGATATGGACGACCGCGTGCTGCGCGATGTCGTCGTCGGCATCGGTGGCCCCCTCCGGGGGATCGCCCGGGAAACAGGCTTCGACATCACGGCCGCCTCAGAGGTCATGGCCATCCTCTGCCTTTCGGCCGACATCGCCGAACTGAAAGAGAGGCTCGGACGGATCGTCATCGGCTATTCCTCCGATAACAAGCCCGTTTTTGCGCGGCAGATCAAGGCGGACGGGGCGATGGCGGCGCTCCTCAAAGACGCCCTCAAACCCAACCTGGTTCAAACTCTGGAGGGAACGCCGGCTCTTATCCACGGGGGTCCGTTCGCCAACATCGCCCATGGAACGAATTCGGTGATCGCCACCCGCCTGGCACTCCACCTGGCGGATTATGTCGTCACAGAGACAGGGTTCGCCTCCGACCTCGGCGCGGAGAAGTTTTTCGACATTGTTGTCCGAACCGGCCATATCCCGCCTCCCGACGCTTGCGTTCTGGTGGCGACAATCCGGGCTCTCAAGCTCCACGGCGGAGTCAAGCTGAGCGATATTCGGGTGCCGAATCCCGAAGCAGTCCAAAGAGGATTCGAAAACCTGAGAAAGCACGTCGAGAATCTCCGCCTGTTCGGCGTTCCGTTTGTCGTTGCCCTGAACAAGTTTCCCGACGATTCGGACGAGGAAGTCGGGCGGTTCTTCGCTCTATGCCGCGAGGAGAAGGCCCGGGCGGCGGTAAGCGATGTCTACGCCAGAGGCGGAGAAGGGGGGAAGGCGCTGGCCCTCGAGGTGATGAGCGCGGTCGAGGAAGAAAGGAGTGATTTTCGGTTTCTTTATCCCCTCGACCTTCCGGTCAGCGATAAGATCGAAATCGTGGCGGAAAAAATCTACGGCGCCTCCGGCGTGGCCATGGAGGGCAAAACCCGGCGGAAGATCAAGAAACTGGAAGACGACGGCTTCAGGAATCTTCCGGTCTGCATCGCCAAGACTCAATATTCGCTCTCCGACGACGATGAGGCTCTCGGCCGGCCGACCGGATTTACCCTTATCGTCACCGACGTCTCGCTCAGCTCGGGCGCGGGATTTGTCGTTGTCTATTGCGGCGACATCATGACCATGCCCGGCCTGCCGAGCTCTCCCGCCGCCGAGCGGGTGGATGTAACGGATGACGGCGAGATCACCGGGCTCACATGACTCGTTTTCCTCAACGCCCTGCCCTTATCTTTTTGGGATTGTTCATCCTGCTCAGCCTGGTCACCCTTCTGCGCCACGAGATGTGGCGGGATGAACTTCAGGCCTGGCTTCTGGCCAGAGAACAGACGTCTTTCGGGGACCTTTTTCAAGCCGCCCGGTACGAAAAGCACCCCATGGCCTGGTTCATCGTGCTGTTTTTGCTCAGCCGATGGACGAGCTCCCCGCTGGCCATGCAGCTTTTGCATGTCGGGCTGGCGACTCTTTCGGCCTGGCTTGTGCTCCGATTCGCCCCTTTTAGCGGGCTCCAAAAGGTCTTGTTGATCTTCAGCTATTATCTTTTTTATGAGTACAACATCATCAGCCGGAATTACGCTCTGGGCGTTCTCGCGCTATTTCTTTTTTGTCATTCTTACGTTTCTCCAAAGAAAAGACCTCTGGCCTGGGCCGTCTGCCTATTTGTTCTTGCCAATTCAAACGTTTATGGCCTCATCCTGGCCACGGCAGCAGGAGCCGTCGTGGCGATCGATGTTTTGGGCGATGAGGCTTTGCGGAAGGGATGGACGTCTTTCCTCGCCCTGATCATCATCGGCCTTGGCGGGATTCTCAGCCTCCTCTCTTTGCGTCCGGTCCCCGATTCTTCCTATGATCAAGTTTCCAGAGTTCACACGGCCTTCCATCCGGATCTGGCTAATAAGGTCCTGCGGATTTTGCCCGAGAGCTACCTGGAGATGCCCAGACCCACTTTCCACTTTTGGAACACTCATCTTTTAGAAAAAATTCCGACTCCTTTCGTCGCCAGCGCCGTGCTGGCCGTCCTCTGTGTCCTTTTGGCCACGGTCGTCGTTTCCAAGAAACGCTCCGCCGCGATATTTTTTTTCCTCGGCACAGTCGGAATTCTGAGCTGGCTCTATATCGGCTCCATCGGCTTTGTTCGTCATCGGGGGCATCTCTTTATGACTTTGATCGCCGCGCTCTGGATGGCTTTAGGTTCATATCATCGCCTTAAGTCCTCACCGCCGCAAGCGATCGGTCGAGGGTCGGGAGGGAAGATTTCCTTTTCCATCCTGACGCTGATTCTTGTCGTTCAGGCTGCCGGCGGGATCTTTGCCGCCGGAATGGATATCGTTTACCCGTTCTCCCAGGCAAGGGCGATCGCCCGTTTCATCAGGCAGAAGGGATACGCCGACCTCCCGATTGTGGGCGAGATGGATTATCTGATGACGCCGGTTTCAGGCTATCTCAATCGGAAGATCTATTTTGTCCGGGGGGAGCGGATGGGGTCGTACGTGAAATGGGACATGAGAAGGTTTCAGGACGTCAGTCCCCGGATGATCCTGGAGCGGGCCGGGCAGTTCGCTCGGAATAAAAGGAAGGATTGCCTTATCTTGCTCAATTTCCATCTCGATCCGACCCTCGAGCGACCGGATTATCTGGTCAAGCTCGCGGCTACCGATCGGGCCATCGTCAGGGGGGAGGTCTACCGGCTCTATCTCTTAAAATTCACCGGTCCTTAACCTGCCGGCGGCCAGGCCGGATCGCTTCCTCATGCATACCGCAGCCTGTCTTTTTTGCTTCGATTCGCGAACAGATTCGAGACCTCCCCGGACTGCGGAACTCAGGGGCGGCCGTGCGTCCCCGACGAATCCTGGAAGACGAGTCGCGGCTGAGCGAATCATGCCGATTTACACATCGCCCCTTTTTATGATAGAAAAAAGAGGTCTTAATTTTCCGCGAAAGGAATGATCGATGTGTGAGAAAAGGGATGTCTTCATCGTCGGCGCCGCGCGAACTGCGATCGGCGCCTTTCTCGGAGCACTCAAGGACTTCACGGCCCCCGAGCTCGGCGCTTTCGCCATCAAGGAAGCCCTGAACCGGGCCAACTGCCGGCCGGAGGATGTGGACGAAGTCATCATGGGCAACGTCGTTCAAGCGGGGATCGGACAGGCCCCGGCCAAGCAGGCGGCGGTCAAAGCCGGCATTCCCTATTCAGTCAGCTGTTTTGCCGTGAACAAGGTCTGCGGGTCGGCGCTCAAAGCCGTCGCCCTGGCCGCCCAGGTCATTCAGCTTGAAGAAAAAGAAATCGTCGTTGCCGGAGGGATGGAGAGCATGAGCCGCGCCCCCCATATGATCTGGGGACTCCGGGAGGGAGTGAAGTTCGGCGATGTCCAGATCAAGGACGCGATGATTCTCGACGGGCTCTGGTGCGCTTTTGACAATGTTCACATGGGGATGACGGGCGAGGTGGTGGCGGAGAAGTTCGGGGCGACGCGCGAGGAACAGGACGCCTATGCGCTGAGCAGCCAGCAAAAGGCCGTCAACGCCATCGACAAAGGCTATTTCAAGGACGAGATCGTGCCTGTGACCGTGCCGCAGAGAAAGGGCGAGCCGGTCGTCTTCGCCGTGGACGAGGGGCCGCGTCGGGACACGAC
>Ga0185342_1000724_pt1 | contig 15640 bp, 24 predicted proteins | sample ConPoolayeEmetaG_FD_128045 | JGI IMG/M metagenome (GOLD analysis project Ga0185342, IMG submission 128045) | Hot spring microbial mat communities from California, USA to study Microbial Dark Matter (Phase II) - Cone Pool mat layer E metaG... ...
AATGTATCTATAGATACATTAGACCCACTATCACTTTTTCTTGAAAAATCTACCACGCAACTCGTCCACCAAGACGAGGACAACCTCAAGCAAAACAGAAAAAATAATAGCAATCAGAATAACCCAAATAAAACTTAACGGAACAACATTAACGACGGTGTAGCAACGTGAATAACACTCCTCATCTGTACAGGAACAATTTGCAAGACAAGCGCTGAACCCGCTCTGAGCAGAATCAACTACCAACAGAAAAACGCCAACTATAAGAACAAGTCCAATAATGGAATACCATACATTCATATCCGCCATTACATCTTCCTCCACTTACCCATATTCACGAGCCACACCCCGCTGTCGTAATATCCGCACTCAATCGCATAATCGAACTTACGACTTTTCGACTCAACAATCATCATACCACCGCCAACTATATCTATACATTATCAGGAATGCTTATAAATGTTAATGTATAAATGTATATAATGTATTTGCACAGCGGAGGTAATAGAATGGACTCAAGAATAGATTGGAGTGAGTTTGAGTTTCGACGTCAAACAGAAAATGTCAAGCTTGAGCCTAACCGAGATTATGTGCTCGGATTCAGTGGTCTTGAGCGCCGGACTATCTCGATTAAGGATGGTGAAAACACAAAAGTAATCCCGGCTCTCGTGATGAAGGTGCGACACGTTGACGGAACCGATCTTCATTCAGAAAAAGAACTGGTGATAACGAATAAGCACCTGATCCAGACTATCAGAGGGTATTTCGAAACCGGTCGCATATTCAACACACTGTTCAGAATACGCCGAACAGGATCAGGTTTCCAGACTTCGTACGTGTTCATGCCGGCATGATGCTCTTTTTTGTGTTTGCCAACAGGACATATCGCCGAACAATTTTGTCCGGGGGGGTTTCCTGTTGGGCGTGGGATAGTGGTTTCCTCAAAAACTCCCATATCACCTCCCCCTCCGGCAATCAAGGTGAAAAAATGGATCAGAAACATATGGTGGAACTATGAAGGAAAAAATCGACGTCGTAATTGAACTTCAAGCAAGAAAGTCGTGGATGCTGTTCGAAAAGCCAGTTTCCCCAAATAAATTAAGGAAACTCAAGCCGTTGGTCGATAAACTGAAGTATGATTGCCGAAAGGAATTGTATTCCTGTACGGCAGACGTGATTAATGAGATGTGCAAAATTCAACAGCGCTTGAAATTTAATATGGAACTGAAGGTGCTAGACGACGCGTTCATGTTCAAGTTCGGTTCGGGATCAGAGTATTTGAACGCAATTCTGCACTACTCCGCAAATTCCACAATAACTGCACCGAACATCTTAAAAACGAAATTCAGGGAAAAAGAGAGCACAATAACCCTGATGCTATTGGCGAGCCCAAATAAAAATGATGAAGTCGTTGCGACGTGGTAGAACGCGAGGCGAAGTAGATGTTGGCGAATGATATGATGATGTGGATGACGAACTGCGCGGGCGGGTTTATTTTTTTTGGGATGGTTGGCAGTTCGTTGGTAGCCGACGGTTGGCTCAGGATGGTTTTCGGCAGTCTGATAGTGATCGGGTTAACAGCGTATGCATTGACTTTCCTACGGAAACTTACACATACGACAAAGAATCTGAAAGGCGACTATTCATTTAGTTTAGTATTCTTTACAGCGCAAATAATAATCCTCGGTACGATGGGCGTTATTGGTGGCGCGGTATTGACAACCATGGGCGATATGGATATTATGCGAGAGTCAGCGGCGATATTAGGGTTGATCGGCGTGTTCATGGTGAGCTACTCAACATTTACTGCACTGGATTTGTTTGAACGGCACAGCGAACGTATTGAAAAGCTAAGTATGATTTGGTGTGAAGGGTGTGAAAAATGAAAAAACGTATAAATAGCATCAATAAAGGCAAACGTTTTGAGAGGCTCGTCGCGAAAATACTCTCTGAAAAATTGGGGGTTCCGTTTCAGCGCACTGCACAATCAGGCGCCTTCGCGACTGTGAATGGGCTCAAAATGATGCGTGGGGACATATTCACGGAACATCCCGCGTATAAGGATCTGGTGGTTGAGTGCAAGTTCAGGCGCGACGCGTTCAAGATTGAGGAGTTTTTCTTGCAGGCACGTGAAGACAATCTGAATGGGTTCCTGGCACAGACGTGGGATGAGGCGGGATGTGATGAAACGCTCGGGCAAAAGCCGAATTGGATTTTGTTCGTGAAGTCCAACGGGCATAACATCCTGTTTTTCACGTTCAATCAGGAGATTGCGGACAAAATCTCCCCTAGACGGAAACAGGCACTTATTTTAATGGACACTAAATTCATCGTTGGGATGTTGTGAAAAATGAGTGATGCAAAAATATTTAAATTGTCCGGAATATATATTCGTGTGTAGGTGCAGAAATGACACAGGAATACATCACTCGGACGGAAGCTAAGAAAATTCTGCGGGGAATTACCGACCAGGAACTTCTGGCTATGCCTGGCGCGATGCACTACAAGGGGTTATGGGGCGATGTGGTGAAAGTTCCACGCAGCGAGGTCGAGAAGCTCGCAGCAACGTGGAAGCCGCCGGAGTCGTATATACGTGAGCAGCAGCGTCTGAAAAATGAGCGGCAAATGTTTGAGCGGGCACGCCGTGAAGCTTCTTTTTTGTGTGAGTTGTGCGGCGAGAAAGTGAAACCGCAGAGCGACAGCACGGCAGTCTTATCTTTTCTTCAAGGGCGTCTCTCGCTCGAGGAATGTAGGCGGCTTGTGAAGGGTGCGCATATGCGGCACAAACATACGGACTATGATATGCTGATAGGTGCGGCGGCGGAGAAAAGATATAATGAAATTCAAAAAGAGCGGCGTGAAGGGATGTACTACGACGGTAGCGACGTGAAGTATGAAATTCAACAAGTCAGAAAAAAAATCTTGAGAGGGTTAAAGCTGTGAAAAAACACTTTGATTCGACGCTCAATTCAGAACGCTTAGCGTCTTTATTTCCTTTTTTCGTGCTATTCACGGGTTTTCTATTGCTGGCGTTTTTCCTGATATTATTTTTAGTGCTAACTTGCTGTATTCTTTCTTGATTTCATTTTTTAGTGAACTGGCTGCAAGCTCGGAGTAGTACCACGCCTTCTTTTTTTCTTTTCCGTCTAGGAATGGCTTAAGGTGTTTCCCGACGACTGCTGTGAAGTCGTCTACGTTCACCGTTCTAATTGTGAATTCATCTCCGTTTTTGAGGACGAATGTCAAATCCTCGTGAAGTATGTGTTCGTTGGTCGAAAGTGTGTATATCTTGATTTCTCGTTCGATTTCGTTTTCATCCTTTTCAACCAACCAAAATTCTGCATAAATCAAGTCCGCACCTGTCTTTTTCAGGGTTGTTTTTGCCTTGATCCTGATGTTTCCGGCATCAATAGATGCAGTAATCTCACGGCGGTAATCGCCGATGGCGTTCTGAATCTCTTTCGTGATGTCCATCTAATCATACTCCTTGACGTAATGCAGAATCATATTGACGTTCGACCACCGCATTTTATCTATGGTTTTTAATAGGTTTCGTTTTGACAGGTCGTAATATTTGACCGCATATAATTTTCTGTAGAAATGAAAAGATGGGCGCGCATAGATCACCGCGCCCTCTTCTTGTCGGTCTTTTCTGTATTTTACAGCGAACTCCTCAACCGAATTATGCAGGCGGCGGTATGCCTGGAGATATGAGAACAGGCGCAACTGCGGTGCAACGTATCGAGGTTTCAGCATATCCTCCCCGATCAAGTCCTCCAGCTCTGTAGTATCGACCTGCAAGATATTCTCGATTTTGACGCTTTTGAATACATTTCTATTGCTTCTAATCAGCGAATTAAGGAAATGCTCGCCTAAAAATCTGCTTTCGAGTCGTTCGGAGTTCCCGCGCATAGTGATTCCTTCCTCACGCAATAGCCGGCTTTTCCCTGCCAAGCTCCTAATGATTACGTTCCCCTCGGCATCGTAAAACAGGTATGAATTGAGTATTTCACCAACCCTAAACCCTGAAACTAGAATCAGCTTGATGACTCGGCGTACCGAAGGATCGTCTAGGTTCTCGATTGCGGCAACATACTCCTTTTCGTACTTTAATTGAGGATAACAGTATGAGGATGTATTCATTTTACCCCGCCGCCCGTCGATATATAGGGCAAGAAGTAATAATATGCCCATTTTATTACACGCTGAAAGCTTATAAGCATTACTGTGGAATATATAGATATGAATAGCACACTGGTCTCAACAGGACTTCAGTTCGTCCTGTTGGCGATGGTGCTGATCATAGGCGTAGCAGTCATCTCGATGACATACGAGACGACTGGCGACCAGCTAACGAATGAGACCTTCCTCAACACTGTATTTGGGGACCTCCAGACCGGTTTGACTACCCTCACAGGTTTCATTCCGGTTCTCGCAATTGCGCTCGTAGCTGGGCTGGCAATCGCCTACTTCATGGGGATGTTCGGTGGCGGCAGGAGATAGCCGTTCCCCATAATTGATCAGCGATGTATTTCCGCCTGCGTGGAGCGGGCATCTCCGGGTTTTTCTATGGATCTCGACACATCTGACGTGCAAAAGCAGATTGAGATGTTCAAGTCAACGTTTGATTCCGCGGATCCTAAAGAACACGAAAAAGCGGCGATAATTATTGACTACATCATACGCCAGCTGAACAATGAATCTCTGAAAGGACACCTGGACTACTATCAGTACACATCGTTGGTTATGCACGCAGTTAGAGGCCTATTCAAACTTATTTACTTGGATTTTTTTGCATTTGACAAGGATGAGGATCGCCTGCACCGGTTGGTGCGCTCCGACGTGATTTACAATTCGTCATATAATCTGATGATGATGCTATTCACCAGGGTGTATCTTGGGCGTGATCGGGATCTCATCCTCAAGATGCTCGAGGCTCAACGCCCGATAGCAATCTCAACTCAGAAGTGATTTTATGGACGCGGGAGATTTTTCAGCTGTATTTTTCTCAATCCTCACAAACTATGGAACGTACCTTGTTTTGTTGGGGGTTGCGGTGCTAGTGTTAGGCGTAGTCTACTGGAATGTGTCTAGCCGCTACCCGAAAGTTAAGTTTATGGTTTTCGAAGGAAAATCACAATTTTTTGTGAACAGGAGAACGATGGACGACAAGATTGTGCCTGACAATGTAATTGAAATCCTTATGAATGGCAATAGGATGGTTGGTCCGAACATCCGGGATTTCGATTATATCGTTGAAAGGGGAAAACTCATATACCTCGCAACGATGCGTGGGAACGAACTGATCCCATTGAAACTGAAAGAAAGTGAACTAGACATCGCCGAGCTTGGGTTAGCTCGGGAAATCGCAATTAGATATGTCAATACAATAGACGCAACCCGGCAGGATCTCCTCAACCAGAATCCCCTAATACTTTCGTTGATAGCGGTCATACCATTCGCAGTCATTCTTCTGCTGAACGGGCTGGTGTTCTATTTCGCGATGAATGATGCGATTCCGAAAATTACCGGCGTATACACCCAGCTCTCGGCACAGATGGCGGACATGCAGCAAATTAACTTAGAAATCTCCGAAAACTTGGTTGAGGTCGCGAAAGTGTTGCCCGAAGTCAACAAAACAAATTCAAGTATGGGCGACACGGTATATATTCCGGGATGATTGAATGGACGTAGACTTCCTCGACATCCAAACGATTGGAAAAAATAGAATACTGTTGAAGGCGAGGATGCGTATTCCCCACCTCCAATACCTGAAAATTAAATCGGTATTCGAGTTAACATACCATATCCTAGTTCAGCAGGACAACCGCTTAAAGTTGTACCTCATCAAGTCTGATATGGATGCACTCAAGAACCACGCCAGCAAAGAAAACAAGATAATTGATCCCAAAACAACCGAACGCATCAGGGCATTCTACAGAAGTAAGTTCGGTAGAGAGTTGGTGTATGATGGGCGCGCTTAATGAGCTGGAACGATTTCTTGGAACCAACGAAGGAAAAATAGCCGTGTGGTTAGTGTTCTTTATCATATTTGCATTGATATTTCAATCAGGCGCAGTGTGTTCAATTCAGCTTGAAAAAGTTGCCTCGATGTGCTCGATGTGCAAATGCAATCGTTCTTATGAGGGCGTGGATCAGGTCATTAATACCACATATATGAGGTGGGATAATGTTTCAGGAACAGGATAAGCAGAACCTTTTCTCATATCACGAAGTTTTCGCAAAATCAATAGCGGTTTTGCACGACTTAATCCGGCAGGGCCGGATTTCCGACGCTAAAAAGATTATGGTGTTCAATTATTTTTATGCCGCCAGCATTAACGGAAAAGTGTATTCGAAAGAACTCGAAGACGCCCTAAACAAAAAGGACATATACGAACTCTTGACCCTGATGGTTCAGGAACAGAAAAAGGCGGATCTGGTGCCAACGCAACAACAGAACTCCGTGTCCTTCTTCAGCCGCATAATCTCGAAAACTAGGGGGGAATAGGGGTGGGTCTCAAGAACCTCGTCATAAAACTGGTCTTTACCCTTGTTTTGGTTGCGATTTTGCGTTATTTTTATGTTTTTATGCTTGAAAACGGGCTAGAAGTGCTTGGTTTCATATTTTTTGTTGGAGGGGTTAGGGCGATGTGGAATTTTTTGGCTAATATGAAAGATAATATTTTGAGGAAGTCCGGGATGTATGATGAGCCGTCGAACTAACCTTTTCTCCTTATTTTGCCGAAGTGGATAGATTTTGAAAGCAGTTCATCAATATTTGAGGAATGCTTCCTACCAACCTTATAAGCGTCGAAAAAAATAGTACCTTCGAACACCTTTTGCAGTTGTCTGAAATTTTTCGCGTAAACTTCGATTCCATTCTCAAGGATATATTTGCGTTTTTTAGGCATATTTACATACCCCAATTCCTCAATACAGCACCGACTACGATGGAACCGATCGCCGCCGCAACGAACATCGTGTTCGCGGTTAAGAAAAATAGCATCATCGCCACGAATGAGAACATGATTAAGCCTTGAGAGTGTTTCCCGGACAGGAACATACATATCCCTAATCCCATTAACCCCAACAGCAAGTCGGAACGCCCTGCAAGGAAATCGGTGATAAGGCTAGTAATATCCATATGTCATACACCTCTGAACATATTCCTTCCGAGTTCGTACGCCTTCAGAATCAACCAGGCATAAGCGCCAACAGTTAGGGCTATCTGGAAGGCGTTCAGCGGGCCTGCCATCGCAGGCAACAGCGTTGTAAGCGAGGTAAATATAAGCCCAACCAATAGAGCCGGCAATTCCAACAGCAATATAATTAAGTTAATGAGGAATAGCGGCACGACCAGAGTGATGATCGCGACGATGTCCCCAGATGTTGTAATCGAGTTGAAAGTGTCAGCAATTTGAGTGATGCGATAGGTCAGGTCTGATGATCCCGAGCCGAATGTAGTTGGGGAATATACAGCCATCTGAACCACATATACGCCCGTAATCAAGAACAGGGTAATGAGTGCCTTCAGGGTTTTCTCGCCATCCCAAGCCGATATGAATGAGAATAATCCAACCGCTACCGCCATCAACAGTATTCCCGTCATATCAACAAGCTGGAACATATCATTCAGTGCGATCGTGAATATGAACACAAACGGGTTATAGATGCTTAACGCAGTTGTTAGCACTAACAACGGCGCAATAATTATGGTATTGGTCAGCTCGGATTGAGGTACATCATCAAGTCCGAATATTTTGGTTTCGTTATCCCAATAGCACCGGCTATAATTATTTACTTTTAATTCGATTATTGCGGTTGTGTTCGTTAGCTCGATTGCCTCATAGTAGTCCGTTCCGGTACTTTGCTTATATTGAACGGTCGCATTCGCATATGTAATGTATCTCTCGAAAAGTGATGAATCTGTGTATGACGAATTCATAATGAGGTGCGTCCCGTTCGAATAGCATACTGAATATGTCGGTAATGTTGGAATTGAACGCATATTTTCAGTTGTGGCACCACAATCAATCTGATATGCAGTTAGGGTGTATGTTAATGAGTAGTTTGTCGGCGTATATGGCGGCACAAAATAGCACACACCGAACTCATCTTGCACTATAGTTGCGACGTTGGCGTATAGAGTTGTTGTTAATGTCGTAGGTGAATACCTATCCGGAATGAGAGTCATATTCGGCAGATAATTCGGCAGATATAGAGAATATTTCGGCTTAATTAGAGTTGATGATGTAGAAATGATGTACGCAGTGTAATTGTTTGCAAACGGTTCGGATGCCCATAAAGCTACGTCATACGACGATGTACCTGGTCTGACGACGATTCCGTTGAGAACCGCAGTCGATTTTATGAACATCGGAACTCCCGAGAGTGTTTTTGCGTTTGAAAGTTGCGTATATATTCGCGCTGAATAATTGTTTTCGTTTTTCCAGAACCCGACAGAGAGCGGATTGGTTGCGCTTTGGAAGCCGCCAAAATTTATGGTCGGCCAACTTGCTGTATATCCTAGGGTAGTATTTATTTTTGGCGCGAGCGTACTATTTTGAAATAGATTTATTGCGGTTATGGCACAATTAATGTCGGCATATAGACTCCAATTTACACAATAATCGCCTGAAATTTTGATGCAGTCAGCATATGATCCACACGCCCCAGTTCCAGAAGCAATGCAATAGCATATGTAATCTCCCGTTGCGTCGAGTTTCGTTTCAACCTTCATATAGTAGTTGCCCGGTCCTGATCTTTGGCAGGTCATACTGTGCGTCCCGTTTTTCACGATTATGTGCCCAAAAACCGCAGTATTCCCAGTCCTGAATAGCATGCGCGCGTTCGTATTAAACATGCTGCTCTCTTTTGTGAAACAATACTCTATACTCGGGTGCACGGATCCTCCTATCTGCCGCACAACATCATCAGGTATGAGTGATGTCCCCCCCCCTTGTGTTGTAGTTATTGCACCCAAAAGATTGCCGTTATGCATACACGTAGGGTGCGACAGGTTTGAGGCGTTTGTTCCACTATATACATAGAATGTCTGGTTATTGATTATGACTTTTGTGAAGCTCGGGTGCGTGTCCCAATATGTCGTATCATTACATACGGTGAGTGCCGAAACACTCGCACATACAAGCAATATTCCTATGAATACTAGGTTGATTTTCACGCCTGTTGCACCCCTTTTCGAACGAATATGAACCCTAACAACATCGCCACGATGTTAGCGAATACTAGCGATGCGAAATTACTGAAAAAGAACAGGTACATTAAATCAAGATCGAATATTGTCGGGTAATCGGCTAACGAAACGACCACGTGGTTGTATATGTATGTTAATGTATACACAATCAGTGCACCAGCTATAATGCTGGACATGAACGTGAGCAAGTACTCCTGAATGGTGTTCTGCTGTACGAATGATGAGAATAGCGAAACGCCCACCGCAATGTAAATGAGGAACGTAATTCCATTATAGAGAGAATTCACGCTTTCGACATAACTTTCACGCACGGCGTTGCTCATTGTGTTGTTCGCATCTAGACCGTGTTCAGTTAGGGTGCTATTCATCACTTCGTCGGTTGCTCTTAACATTTCATTCCCAATTGAGTAAACCAAAAAGAACGCAATTAACATTAGACCTATGAAAAACAGGGCGATGATGTTTTCAGTTGCGTTCATTTTATCAGTCCATTATTTTTTAGCCAGCCGGTCAACAAATATACCATGGCTAAGATTCCCAACCCCGTAATCAACGGCGTAATAACTGTCAGAATATCCTCTTGGGTGTTCCTGAATGCTATGTACCGCTCAACTTGTGGGTTATTTCTGTCGAACGACGCGGTTCTGTTCGTGTAGCAATCGCTTGAAATCGCCGTGATCTCACAATATTCGTGATTTTGCTCGACGACCCCGACTTTCAGAACTTCCGTCTGAAGTTCGGACACCTGGTAATCAATAGCTAGGAAAAAAACACTGAAAGCTAGCATAATCGTTGCTACAACGCTGTTCCTCCTTAAATCTCCAGCAATAACCAGATAAAAAAGGATAAGCAACAGAACTATCGAGATCCAGCTTAGTGTCAGCAACATGTTGCTTACCTCTACCTGCGCTTTTTCTTTTTACCCATCGTGGTTGCACCTCCTAGCTTGATGTTGAGCTTGGGATCGGAAATCCGAATCCCGCGCAATAGTGAATCTAGGTTTTCACTTCGGGTTCTTTTCCTTCCATAGCCGAACGGAGAACGGTCATTGAAACCAGTTCCGAAACCCCCCAACGGCAATGGAGGAGGCACATTTATCCTTGGAAATTCAAACTTATATGAAAACGTAATTCGCGAAATCAAACTTTCACTTTCACTGAAACTGAAACTCTTGTCGACGCTCGGCGGAGGTGGAGGAGACGGACTAGACGAGTCGGACGATGAATCCGAACCAGAATCACTTGGTCCGCTCGAACTCGTCGAATAACTTCTGGAGTGTGAAGGCATACTGCTCTGACTCGGGTTTAAGCTCGGAAAACTTGGGAACATTGGTCGACTTTTGCCAGACGAGATTGACTGGAAACTATGGGGTTTGCTGAACGAGGCGGGTATGCTTATGAAACTGCTTGTTGAAATTGGTTTCGCAGTTATTCCTGACGACGAATATGAATACCCTAGTGATTCTATCGTTTCGATTGTTTGTGCTCGGGATTTCGAACCGAACGCCGAAATATCAGATATGTATTTCTCTTTGCCGGGCTCAATGACCTTAACTTGTCCCCTCGCACTTGAACCAACCGTCATAAACTTGCTCGCTACTTGTTGTTGAGCTGAATAGGTTGTCTTGCCGCCTAGTTTCGAAAACGTGCCGATCCCGATGTGTTGTGAAAGCGGGCTTGGTGCTTTCGGCATAAACGCACTGGTTCCCATGACGGAAACATCCAGTTTAGCGCCCTTCGGTGTGATTATTTCATACTTTTTCGTAAATATGCCTTCCGGCGTGTCTAATCCCAGCTTGGTTTCAGTTATTTTTGAGCCGGAGGGCAATGTTTTTGTGAACTTTGTGAAATCGCCGATAGAATGAAACACTAGATCCACGTCGCCGGGCGGCTTATCAGCAAAACGGGGATTGGTGGTCGAAAGATCGCCTATTGCGCGCTCGACTGTTGAACCACCGAATACCCCTCCGGATTTTTTCGCGCCTGCCATAATAACCTCTTTATCTCCCTTCAGGGCTTGAGTTAAAGATTTGTCCAATTTGACTTGGTCTATTTTGCCAGCGTAATACTCCTTAATTAGCCCTTTCACGGCTTTCTGATAGTGCGAGCCGGTATATAATTGTGTTTCGGCGATTCCTTTCGGGATAGCGACGGTATCAGAACCGATCTTGTTGTTCCACGAATACTTGATTCCCTTAAATGCAAACTCACCTGTTTTCGGGTTGACTTGTTCATAACCTATTTTAATGCCTCTGAACGTATCCTTAACCGTGCCCGTTTTAACGTTGACATCTCTAGTTTCCAGAAAATTTACGACGGGCTTAATTCCTTTACTTTCTAAATAGCCGCCTGCAGCACCAATACTACCGCCGATAACTGCGCCAGCACCGGCATACATCCCGGTTCGTTCAACATCCTTCTCGTAAAAAGCAATAGTCGAACCTGCAATGGCGCCAGAACTTGCACCTATCAGCGTTGATGTGGTTATTACGCCGTGCCCTCTCTTGAGGATGTTCGTGTTTATGCCTGTGGTCGCCGCCGCCAATCCGCCACCTAAAATGACGTCTTTTCCATACGTCTCTATGTTAAGCTTTTTACTCCCGGCTTCGAGACCTTTTCCGACATCAATTGTTCCCTTTTCAAAATCAATAGAGTTCATGCCCACGGTCAATCCAACGTCGGCTATATAGAATTGTGTTCCGACTTTTGCGGCGGTTATGAGCGCGTTCTCTCCAATCACTTTTGCGCCCGCACCAAACACGCCAGTCGCGGCAACACCCCCAAAAGCTATGGTTCCGACGCCAGCACCCGTCGTAAATGCACCTGCACCAGTACCAATAACCCGTTGCCCTCCCGTAATCATCAGGTCTTCGGTGGTTCTGGCTTGTGTGAACGTATCCCCGTAAAATTGCGCTGGTTTCCCGGTTATTGCTTGTTCCACGCCGGCTAAAAATTCCTTCGTGCCGACGTAAAGTTGAGTCGTGCCGTATGCACCCCACTCTGAAATTATAGGAATATCGCCCCAGATCTTTTTTTGCTGTTCGAGGTATTCTGACTCCCCTTTCCGTTTGAACCATTCACCAGCAGATGTTGGTGGAGGTTCATCAGTCGGGACAAGCACACTCGTGGTTGCATCTTGATCTATGTTTGTCTCGTCTTTGGCAGTTTCCACTAGAGAAGGACGCCCTGTGAAAATATATTTCCAACCACGGCTCTTCGAACTTCCACTCGTCTGAACCTTATTCGTGTTATCCGACGTTTGAACCGTTTGCTGGTTGCCACCCAAAACTATCCCATACTCAATAGCCATCCTTGTTGCAGTTATTTTCCCTTCCTCGGGAAGGTTCGGATTGACCTGGACGTTCCCGCTGTCGTCAACTTGATAGAGTATCATCCCACGCTGACGATTCACTTCGTCTGCTCGCTGTGCAGAAGACGATCGTGATTTCATATATATTCCATCAACAAACCTCCAGCTACCATCTATGTAGATGTAGTTTTGTCCGTCTGCACTGTAAGTGTCTCCCTCCTTTGCACCCAACGGAAGGTCGGTCATATACGCGTATATTGCATAACAACATTTATAAATTTAACTCAAACGACGCTAGAACTCCTGAAGTTCCTCCTTTTTCGGTTTCGGGCGTTCCCTGCCGTCTTTTTCCTCCTTGCTTTCCAATAGTTTTTCCTTGTCGGCTAGTTTGTTCATATATTCGTCGGCAACTTGCTTAATCCCCATCTGTTTGTTGCGCCGGTATATGTTCAGCTCCTCCGGATCTACCACACTCCTCACGTCCTCCAAAAATAAATACCCGTAAAAAGTCGGTAATTTTTCGGCTACACAACGAATACTCTCGAATGAGTACAGATTCGTGAACGCGTTCAACAGAAACTTGTCCTCCTCTTCGAGTGCCGGGTTTCCGACGAACACCAACGCGTATGATTTCACCTTCCCTTCATCATACCTATCGAGGAGCCATATCACCATCTGAACCTTCGAATTTCGATAGTTGTTGTTTAAGCGGTTGCAGGAATTCGTGCATACGACGAAGCAGTTCCTATTTTCACGCGCATATTCGATCATGTTGGTGAGGACGATGCTCTCGAGTGTCATCGACTGCTTGTAATGAAAAAACTTTTTTCCTTCGTCAATGCCGATGGCGCTCTGCTTATAATCCCTGAGCATCTTGATGAGGCGGCTCGTGCGGTCATATGCATACACGATTTTGTTTTCTCGGATTGAATTTGGGTCGAGAAGCTTGAGCAACGCGAGCATCAGCATACTCTTTCCGTTCCCGTTTTGCCCTTGAATTACAATGTGCGCGTCATATTCGTGCATCTGCAATGCGCGAATGAACTCCACTACGTATTCAAGCTTAACCACGCCACGCCCCTCAATAACTCTATTCTGAAAGTTATTGATAATCCGCTCAAGTATGCCTTCACTCATCTAATCCCCCCATAATCTTTCCTTCACGTCGTCTGAATACTCAAACAGATTGCTTTGTTTTATTTCTGGTCGGTATTCCGCGATGCTGACCCCGGAAAACAGACGTTTTCGTTTTCCGTTAACGATTTTGCGGACCTCGTGAAATTCAAATTCAACAAACCGTCTGAACTTCTTGAAAAACAAACTTGACTCAACAGAGTTCAGCCGATATTTCTCACAAAATGCTTTATAACAACTGAATATGTCCTCCTTGTCTATTTCATCGTCTGCGCCGCCTTTTTCAACGCACTTCTGTACGAATGCACGGACAGAATCAGATTTCATCAGGAACATTTCTTTGCGTTCTTCTTTCGACGCAGCATATGTGAATCCTTTTTCCAAAATGCTATATAAAGATTCTATCGCCCGGTACAATAACCCTGAAAGCTCCTCCTTGGTCGTTAGTTTTTCCAGGAGGTTGATGTCCGCCTTGTCTCCCTCAAACGAATTAGGAAAATCAACTATAATCAGACGACGGTAAAGCGCATCTGTCTCATCGTACACTGCTGGAATCTGATTACACGCGAAAATGAGCTTTGCCGAATTTATGAATGTGAACGGTTTCTTGAATTTGTGTTGTCCGACGACGCCATCGTTCCCGGTTAATGCCTTGATCAACCCGAACTCCTTGATTGCCTCCTTGGGTAGATCTGCGAATATGTTTGCTTTTTTTCCGTATAGCGTCGAAAACACGAACTTGTCCTCGGTCAATGCTTGCATCGAGGCGTTCGAAACGTTGTTCTCGCCTAGAAACTTCTGAAGAAGATTCAAGTATGTGCTTTTTCCGTTTGCACCCGACCCGTGAAGAATGAATAGGGCGTGTATTGGATATCCGCTCAAAAGACAATACCCAACAATCTCATAGAGAAGCTGGACGTTCTCCTCTCGAACCACTTGTCTGAAGAACGCATCAATAGCCGGGCATTCCTTGATTTCGGGGTTATATTCCGCGTCAATACGCGACGTAAATAAGTATTTATATAGGTAATCTTTGAATTCCGGGTTTGCTGAATGAATGAACTTGCGCTGCCTGAGATCATATATCCCGTTTTTCAGGAGGATGAAGTTTGGTGGGTCCACTTCTTCGAGACTGACTCTGGTTTCATTCCGTATTCTTTCTAGAACCTCCCTCAAAAAAGACGTGCCAGCCAAATACGGCATCAACGAATGAATGTGTGTCTTGAGTTTGCTTTCCGCGTCGATGAACTTATTTTCTGTTTCATCCCACATGAAAATAGTGTCCTTATCATCGGTATGAATAATGAATTCTGTCGTGCAGTACTTAGCGACATCACCTTCTATTGATTTTTTCGGTTTAACTCGCACATTCCTTAATCCACCCCCCCTGATGAGTGAATGGGCGGTCAAACTGAATAGTTCGTCCTCCATCTTAGCCAAGTCGGCGACGCCCGCCTCAAGTAGCTCGTGGTTCTCTTTCGTGGTTTCCGATAGTCTCATTTTCTCCCTCCATCATATAGTACCCCATAAATAATATAAGCATATCATACATATCATATTAAAAACTTAATGTCCAACCTGTCCAACCTGTCCAACCAATCTTCTAAATGGAATGATTCTGAAAAAAATTGATTTTTTTGAGGATGTAATAAGATATGGAAATACTTGGACAGGTTGGCCACTTCAGAATAGAAATAAGGGTTTTTACGAACGCGTGAATAAAAATGTGGGGTATAGATGGGCACAACGTTTCCAAAAAGGTAAAAGAAAGTGTCCAACCTCCAGTTCAGTTTGGTCTGTATATATATACAGTATATATCTACTCTGAGGTATCACTGCTTCAACCTATTCACTCGTCATATCCGCCACACCGACGGAAATGTATCTATAGATACATTAGACCCACTATCACTTTTTCTTGAAAAATCTACCACGCAACTCGTCCACCAAGACGAGGACAACCTCAAGCAAAACAGA
>Ga0185342_1000727_pt1 | contig 15517 bp, 14 predicted proteins | sample ConPoolayeEmetaG_FD_128045 | JGI IMG/M metagenome (GOLD analysis project Ga0185342, IMG submission 128045) | Hot spring microbial mat communities from California, USA to study Microbial Dark Matter (Phase II) - Cone Pool mat layer E metaG... ...
GATTTCCTCCAGGCGGTCGACGGTCAAAGAAAAGCCGACGGCGGCGAGATCCCGTCCGAATTTCTTGTGCAACTCGTCGTATCTTCCTCCGCCGCCCAGAGGAAAACGGCTTTGTCGAGCGAAGATTTGAAAGATGATCCCGGTATAATATTCGAATTTTTTGACCAACCCGAGATCGAAAACCAGGTTGACGTTGTTTTCTCCGAGCCGGGCTTTGACGGTTTTCATGTGGGATAGGGCCCGAAGCGAGATGTCGTTGAGACCTAAGGAGAACGCCTGGTCGAGCATTTCTTGACCCCCGATTTTTCCCCGGAGTTCGAGGAGAAACATTTTCTTATCCCGGCGCCAAGGAATCCCGGCCAAATATTTTTCCAATTCCGTTTTTTCTCCGCTTCGGAAGAGTTCGTACAATGTCCTGCAAGATTCCTCCTCCAAGTTCATTTCCGCCAGAAGCCCGTCAAGAAAACCGGAATGGCTTAAATTGATCTGATAATTCAGAGAATCGAACGAATTGAGAACAGCCAGGACGACGGAGAGGATCTCCAGATCGGCGTTGATGGAAGGGTCGCCGATGAGTTCGACGCCCGCTTGCGTAAATTCATTGAACAGACCCGCGAACGGCTCTGCTTTCCTGAAAACGGAGGTGATGTAATAAAGGCGCAAAGGCAGGGAATGAGTGGCCAGATTGCCGCAAGCCAGGCGGGCCAGGGAGCACGTCGGGTCGGCCGAAAGGGCCAATAAATGACCCTGAGAATCGAAAAATTGAAACATTTTATTCATCTGTTCTTCCCCGAGGCCCTGGAGAAAAACCGAAGAGAATTCGACCGCGGGAAGAATGACCGGAGAGTATCGATAGTTCCTGAATACTCGATCGATTCGGAATTCGATGGTTTTTTTCTTTTCGGCCGATTCAAAGAATCTGTCCTTGAATCCCGAAGGAAGGCGGCTGAAGTTGGATAATTTCATTTCCTTATCCTGAAGACGATTCGCAAAATGGGAAAAGAGGGAGAAGATCGTGTGTTTCGGACCTGGGATCAGGTCCGATGGTGATGAGAATAATGATCGGAGGAATGAGATGGCGTGTATCGAATCTGGCGGGCGATCATCACGTTTCTCATCTTGAGGACAATTATAGCGAATCGTTTTCCGTTGTCAAGAGCCCGCCTCCGGAGATTCTCGTTTTTTCAGGTTCTGGCGCAAGGTTTCAAAGACTCTGGCCGCTTCGTCGTAGTCGCGGGCTCTGATGACATGGGTCAAGAAGTCGAGTTTTCGGGCGACCTTTTCCACTTGGCTCAAGGAGTGCGTGTTGAACAGGACTTCCGCCAGCAGCTGGTCGTCTTCCGAAAGAACTCCCCGCGCCACCTCAAGGTGCTTCTTGAACGTCGTCCCGGGCACGGTTTGATTATCCACGTTGGCGGCAAAGACCATGGACGAAATGAACGGCATGGTCAGCGAATAGGCCATCATTCGATCGTGTTCGGCAAACGGCAGCGCGAAGATGGTGAGTTTGAAATGAAGGAAAAACTCGCGAAAAAATGCCGCGCCCTCGGGATCGGACTCGGAAATGATGACGGCGTTTTCGCTCTGGAGGGCCTCGAGATCGGAAAAATTCGGACCGAACATCGGATGAACGGAGACGAACCTGCGGCCGGAGCGGCGATAAAAAGCGGGCAGATCCCCTTTGATCGAGGCGAGGTCGCAGAGAAGGCAGTCCTTCCCGAGGTGGGGGAGGGCGGCTTCGAAGACTTCAATCGTGTTCTGCAGGCTGACGGCGTTGATGAAAAGCTCGGGGCGATAATCTTCCAGGGCGTCGAGACGCGGAAGTCGAACGGACTGCTGGAACGGAGCCAGACGCGACGGCTCTCGGTCGAAAACAGCCAGCGGGTGTTTTTTCTCCAGGTTCCTGGCCAGCCAGGAGCCCATCTTTCCTGTTCCGGCGAGCGCGATTTTCATGATTTCGCCTCCGGATAGCAACCCAGGAGTTTAAAAGAGGATGCCTTTTCCCGAACTTGATCCAAAACTTTGATCACCTTCGGGTCGGCGCTGTCCCCCTGGAAGTCGAGCAGAAATGCCCATTGTTTCGGACGGCCGCGGACCGGCTTGGATTCGACGCGGGTCAGGTTGATCCCGGCCTGAGCGAACAGGCTCAGGACCCCGGCCAGAGCGCCCGCGCGATGCGGCGTGGTGAAGGCGATCGAACACTTGTCGCCGCCCGTCTCCACATCCCTTGCCGAAAGGACAACGAACCGGGTGCAATTTTCAGAGTCGTCTTCGATATGGGACTTGATGATCTCGAGGCCGTAGATTTCGGCGGCCGTTTCTCCGGCGATCACCGCGGCTCCGGGCAATCTCTCGGCTGCCAGCCAGCGGGCGGCTCCTGCCGTATCATAGAAAGGCTTCAGCTCAAAGCCGTGGCGTTGAAGAAAGGCGCGGCACTGGGCGAGCGCCTGAGGGTGCGAGTACACGACCCGGATGTCTCTGTAGCCGACGTCGGGAACCGTCAGAAGGCAGTGATGAATCGGGAGGACGACCTCGCCGACAATTTTGAGTTCCGTTTCGATCAAGATTTCGGTCACTTCGTGAAGACTCCCTTGGAGAGAGTTCTCGACGGGGATGATCCCGAAATCAAAGAGCCCTCTCTGGACTCCTTCAAAGACGTCCATGAATTCCGGACAGGGGAAGGGGATCAGCTTCGGGTTGAAAACCGCCAGGGCTTGTTCGCTGAAGGCGCCGTGTTCGCCTTGAAACCCGGCGAGCAGATGGCCCTCCGATTGAACACGGCGGCATTCTTTGATGATCTGTTCAAAGAGCGTTCTGATAAAGGAAGAGTCGAGGAGCTTTCGATTCGTTCGCTCCACATTCCTGAGAACTTCCTTTTCTCTTTCCTCATCGATCACCCGGTCTTTGAAGCGGCAAGAAAGCAGGGCGAGCTCCGATCGGAGACGGAGACGATGGACGACCTCGACGTCCAGCCGGTCGATTCTTTTTCTGATCTCCTCGAGCGTCATGGGTCCTCCTTCAGGAAAGAGATTTGCCTCTCTGTGGCTTGACGACTTGGTTTCGGCTGAGGATATCCGCTGCTCGCCCGAGAAGGAAAAGGTCGGCCAGGACGATCGCCGTGACGGCCTCGAGGATGACCGGCATCCGGAGCGCAATGCAGGTGTCATGCCGGCCCGCGAGGCGGAGGGTGACGATCCGATCTTGGGCCAGGTGGATTGTCCGCTGGGGGAGCGAGATGCTGGCTGTCGGCCTGACAGCGACTCTAAACACAAGGTCGTTTCCGTTGGTGATTCCTCCGTTGATTCCCCCGGCATGATTTGTTTTTGTCCTGCCGGCCCGGTCGATGATCGCGTCGTTGAACTCGCTTCCTTTGCTTCGGGCGGACCGAAACCCATCCCCAAATTCGATGGCTTTGACAGCCGGGATGGAAAAGACAGCATGAGCCAGCAAAGATTCGACCGAGTCGAAAAACGGTTCGCCCAGCCCGGGAGGGACATTTTCCGCCCGGCATTCCACAATTCCGCCGAGAGAATCCCCGATTTTTTGCGTTCGCTGGAGAAGATTTCGGAAATTCTTGCGACCGCCGATTTCGACGACGGCGGATCGGATGTTCACTCGGGGGATGATTTTCTTGGCGACAACGCCCGCGGCGACAAGACCGACAGTCAATCGACCTGATAAATGGCCTCCCCCTCGAGGATCGTTGAATCCTTTATACTTGACCGAAGCGGCCCAGTCGGCATGGCCGGGTCGCGGAATCTCTTTGATGTCCTCATAATCTGAAGAATTCGCCTCGAGATTTAGAAACTCGATCTCAAGGGGAGATCCCGTCGTTTTTCCCTTGAACAGGCCGCTCTTGAAAATCGGTCGGTCAGGTTCATGCCGGCCGGTCGTTCCCGGGGCGTCGGCCCGCCGTCTTTCCAGATCGCGGGAGAAGTCTTCCGGACTCAAATGGATTCCCGGGGGGCATCCGTCGATCACAATTCCCACGGCCGGGCCGTGCGACTCTCCCCAGATCGAAAGGCGAAACAATCGGCCAAAATTGTTCATAGTCTATTCTCCAATCCGCAAGCGCTCAAGATCTTCGAAGAACCGCGGATAAGATTTGGCGACGCATTCGGCCTGTCCGATCGTCACGCCTTCCCGAGAACCAAGGGCAGCCACCGCCGCGGCCATGGCAATCCGGTGGTCGTTGTGGGAATCGACATTCCCCCCTTTCATTTCAGAGCCGACGATCTCAAGAACATCCCCCTCGACTCGGATCTGAGCCCCCAGCGGTCCGAGGACATGAACCAGGGCTTTTGCTCGGTCGCTTTCTTTATAACGCAGTCTTTCCACCCCCCGGATCCGCGTCAGACCCCGGCAAAAGCAGGCGAGAGCGGCGAGGGGCGGAACAAGGTCGGGGGCATCTTTGGCGTCGAAATCAAAGGCCTCCAGCCTCGAGCGGGAGGACGTGATTCCGCGATCGGAATAAGAAATCTGGACGCCGCATTTTTCCAGAATGCCCAAGATCTTTCGGTCGGCCTGCATCGAATCGAGATTTAGCCCTGAGACCGTGACTTCCCCGGCGATCGCTCCGGCAACGAGAAGAAAGGCGGCTGCCGACCAGTCTCCTTCGACGGAATAAGTGCATGGCCGATACCGCTGGGAGCCCGGGATGAGGAAGCGTTCGAAATCTTTTTCAGCGTCAGCCGAAACGCCGAAGGCTCGCATGACGGCCAAGGTGAGCTTGAGATAGGGAATGCTTCGGACCCGATCGACAAGGAGTTCGGAATCTCCTTTAAGAAGGGGGAGGGCCATCAAAAGACCGGTCGCCGGCTGGGAGCTGAGGCTTCCATCGATTCTGAACTTGCCGGGGTGCAAAGGCCCATGAACTGTCAGAGGCGGCAAGCCGCCCCGACTTTGACAACGGACGCCGGCTCCTTTCAGAGCGGCTTCCACTCCGCCGACCGGTCGATGGAGCAGGGATCCTCGGCCGGTCAAGGTGATTTTCCTTTCAGAAAGCGCCGCGATCGGGGCGAACATCCTGAAACAAAGCCCCGATTCGCCACAATCAAGGACCGCTGCCGGCTCGAGATCGATTGTTTCGATGTGGACGGTGTGTTCGTGGACACGGATCGATGCGCCCAAGGCGACGGCAACCCCGAGGGCCGCTTTTGAATCCTCGCACAGGCTGTCAAAGGAGATCTTGGATCCGGCACCGGCAAGAAAGGCGGCGGCGACGGCCCGTTGAAACTCGCTTTTCGAAGACGGGGCCCGGCAAATCCCGGTTAGGACTCCTGGCTTAACGAATTTCGTCGACAATTTTTCTTGTGACCTCCTCCAGAGGGGGATTCGCGTTGACGATCAGATCCGAAGTGCGGGCATAATCATCCAGGCGGGCGGAAAGAATTTCTTTGAGTCGCGCCGGCAGATCATCGGCGCGCAGCAGAGGCCGACCTGAAGCCGTGATCCTCCTCAGGATTTCCTCGCTGTCGGCCCAAAGCCAGATGACCAGACTCCGACTCTTGAGTCTTTCCCGATTTTCGGGAATGCTGACGGCGCCTCCTCCGAGAGCCAAGACGGCGTTTCTGGACCCGCGGATGAGCCCGGCGATCGTTCGGCCCTCGAGCCGGCGGAAATAGGCTTCTCCCCGCGCCTCAAAAATTTCCGGGATTCGAGCGTTTGTCTCGGTTTCAATGGCCTCGTCCGTATCCACGAATTCAAGCTTGAGCTCTGAAGCCAACCGTCGGCCGACCGAAGATTTTCCCGATCCCATCATCCCGATCAGGCTGATGATCGAAGCTTTTCTCTTTGCGCTTGCGCTGGACTCAAGGGCCTGCTTCAGGTTTTGGAATGTCACCGTCCGGCCGGTGAAGATTTGAAAGGCGGCGGCGGCCTGACAGATCAGCCAGTCGACTCCGCTGATCAGCCGGCATCCCTTTTCGCCGGCGATGGAGGAGAGCTTGGAATCCCGGTAGTTGGCGTCAAGAACGACCTGACCGGGAGCGAGCCGCTCGGGGTCGATGAGGAGATCGTTCGACGAGACGGTGGAAACGATGATTTCCGCACTCTCAAGGACGGTGGAGATGCGGGAAAGGGGCTTTGTCCGGCAGCCGAACCTTCGACCGAGCGCGACGGCCCGCGAAAACGTCCGGTTGACGACGGTAACGTCTGCCCCCCCTTTGAGGAGGGCATAGGTTGCCGCCCGGGCCGCCCCCCCGGCTCCCAGGACAAGAGCCTTCTTTCCTTTCAATTCGATATCGTGCAGCTTGAATGCCTCGCCGACAGCCAATCCGTCTGTATTAAATCCGAAGGTTCGGTCGTTTGAAAAAGTCACGCCGTTAACCGCTCCGATGATCAACGCTTCAGCGTCGAGATGGGCGACGAGATCAACCATGTCTTCTTTGAAGGGGGCCGTGACATTCAGCCCCCGCAGGCCGATCTTGCGGGCCATCTCCAGGGCTTCTAGGGCGCTCTGGGCGGCAAGGCGGGTGTAGACGGCGTTGATCGCCTCGTTTTTAAAAGCGTGATTGAAAATTTCGGGACTGAGGCTGTGAACCACGGGTTTTCCGGTTACGGCATAGATGTCCATGGAGCTTCTTTCAAAATTTTTTTCAATTGCCGATGAATTTCGAGGTGCTGTCGAAAAGGCAACTGTCCCGGCGCGGTCTCTTTCCCGGCCGCAAAGGAGGCATAGGTGAAGGGGCTGCCGAAAAAAGGGGCGAGGATTCTGACGGCCAGGCCCGATCGTCCCACGCCCAGCACGATCAATCTTCCTTTCATCGTCGGGTCTCCGAGAAGACCGAAGAGACGGGCGGAGTCCCGGGGTGCGTTGACTTTGCAGGCGACCTTGACAAGATCGGCGCCGCGAGCGAAAGACCGGCGAATGATTTTTCTTATCTCGGCCGGAGCGGGAGTGCGCTTGTCGTTATGATAGGAGAGAATCAGCCGGGATCCCGCTTTTTTTGCCGTTTGAGAGATGCACCGCCTGTAATCTTCTCGGGCGTCGTGTTCGATGTCGATAAAAGCCGCGCCGTGAGCGAGGCTGGCGAGAAGGAGGTCCCTCCTTTCCTCCATTTCCTTTTTTCCTGGACGGCAGGTGGCAATCAATCGTTTCTTTCGGGAAAAGAGAAGCGGGATTTCTGAGATTTTTACCTCCATCAAGTCCAGTCTGATTTCGGCAAAGCTCACCTCCTTGAGTGCCTCCACACATTCGGCGACCGTCGGAAATCCCAGGCTAACGCAGATCATGTGCGGCCTCGATAATTTCTTGCGGCACGATTTTTTCGACGACTGCCTGACCGAGCTTCGAAAGAAAAACAAAATGGATATTTCGGTTTTCTCTTTTCTTGTCTTTGAGCAACGCCCGACCGAGGGAGGACGGTTTAATTCTCAACGTCACCGGAAGTCCTGCTTCTTTAAGCAGGCGGATCAACCGGGCCTCTTCTTCTTTGGCCAGGAGTCCTTTCCTGACCGAAAGTCTTGCCGCGATGGCCATCCCGATCGCCACGGCTTCTCCATGATCGAGCCGGGAGATCTTCTCCAGGGCATGGCCGACGGTGTGACCGAAATTGAGTTTTCGCCTTTCCCCGGCTTCCTGTTCATCGCGGCTGACGATATCGATTTTCACGCGGCAGGAACGGGCGACGGCAGCGGCAATGGCCTTTCGGTCAAGGTTCAAACAGGACCGGATGTTTTTTTCGAGGAAGCCGAACATCGGGCGATCGGCAATAGCGGCGGCTTTGATGACTTCGGCCAGCCCGCTGCGGACGGCCTGGAGAGGAAGGGAGCGGAGAGTCTCGAAATCGCAGAGGACGAAACGGGGCTGGCGAAACGTGCCGACGAGATTCTTATAACCGTAGAAATTGACGCCGTTTTTGCCGCCCAGAGCCGCGTCGACTTGAGCGAGAAGGGTGGTTGGCACAAACCCGATTTCAAGGCCGCGAAGGTAAGTGGAGGCGGCAAAGCCGGCCACATCGCAAACAACACCCCCGCCGACGGCGACGACCAGCCACTGACGGTCGACACCGAGCTCAAGGAATCGGCGGTAGATGCGGAGGACCGTGGGCAAATTTTTATTTTGCTCTCCGGGTGGAATCGTCACCACGGGCCAGGAGGGAAAAGAAGTCGCATAGAGCCGGGCGACATTTTCATCCGTGACGATCACGGCGTTCCTTTCTCGGCCGACAAGCTCAGGCAAGCGTGCCAGCGGTTTGCCGATCAGGATCTCGCTGCCTCCCGTTTTTCCGACGAGACGAAGGTGAATCACGACGATCCCTCCATGAACTCCTTCAGGCTTCGGAGCTTCTTAACCAAAGCGGCAAATTGGCCCGGGGTCAAAGCCTGATCTTTATCGCTCAGCGCCTCGTCAGGATTGACATGAACCTCGATCATCAGGCCGTCCGCCCCGCAAGCGACCGCCGCCAGGCTCATCGGTCCGATGAGGTTCGGCCGGCCTGTTCCGTGGGAGGGATCGACGATGATCGGCAGATGGGTCAATTCCTTCACTGAAGGAACAGAACTCAGATCGAGAGTATTTCGGGTGTAGCTTTCGAAAGAACGGATGCCCCGTTCACAGAGGATCACGTTTCGATTCCCCTCGCTCAGGATATATTCGGCGCAGTTGAGCCACTCTTCGATCGTCGAATACATGCCTCGTTTCAGGAGAACGGCCCGGGAGGATTTTCCCGCTTCTTTAAGGAGAGAAAAATTTTGCATATTCCGGGCTCCGATCTGGAGGACGTCCGCATATTCGGAAACCCAGGAAACGTCCCGAGTGTCGAGGACTTCGGTCACAATGGGCAATCCGGTGACGGCTCGAGCTTTGTCCAGGAGTTTAAGTCCCTTGAGACCTAATCCCTGAAAGGAGTAAGGCGAGGTCCGAGGCTTGAAGACTCCCCCGCGAAGCATCTGAGCGCCGGCTTCCTTCACCGCCATGGCCGTTTCCAGCAGCTGCCGTTCGTTTTCGACGCTGCACGGTCCGGCGATAATCGTCAATCCTTTGCCGACAGACACGCCGTGGACCTGGACGATCGTCCTGGAGTTTTCTTCGAGCCGAGCCAGCCTTAAGTTCATCATCGTCCGTTCCTTCAAACAAACAAAACTCTCCCCTTTATGGTGCCGCGGGTCTCTTGGGATTTTCCTTTTCGGGGAGGCGAGGTAAGGAGGGCTTAGAGACCCGCGCTCCCGCGGCCGTAAAAATAATAAAAATCAAAAACGGAGGCCGCGCAGGAACGGGATCTCATCGACTTCATCTTCCTTACCGTCTTCGGCGAAGATGTATAACGCAAAATGCCCTGGATGTCAAGAAGCAAGAGGCCTTTTTGAGCGGAACGCCCGTTCTTTGCTCTCTTCGAGCTGAAGCGCCGCTGTTTCTCTCGAAGGGCTGATTTCGGCCTGGAGAGGAAAATTCTTGCCGGATCTTCAGCGGAGCAGTTTTTTCAGATTGGAGACGACTTGACGAGCCGCGGCGGCATTTCGGGTGACGGCGAGAATCGTGTCGTCGCCGCCGATGGTCCCCAAGATTCCAGCGATTTTGGAGCGGTCAATGGCGCCGGCGATGGCCTGGGCGTTTCCCGGCCGGGTTTTGATCAAAATAAGATTCCCGACCGGGATCATTTCTTCGAGCCCGAGCCTGAGAAGGAGGTCGATGTGTTCGTCTCTTCCCTCGACTTTGACCAGGCGATAAGTCCCGTCGCCCACCGGAAGCCGGGCAAAGCCGAATTCTCTCAACGCCCGGGAAATGGTGGCCGCAGAAAGATCGATTCCTTTCTCTCTCAGTCTCCTTTTTAGTTCCGCTTGCGTCCGTACGCCGCCTTTTTCCAGCGCCTCTTTGAGGAACCTCATCCTCTCGTCTTTCAATGTCCTCATCGTTTCTAATTTATATCACAGCCGAGAGGATTGTGGCAAAGCGGATTCTTTATTCCGGATTTGATTTCGTCTCGTTTGCCTCCCGGATCGCTTGGAGCGAGCGGTCCATCGCCCCGAGGAGAAAATCGATTTCCCCGGATGTGATAATCAGCGGCGGAAGAAATCGAACCGCCTTTTCCGTAGAAAGCGAAGTTTTCACTCCATTCTTGGCCATCTCAAGCTGGAATCGACGGACATGTTCTATAGAGGGGAGGTCGAAACCAATCATTAAACCCTTGCCTCTGAGATCGCCGATCATGGGAAACTTTTCTCGAAGCTGGCGGAGTCCGCGAAAAAGCTGATCCGAACGTTCGACGACATTCTTCGTCAGCTGGAGCGCCTTCATCTGGCGAGTGGCGATCATGGCCGCGACCATGGCCATCGGGTTGCCGCCGAACGTCGAGCCGTCAAAGCCGGGCTGCATGGCCTGCGAAATATTTTTGTTGGTGACCACGGCGGTCACCGGATAGCCGCCGCCGAAAGACTTTCCGATGGTGATGATGTCCGGCACGATGCCGTAAACCTGACAGGCAAACCACTGCCCTTCCGCCTCCGCGACGCGGCCGAAACCGGTTTGAACCTCGTCGCAAATCATGACGCCGTGATGATGATCGCACAGACGGCGCAATCCTCTGACGAATTCCGGCTCGGCCGGACGAATGCCGGCTTCTTCCCCCTGGACCAATTCCAGAATGACGATTCTCGCTTTGCCCTCCGCGAAGAGCTTTTCCACGGCATCGAGATCGTTGAAATCGACGAAATGAACCCAGCCCGCCCGATCGAGGCCAAAAGGCGCCCGATATTTGGGATTGTAAGTCACCGCCACGGCGCCGTGAGTGCGGCCGTGGAATCCGTTTTTGAAGGCGACGACGTCGGTCGTGCCGGTAAAGGCCTTGGCGAATTTGAGGCTTTTGTCCACGGCTTCTCCGCCGCTGTTCTGCCAATAGAATTGGTTCAGTTCCTCCGGCAGCATCCCGCGGAAGGTTTTTAAGAACCGCGCCCGCGGGATGTGAACCCGGTCTTCTTTGACGGAAATGAGGCACGACGCCTGGTTGAAAAGGCCTTGGGCAATCTCCGGATTGTCAAAACCCAGGTTGGTCGCGCTGTAGTTGCTGTCCATGTCCAGATATTTTTTTCCGTCGACGGCATAGAGCCAGGCTCCCTCTCCCCGTACGGGAATGATGTCTTTTTCGAGCTTTGAGACAGGAATTTTGAATTCTTCGTGGAGATCGATGGCCTCCGCGGCGCTGAGCTCCGAATCATTCAACAGCTCGATCAACTTCTCGATTTCCTCTTGACTGGAGACCTGCATCAAAACGTCGACAATGATTTTCGCTGAATGATCATCGAGCGGTGTGCGGCCGTTGTCGATCCGATCGCCGGCCCTTTTTAAAATCCGCTGCACCGCGGGATCCGGGTCGCTGAAGACGATCTCCATCGCCTCCAGGATCCGCTCGAAAGTCGCGTTTAGCCTCTCGGGACGGGATTCCCGATCGGGAATGAGACTCCGATAAAGCGCTTGGGACGATTCCATGGCCATTCTCCTTCTCCGTGGTTCGATTGACCACCGGCGCTTATCTTAAGCCCAGAGAGGAGAAATGTCAAGAAATAATTTTCAATAATAATGAAATAAATTTCAGCTTGAGGCGAACAGCCTCTTCAAGGAGTGGGTGTCCGCCGAGGCCGCTTTCCCGGAGAGGAGCTTATGCAGGACGAGATTCCTTTTGTTGCCGACCACCTCAGGAGAAAAAATCTCATATTTGTGGGGCCCGAACTTGACAATGGCGTCGAGGTGGATTCCCGCCTTGTGAGCGAAACCGTTGGCCGGGTTGGTGATGAGGTTCGGCGGAATCTCGATCCCGCAAAGGCGGGACACGAGCCGTTCGGCGCGGGTCAGATAGCGGAGATGGTAGCGGCGAGCAAGATCGGGATGGAGGACAAAAAGATTGGCCAGAAGCGAACTGAGAGGAGTGATTCCCGTGCGCTCGCCGATTCCGAGGAGTGTCGCGCTGACCCAATTCGCGCCGCCGTCCAGGGCGGCCAGAGAGTTGCTTACAGCGTGACCGAGATCGTTATGAAAATGAACCTCGATATCCAAGGAAAGGCGGCGTCTGAGGGAGCGAATTCTCCGAAAAACTTCCCAGGGCATCGCTTTTCCCAGGGTATCAGCGACGGCGATTCGGTCGATGCCTTTGGATTGGGCAAGTTTGAAGATTCGGAGGCTGGCGGATGGATCCTGGCGAAAAAAGTCTTCGACTCCGACCCTGATCTCCAGCCCGAAAGCCCTGGCCAAGTCCAGATTATCGGACAGCAGGGTTTCGTTTTTTTCCCGGGTGAGGCCCATGGCGGCGAGCCGCTCGCGGTCGATCGTGCACAGGATATTCACGCCGGCCACGCCGCACCTGGACGCCTCTTCGATATCTCGAGATCGATTCCTCAGGTGGCAGAGAATTTTTGGGTCTTTCGGCCGGCGCGAGCGCACGAGTTCTTGAATCATCTCCTGAATTTCTCTCCGGATGGGGTTTCCCACTTCGACATAATCGATGCCGATCCGGCTCAGGGTGGAATAAATTTTCTTTTGATCGGCAGGCGAAAAATCGGCCCGGGAGAATTGAAATCCTTCCCGAAGAGTCGAGTCGATGATCCCCTTGAAATGATTGATTACCCGCTGGGCTTCGTTCATGTTTGCCTGAGAAAAAAGGGGGAATCAGATTCTCTGAGGATCCGTCTCCACAATTATTCTTCCCATTCCTCTCCAATCCGCGGCGCTTCGCTCAGCCTCAATCGCCCATTCCCCCGGTTTCTTACGATGAGCACGGAACGGCATCGGGGACAAGCGAATATCCCCGAGTCTTGTTCCTCCAAGCCCAGGGAGATCTGGGTCAGGCACAGCGGGCAATCGCCGCGTTCGGGCTGAACCATTCTTTCGACGGACATCTTTGGCCTCCAGGAGCGATCTCGAAATCTTTTCTTTTCAAGCGACAGCGAATTATCATCGACGGGCGAAAAAGGCAAATTTCTAAACATAATTTACATATTTCGAATTATTTGTTATAAATAAAACATGCTAACGATCGCCGAAGCCGTGGCCAAAATCATCCGCAAATCCCCGCACCTGGAGGAAAGCCTGGCCTTGGGGATCATCAACCACTCGGCTCTGGCGCGCTTGATCAAACCGGAAGTGGAGCGGGAAAGCGTGAAGAAGGTTCAGCTGGGAGCGATCGTCGTGGCCCTGGGTCGGCTGGCGCGGCGGATCAAAATGAAGGCGGGGAAACCTCGGGAAATCTTCGTCAGAACACCGGAACTCATCCTGAGATTGAATCTTTTCGAGGTGACCTATGCGAATTCGGAAACCCTGTTGATCAAACAGCGCAAGCTGGCGGCCAAATTATCGACCCGGCACTATGCTTTGCTGACGTTTACCCGGGGGCTTCAGGAGACGACGATCATTGCCAGCCGGGAGCTGCGGGAAAAAATCCTGGCCGAGTTTAAGGGCGAAAAGATGATCTCTCAGATCGCGCGCTTGGCTGGCGTGACGGTCATTTTACCGAAGGGCGCGGCTTTGATCCCCGGTGTTTACAGCTATATCTTGAAAGCGCTGGCTTGGGAAGGGATCAATGTCGTCGAGGTCGTATCGACTCTCAATGAATTCACGATCATCCTCGAGGACAGGAACATTGCCGCCGCCTTTTCCATTATCAAAAATTTATTCTGATCCTGCTGAGAAAGAAGAAAAAGGCGAGAGATATTCAGCCGATGACCGGCCGGCAGAGGGTCAAGATCTGCGATCGGCGGTGAGGACTTTTCCGCCGCCAGAGGTCGTCTTGAGGTGATCGATCGTTCTTTCCATCTCGGCAGATTTCGTCGACAAGGGGATATGAGAATACGGCCTTGCTCATTCTCCGGATGGAAATAACCCGAAGGGCTCCGTCAAAAGACTTGTATTAAGATCTGAAAATTCGTATTTTAAAAAGGATTTGTGGAATCATTGGGACCAACGAATGTGGGGTGTACGGATAGGACTAAGCCAAGCCGGTTGTTCCAGGCCTTCGAAATAGAACGATTGGTTTTAATAAAGGAGGGAGAAGCATGAAAAGCATCACCCGAAGCGTGATTAAGGATCAATCCATTTATATGCTCGGCTTTGGGTTATGGATGGGCCTCATTTTTCCTTTTTTCACTCTCCTTCTCTTGAAATTGCCGGCCTCCACTGTGCTGACACCGCTTTATTTTTCCATGTGCGTGATCGCGGGATTGGTGGTCGGCCTGGCAAATTATTTTATTTTCCGGCAGGTGGTCTACAGGTTTCTTTCCTCCATGGCCGAAAGGATGGCTCTTTTTCAAAAAAAATTCAGGGCCTACCATTCCGCGGCCGGATCGGGGGAGATCTGCCGGACGGAGGATTGTCATCTTGATACTTCTTCGGCGGATATCCTGGGGGCGATATCCGAGCAGTTCAACAACCTCATTGATTCAGTAGTGAATTTTGTTGAAGCCGAGAGGAATGTGGATCGATTCCTGGACAATCTCAAACGCAGCCTGAGGCTCGAGGATATCGCCGCTATTATTCTGGAGGCTTTCAGTGAATATTTCGGCAGCCAGGGGAGCTTTTTGATTGTCCTGGAAAGAGGGGAGTTCAAGTTGGTGAAGAGTCAGGGGGTAGATATTCAGGAAAAGGAGATCGAGGATTCATTCTGGCTGGAGCTCCTAAAACAGAACAAACCCTTGCTTATTTCCAAGATGGAAAGCGATACCTTGCATCTCCAAATCGGCATCGGCAAAATTGACCCGCGTTATATCGGATTGATTCCGCTAAAATATCAGAATCAGGACATCGGAGTCTGCGGGCTTCTTTCCCGGCAATCCTTCCACCGGAACTTCGAGAGCCTGGAGGCGCGCAATTTTGTCCTTCAAGCCACTCCCTTTATTTATAACGCCCTGATCATGAAGCGGCTCGAGGTGATGGCGGCCATCGATGAACTGACGGGTGTGCTGAATCGCCGCTTTGGGTTGAGACGACTGAATGAAGAATTTGAGCGGTCCAAACGTTACCGGATGCCTCTGTCGGTGGCCATGGTGGACATTGATTATTTCAAAAAGATTAACGACACCTACGGACACCAGGCGGGAGATTTTATCCTCAAAACATTGGCCAACCTATTAGTCCAGAACATCCGAGTTTCGGACTTGGTCATGCGCTATGGAGGCGAAGAGTTTCTCTTGGTGTTTAACGGGGCTTCAGCCGTTGATACTTATCAGATCATGGATAAGCTGCGGGTCATGGCTGAAACCATGAGGCTTCAGTACGGCTCTTTTGACCTGAAGATGACTTTTAGCTGCGGGATTTCCAGTTATCCCTCAGAAAAAGTAAACGATGCAAACGGCTTGATTCAGCAAGCAGATTCAGGGCTTTATCGGGCAAAAGAAGCTGGACGCAATCGGATCGTCATCAGCGGCTAATGGGATCAGAACGATCTGGAACCTGAGAGTGAGAAGGATACCTATGAGAGAAGCTTTCGTCATTCTTATGACCGCTCATTTTTTTCCTGTCGTGCGGGGCGGCCTGTCCGGGATATAGAGCGGCTTCAGGTGGTCGATGACGATACTGACCCCATAAGAGGATAGG
>Ga0185342_1000728_pt1 | contig 15504 bp, 11 predicted proteins | sample ConPoolayeEmetaG_FD_128045 | JGI IMG/M metagenome (GOLD analysis project Ga0185342, IMG submission 128045) | Hot spring microbial mat communities from California, USA to study Microbial Dark Matter (Phase II) - Cone Pool mat layer E metaG... ...
GTTGTTGGCCCTACATAAAAGATATCCAATAGACCCGCGTTCTAAGATTTTCGAAGGCATCCCTATCGGGCCCATAGATATTCCTACCCTTTAGTGAGGGATTACTTTTATTATGTCTCTCGAATAATCCTTTTGGCCTTACCTTCAAATCGGGGAAGCTCACCGACCTTTACTACCTCAACATCTGGAGTCACCCCAATCCGAAATTTAAATATCTCCTTAAAATTCCTTACCGCCCGATCCAATTCCTCTTGTGAGAGTGTGGGGGAAGAAGGTTCCACCCGAATTTTCAGATGCTTTCCTGATCCCATCTTGGGGGCAATCACCTGATATTCATTTGAAAACTCTTTGGTTTCACGAACAAAATTCTCAATAGCAGAGGGAAAGATATTAACCCCTCCAAACTGGAACATGTCATCGGCCCTGCCAATAATTCCTCCATCCAGTCGGAGAAAGGTGCGGCCGCAATCGCACTTGTTTACATCGAATTTAACCATATCCCCCATCCGCCATCGAATCAGGGGCATCGACTCACAGCAGAGGTTAGAAAGGACCAGTTCTCCCTCCTCACCTGGTCCAAGGTTCTTCCCTGTTTTTGGATCAATCACCTCAGCCAGAAACATACTTTCAATCACATGGGTTCCTTTTTGGGCAATACATTCAAAACCAAAATTGGATATCTCCGTTGAGCCAATATCATCATAATTCTTAGCCCCCCAGGTCGTCTCAATCAGTCTCTTGGTCGATGGAACTTGAGCCCCCGGTTCTCCTGCAGTGATAACAATTCGAACAGTGGTCTTTGAAAGATCGACACCCATCTTCTTCGCTACCTCTCCAAGGAAAAGGATATAAGTAGGGGTCCCACAGACCACCGTTGGTTTCCATTCAAGGATGTTTCGAATACGGTCCTCTGAACTCTGTCCTCCTCCTGGGATGACAAGCACTCCTGCTTGCTCAAAAGAGGAATGGATTCCCCACCATGCCAGATAGAGTCCATAATTAAAGGGGATAAAAATGATGTCTTTTTTGGTAATTCCATATCCATGCATGAAGTACATAAATTGGTCATAGTAGACTTCCAACCAATCCCTCTTGCTTAGAAGCGATCGAACGGGGACTCCAGTGGTCCCAGTAGTTTGAAAGACCCTGACTCCCTCTTCGGGTGGGATACAATGAAAATCTCCATAGGGGGGATACTTCTCCTGGCTCTGTCTCAACTCCTCTTTAACTGTAAAAGGAACCTTACTCACATCCTCCAAGGTTTTGATATGCTCGGGCCTCACTCCCGCCTCATCAAACTTCTTTCGATAAAAAGGGGCTCGCTCATAGACATAGGCCATCTGCCTTCTGAAGAGTTGAAGTTGGTGTTCCAAAAGTTTCTCCCTCGGCATCGTCTCCAATTCCGGTTTCCACATAATCACGTTTTCCATTCTTACCCCCTATTTCCCCCCATCTTTCTTTTCTTTCAAACCCTTCAGAATCTTCTCTGGATAGATGGGTAAGGTCTTCACCCTCACCCCTGTAGCATTGTATACCGCATTGGCAATCGCAGCGACCATGCCTGAGACATACCCCTCTCCCACCTCTTTGGTCCTATAAGGAATATCTTTCTCATATTTCTCTGTAATGACATCAATGTAGTGGGCCTCCACCATATCTTTGGCGCAGGGAATTTTGTAGTCAAGGAAAGAAGTGGTCAGCGTTCTGCCTTTCTCCATCAAGACCTCTTCCCAGAGGGCGTGGCCTTGAGCCATGGAGACCTGGCCATCAATCTGGCCTTCGACCAGCAGTGGATTAATGGGGAACCCGCAGTCATGGGCAGTGGTTGCCTTTAAGAGTTTCACTTGGCCTGTCCAAGTATCCACTTCCACCTCAGCCACCTGGGCATCAAAGGCGTAGTTATCACTCCATCTGCCTTTGGTGGTAGCAAGGCTAGGGTGCATCGGGACATCTTTCATCGTTCGATAGTGGCCCTGACCAATAATGGGGTTCCCACGACGCTTCGCAATGCTTGCCGCCACTGCCTGAGCAAAAGAGAGGGAGCGTCCTGGAGAACCCTTTACATAGATCTCTCGGTTCTTTGCTATTAAATCCTCGGGATTGGCCTCAAGTTCCTTTGCGGCCACCTCAAAAAGTTGACGTCTTGCATCAGAGGCAGCCATCTTCACCGCATTCCCAGAGACATAGGCTCCTCCACTGATCCAAGAACCAATATCCACAGGTGTCGTCTCAGTATCCGCAGCTACAACCCGAATGTCCTCCATCGATACCCCGAGTTCCTCGGCGACAATTTGGGAAAGGATCGTCTCAGCACCCTGCCCGATGTCCAATGCTCCCGTGAGGAGTGAGACGGTGCCATCATCATTCAGTTTAACAATAGCGGCCGAGGCATTGGGATAGATCAGGGACCCACTAAAATAGGAAGAAACCCCCATCCCAATTCCTCTCCGAATCCTTTGGCCTTCCTGTCGTTTCCCCTTTGCATATTTTTCTTTAAATTGTGTCTCCTCAGCCGCCCTTTCAATGCATTCCACTAAACCACAGTTTCTCACATAGTCCCCATTGGGGAGGATCTCTCCCTTCTGCCGGGCATTCTTTAGGCGAATCTCCACTGGATCGATTCCCAACTCTTCTGCGATCATATCCATCTGGGAGTCCACTGCGAATCTCAGGTTAGGAGCACCGTGCCCCCTCTGAGGGGCTCTGACAGGATTATTGGTATAGACCGAATAACCCTCATACTTCAAGTTTGGTATTCGATAGGAGAGCATGACAAAACCCCAGCAGAGGAAGATTACGACGACTCCACTTCCTCGATAAGCACCTGCATTGTTGATCACCTTGACCTGCTGGGCGAGTAAAGTGCCATCTTTCTTCACACCTGTCTTCAACTCGACAATGATGGGTTGACCATGCCTTGAGGCCTCAAAGACCTCCTGTCTCGTCCAAACGATCTTGACAGGTCTTCCGGTCTTGATGGATAAGAGGGAGGCGCAGAACTCATGTGAAAAGAGGTCTATCTTTCCACCATAGGCCCCTCCCACATAGGCCTTCAATATGCGAACATTGTTGAAAGGGAGTCCCAAGGTGGTGGCCAATTTGGCCCTCTTGATAAATGGCCCCTGACTTGATGTCCATACATTGAGCCGGCCAGAAAGATCGTAACTGGCAAGCGTGGCCTGAGGTTCCATGTAGCAGTGTGTCCTTAATTGCCCTTCGAATCGGTCCTCCCTGACAAGATAGGACTCGGCAAACCCCTTCTCAATGTCTCCCCAACCTGTCTCTGTTTTTCCACCTATATTTTTATATGGCTCCCTGACCTTTGGATGACTGGGGTGGATTTCAGGGGCATCTGGCCTCATCGCCTCCTCAGGATCAAAGACTGCAGGAAGTTCTTCATAATCGACCTTGATCAGGCTTAACGCCTCTTCTGCGATGTATTCATCAATGGCAGCAACCGCAGCCACCTCTTCCCCTATATACCGAACTCGATCCATGGCCAATGGGTATTGATCAGGGGGATATCGGGGAGTCTCCACAAAGCCATGTTTGATCCCCAAGGTATCTTTCCCTGTAATCACCGCCTTCACTCCAGGAAGTCTTTGGGCTCTGCTCGTATCGATGTTTAGGATCTTGGCGTGAGGGTAGGGGCTTCTCAAAATCTTTCCCCAGAGCATCCCAGGAAGTACCATATCCACTGTATAAAGGGCCCTCCCGGTAGCCTTCTCCATTCCATCCTTTCTCGGAACACTTTTCCCTACAAAAGATAACTCCTCCATCTCACTCTTCTCCTATCGAAACCGACATGATGGCTTCCAAAATTTTATTATATCCCGTACATCGACAAAGGTTTCCCTCCAATCCTTTCAGAATCTCTTCCCTTGAGGGCTTGGGATTCTCATCGAGGATCGATTTGGCATTGAGGATCATCCCAGAAGTACAATACCCACACTGAATGGCTCCATATTGAATGAAGGCCTTCTGCAATGGGTGAAGCTCAGCCCCCTTGGCCAGCCCTTCAATGGTGGTAATCTCTTTTCCCTGGGCTTCAATGGCAAGTGTTAGACAGGAAAGGATGGGGTTCCCATTGATCAAAACCGTACAGGCCCCACACTCTCCAGTTCCACAGGCCTCTTTTGCACCGGTGAGACCTAAATCCTCTCTTAATACCTCGAGAAGCGTTCTCTGAGGTTCTACTGCAAGTTCATGGGACTCACCGTTCACCTTTAACTCAATGAGTTGTTTTTTCATTGTATCTTCTCCATGGCTTGAAGAATGGCTTGCTCCACCAAAACCCTACTCATCTCCCTTCGGTACCAGGGCCTTGAGCGAGGCTGGGTTTCCTCTGAAGCCACTTGAGCAGCTTCTTTAATCAGTTTTTCTTCTACCCTTTTACCATTTAAGATTCTCTCTGCAGCCTTTGCACGAATGGGAGTTGGGGCAACAGAGGAAAGGCCAATCCTTGCCTCCCGACAGGTTTTGTCCTTTGGATCCAATGTAAGAAAGACCGCCGCTCCAACCAGCGTCTCCCCTACGGAGGATGCTTTATGGATGTACTGGTATGAACCTGCAGATTGAGGAGGCGATTTGGGGATCCAAACCTCTACGACCATCTCTTGAGGTTCAAGAATGGTCTGGAAAGGTCCTACAAAAAACTCCTGAAGGGAGACAGTTCTTTCCCCATAAAGGTGAACCAGTTTTAACTTTGCTTCTAAGACTAAAAGAGGTGCCGCCGCATCAGAAGAAGGAGAGGCATTACAGAGATTCCCTACCAGGGTCCCCATGTTTCTCACCTGACGGGTTCCAATCTTAAAACAGGTCTCAGCGAAAAAATCAAACTTTTCTCTAACCACAGGGTGATGGACAATGGTATCATGCGTCACCAGTGGACCGATTTTTAAACCCTCCTTCTCGTCCCATTGAACTTTATCCAATCCTTCGATCCCTTTGAGGTTAATAACAAACTTCGGAAGGACTTCCTTCTTCTTCATCTTTACAAAGAGGTCGGTTCCTCCTGCCAAAAGTTTTGCCTCACTCTTATATTTATAAAGAAGAGAACAGGCCTCCTCAATCGAAGAAGGTGAGAAGTATTCAAACTTTGGTATGCGCATCTATTCCTCCATAAGAATTCACCTCAGTTGAAAAAACCTTTTACCCATTTGCGACACTCCCTACCTTTTTCAAAGTCCCTAATCAGTACTTTTAAGTGAATCAATTAAAAGATCTGCCAACTCATCTGCGTATTGGATCAGGGAATACCTCTTGTCCTTTAAGAGCCACCGAATGATGATATGTTCCATCGCGCCCACACAAAGACTACGGGCAAGATAGATATTGATCTCCTTTTTAATCGTTCCTTCCTCCTGCCCTTCCTGAATAATGTCGAGCAGAATTTGATAAAAGTTTCTCGCTGCTTGATAGGCCTCCGTTGTGACATAGGTCTTACTGGTCTTCAGTTCCAGCAAAACGATGGACCCATACCCTGGGTTTTTCTCCACATAATTAAGCCACCACCAGATAAACTTCCGAAGTTTGTTCAAAGCCCCTTTAATACCCATCATATGGTCATGGATTTGTGGAATCAGTTCTTTGGTGATTTCTACAGGAATGGCCAAGAGGATATCTTCTTTATTTTTAAAATATTCGTAAATGGTTGCATCCCCAATCCCTGCCTCTTTAGCAATCTCAGCGATAGTAGCATTCTGGAAACCCTTTTCTCCAAAGATCTTGATGGCAGAGGCCAATATCTTTCTCTTCTTTTCAGATTCTCTGCCTTTATTATTAAAATTTTGAACAGAATTTGGCTTTTTTTTCATAGAGATATATTATTTTTTCAAAAATCCAATAATTCAATTCGAAAAATATCATACAAAAATCTGATTTTTTGTCAATATATTTTTTATCTGGAAAAATTTCTTTTAAATTCTAATAAATTACAAAAAATATTTTTTTCGAATACCATTCGAAAAAATACTTTTCCATGGCAGAATTTGACATCCCTTTGTGTGTTTTGTTATGAATTCTTACATGGAAACCCAAGAGAAAAGAAGTAGATTGAGTGAAGTGGCCCTGGGTTTATTGCCGGCTGATAAGGTCTTTTTAAACAGCACCATCTTCAATGTCTTTACGCGAGAGTTTATTAAGAATCAATCGGTCTGGATCAAGGACGGAATGATTGCCTATGTGGGTTCAGAAAACGATCCTCCCAGAGACAATCAAACCGAGGTGATAGATGTTGAGGAGATGGTTCTCCTGCCCGGTCTCATTGAAGGGCATACCCATATCACTAATCGGTATAGCATCGAGGAGTTTGTCAAACAGGTGATCCCTACGGGCGTGACGACAGTCATAACAGAGACCATGGAGTTTGGATTGGTCGCGGGCAAAGATGGGATTGAATATTTTATTAAAGGATTGGAAGGACAGCCCTTAAGATTTTACTTCACTCTCTCCCCTTTATGTGGTTTGACTTCCTCTCAGGAGAAAATGGCTCCAACGAATGAAGAGTTACTCCCTCTCCTTCAAAATCCAAATTGTCTTGGCATCGGTGAGGTCTACTGGGGAAATATCTTCTTAGAAGGGAGACAAGGGGAGAGGGTGAGAGAACTGGTCTCCACCGCTCTCCAGATGGGGAAATTGGTGGAGGGTCATACTGCAGGGGCATCAGGGAGGAAGCTTCAAGCCTATACGGACTTTGGTTTCTCCTCATGCCACGAGCCTGTGACAGATGAAGAGGTCCTTGAGAGATTAAGGATGGGCTACTGGGTGATGATCAGGGAAGGAGGGGTAAGAAAAGAACTTAAGGGAGTAAAGAAGATTTTTAAGAAAAGGATAGACCATAGAAGGCTAAGCCTCTGTACGGACGGAATGGATGCAGAGGGGTTCGTGAAGGAAGGCTACCTTAATGCCTCCCTTAGGAGAATGCTTAAATTCAAAGTCCCACCAGGGCTTGCCTACCAGATGGTAACCCTCAATGTTGCTGAACACTTTCACCTCGATCATCTCATTGGCTCTATTGCTCCTGGAAAGATGGCAGATATGGTGGTCATCCCATCACCGGAGGATTATTCCCCCAAAATGATCCTATGCGATGGGAGAATGATCTTTAAAGAGGGTAAAACCCTGGTCGAACCTAAAAAGGTTTTCTTTCCAGATTCCATGTTTCACACAGTGAAGGTTGAAGGAGATATTCTTGCTTCCCTACCAAACAGAGGAAAGGTAAGGGTGATGGAATTGGTAACCCGGCTTGTGACCAGAGAAAGGATCATCGACCTTGAACATCCTGTGGAGTCAAGAGATTTGATTCTTCTTCTTGCCTTGGACCGGACAGGAAGTGGAAAAACCTTTATGGGGCTACTGAAAGGATTTGGTCTCAAGAGGGGAGCCTATGGGTCAACCATGTGCTGGGATACCCCTGATATGATCGTTGTCGGATGTGACGCTCATTCCATCAAGACAGTGATTGAACGGTTAAAAGAGAATGGGGGAGGCGGGGTCTATGCGATAGGAGAAAAGGTGATCTCAGAATTTCAAGCCCCACTCTGTGGAATGGTATCCTTAAAGCCCATGGAGACCGTGAGGGATGAGATCAAGAGGCTTGAAGAGACTCTTAGGAAGAATGGTGTAAAATGGGAGAAGCCAGTTCTTACGATTGATATCCTTGGAACTCCTGCCATCCCACAGTTAAGAATCACCCATAAGGGTTATGTCAAATTAAAGGACCGAGAGATCCTTCCCCTTGAGGTTTGAGTGAGAGAGAAAAAGTTCTAATACCTTCTCCTTGAGGACCTTCCCCATTCTATTTCTTGGAAGTTCATTTAAAAAAAGGATTTCCTTTGGACACTTCCAATCCAGGAGATGACTCCTGCAATACTCTTTAATTTCGCTCTCTGTAGAGAAACATTCAGGTTTTAGGACCACGGCCGCCCCAACTTTTTCTCCCCATTTTTCATCTGGAATCCCTACGACACACGATTCTAATATGTCTGGATGCCGATCAAGCACAGATTCAACCTCTTTTGGCGAAATATTTTCTCCTCCAGAAATGATGATATGTTTGATTCGATCGGTAATATAGTAGTAGCCCTCCTCGTCCCTCTTCCCGAGGTCTCCGGTCCGAAACCAGCCATCCAAAAACGCCGCCTCTGTCTCACGAGGTCTCCTCCAGTATCCTGGGGTTACATTGGGTCCTTTCAGCCAAATCTCCCCAACCTCTCCGGTCTTTAGGTCGACCAAGGTCTTCGGGTTCACAATTCTCACTTCTACCTGGGGAAGAGGAATCCCGATGGACCCCGGCTTTTTGAGGCCATGGAGGGGATTTGAAAAATTCATTCCAGTTTCAGACATTCCTTCACGCTCCACAGGCTCTTTCCCAAAAAAATTTCTAATCCTCTCAAAATCCTTTGGACTGAGCGGTGCAGATCCACAGGCAAATAGCCGGATATGGTTGAAATCCCTACCTTCCATCTCTTTTCTCTCCATCATCTTATGATACATCGTTGGGACACCCATAAACATGGTGCAGGCCAACTCTCCTTCTTTGGTTGAAAGAATATCCAAAACTGTCTCAGAAGAAAATTCATTGACCATAATGATCTTTGCGCCTGCCAGCAGTGAAGTATGAAGGGCAAAACAGAGACCGTGAATATGAAAGAGGGGAAGGGCATGGCAAAGAGCATCCTTCTCGCTGATCTCCCAGATCTGGATGATGTTTTGAGCATCGGTGATCAGGTTTTTTTGAGTAAGGATCGCTCCCTTGGGTTTACCTGTTGTTCCAGAAGTGTAAATGAGGAGGGCGGGATCGTCCGGATTGGCTCTGCCATAAGAAATTTCAGAAGAAGAAAATGGAAATAACTTCTCCTCTGTAAAAGGAGTCTCTGTTTCAATCGAGAGGGTGAGTCTGTCCGGATCGATTGAGCGAATCAGGGCCTCTTCTCTCTTCCCTGTGAGGATGAGTTTGGGTTCCGTATCTTTGATAAAATATTCCATCTCATCCTTCTTAAATCCCGGATTAAGGATCACAGAGACGGCGCCAATCTTCTGGACGGCAAGATGCAGGATGACCAACTCCACACACTTGGGCATGAAGAGGATGACCCTTTCTCCTTTTTCGAGACCCATTTCCTTTAAGCCATTTGTAACCTTGGCTGAAATTCTCCTAAGAGACGCATAGGTAATCCGGCTCTCGGTCATCCCTTTTCTGATAAAAAGGAGGGCCACCTTATCACTTAAACGAGAAAAAGTTTTATCAAAAAGAGTGCTTAAACTCTCAAACATTTTTATATCCTTTATCGCCCGTTTTTAGTTTTTAAAAAAAGACCAAAATTTTGTATCAAATATCAGGAATTCTTCTATCCTATTTTTCTGGAAACTTTTCATAATCTCTTTGCAAGGAGGCGAGGCGATCCATTATGAAAAATTATGTAGGAAAAGCAAAAATTATATGAGTTTTGAGAAGTCGGCGATTTTTAAGAAAAGTTGTCCAATCTCTCTGAGAAGGGCAAGACGATTATTCCGGATCGCCTCCTCCTCTACCATCACCATCACCCCATCAAAAAAATCATCGATCGGCTTCTTCATCTGGGTCATCTCCTGCAGGGCAGACTGATAATCTCTTTGGCTGAGATAATGCTCGATCCGTTCCTTCGCCTTAAGAAAGGACTGATAAAGATCTTTTTCAGGAGGTTCTTTGAGGAGATGGGAATCAATCCTTTCACCATAAGGACTCCCCCTCAATATATTCATCGCCCTCTTAAACCCAATGACCACGGAGTCGAAATCCTTGACCTTTTTTGCTGATCTTAAACAGTCGATTCGCTCCTGAACATCTAACAACCGATCAAAGGAAACTGAAACCACTGCCTCGATCACATCAAAAGGATAGCCCTTCTCCAAGAGATAGTTCTGATAACGGATTCGGAAGAATTCCAGAACCTCCTCCTTCACCTCATTTAAAGGACGCTCCATTTTCTCCTTCAACAGCCTCTGGCTCTCTTCAACTAACTCCTCCATAGAGATGGGATATTTTTTTTCGACAATAATCCTGATGATCCCAAGGGCTTGGCGTCTTAAACCAAAAGGGTCAGCAGTGCCAGTTGGAACAAGCCCAATCCCAAAACTTCCTACGATAGTGTCCATCTTGTCAGCGATGCTAACAATATCTCCGACCGGGCTTGAAGGCAAACGATCTCCCGCAAAGGTGGGAAGGTAATGTTCATAGATCGCCTCTGCCACTTCTGGGCTTTCTCCTGAGATCCGCGCGTACTCCCTGCCCACGATCCCCTGAAGTTTTGGAAACTCACCGACCATTCCTGTCACCAGATCTGCTTTACAAAGAAGAGAGGCCCGCTCGACCGCATCGCGAAGTTTTGGATCGATCCTCTCGACCAGAAAGCAAGCCAATTCCTTAAACCTCATCACCTTTTCATATGAAGTCCCTAACTTCGCCTGATAGACCACTTTCTTTAACTGCTCTAACCTCTTCTCCAGTGAAATTTTTAAATCCTCCTGGAAGAAATACGAAGCATCAGAGAGCCTTGCCTTAAGAACCCTTTCATTTCCCCTCACCACCCCATCCCAATCCTTAGGACGAATATTGCTTACAAAAAGAAAATAGGGAAGGAGTTTCCCCCTATCATCTACAACAGGAAAGTACCTCTGGTGCTCTTTCATGGTATGGATGATAATCTCCTGGGGAAGGGATAGAAATGTAGGCTCGAACCTCCCACTATAAACGACAGGGTACTCTATTAGGAAATTAACCTCATCTAAAAGCGAATCATCCCACAAGGGCCTGCCCGAGACGGAGGCGCTTTCCCGAACCATCCCCTCCTTAATCATCTCCTTCCTTTCATTAGGATCAACGATCACAAAAGCCTCTTTGGTCTTTTGAATATAGGAATCGAAATCCTTCACCTGTATCGCTCCAGGCTGCACGAATCGATGGCCATAGGTTACCTCTCCACTTTGGAGATTTCCAACCTGAAAAGGGATTACCTCTCCTCCCAAAAGGGCTAAGATCCAATGAATCGGTCTTGCAAATCGGATGGAGACATCCGCCCATCTCATCGATTTTTGAAAAGGGATGGAAAGGATCCATTTGGGAAGAAGGGATGAAAGAATCTCTTTTGTTGGTTTCCCGGGTTCTTGTTTCACAGCACAGACATATTCACCCTTCTCCGTCTGGATCACTTTCAGGGATTCAACCTCCACGGACTGACTCTTCGCAAATCCGATCGCAGCCTGGGTGGGGTTTCCCTTTTTGTCGAAAGCAGCCTGTTTGGAAGGACCGATCTTTTTGATCTCCTCATTCCTCTGTTTCTCTGAGAGAGATTCCACAAAGAGGACAAGCCTTCTTGGTGTGCCAAAGGTCTTCATCCTCCCAAAGTCAATCCGGTTTGACTCTAACTCTTTCCGTGCGAGGTTTTCCAAATCGATCAAAGCCTGAGGAATGAAACCCGCAGGAATCTCTTCTGTCCCGATCTCTAAAAGAAGTTCTTTCATGGTTTAAAAAATCTCCTCACTCTGAAACTCACGTTATTCGTGTCCGTGTCTCGTGTCCGAATTCCAAAAAAATTTCGTCTCCAACAAACTCGTTGCTTTATTTACTCTGAACTCTGGATTAATAGAGGAAATCCCATCTCCTCCCTCTGTTTGAGATAGGCCTCTGCACAGAGCCTTGCCAGCGTTCTCACCCTCAGGATATAACCCATCCGCTCGGTCACGCTGATGGCTCCCCTCGCATCGAGAAGATTGAAGGTATGGGAAGTCTTTAAACAGTAATCATAGGCAGGCAGGACCAATCCTCTCTCAATCAAAGCCTTTGCCTCCTGTTCATACATATCGAAAAGTCTAAAAAGCATCTCCACATCGGCTACTTCAAAATTGTATCTCGAAAATTCAACCTCCCCTCGGTGATGGATATCTCCATACGTTATTCCTTCTGTCCACTGGAGATCAAATACATTATCCACCCCTTGAAGATACATGGCGATCCTTTCAATCCCATAGGTGATCTCCACAGGAATGGGGTTGAGTTCGATCCCCCCTGCCTGTTGAAAGTAGGTAAATTGAGTAATCTCCATTCCGTCCAACCAGACCTCCCATCCCAACCCCCATGCCCCAAGAGTGGGAGATTCCCAATCGTCCTCCACAAATCTTATGTCATGATTGAGGGGGTCAATCCCCAAAGAGGTTAAACTCTCAAGGTAGATGTCCTGGATATTGAGAGGTGAGGGCTTTAGGATAACCTGATATTGATAATAGTGCTGAAGCCGATTCGGATTCTCTCCATATCGACCATCCGTAGGACGGCGTGAGGGTTCCACATAGGCCACCCTCCATGGCTCTGGGCCAAGAACTCTGAGAAAGGTTGCAGGATTAAATGTCCCTGCGCCTACCTCGATATCATAGGGCTGTTGAATGATACATCCCTGGTCAGCCCAGAACCTTTCCAGGGAAAAGATCAATTCTTGAAAATTCATCATTCCTCCTCTAAAGAACTCCTTTTTAATGAAGTTGGGTTTACCACTTTTAAGTCTCAAATGTCAACCCATCACTCATCCCGAATTCCGAATTTCGCCTTTATAGCCTTCCAAGACTTTAACTCCTTTCCCAATTGATAGGCGATGAATTTTGGGAGAATCTCTCGGCTCTCCGATAATGCCTGGGAGGTAAATTTGAGCCTCTCAACCATTGACGGCTCCATCTGGGTGATTCCTTCAAGCAATCGGGCTGTCCCCCAGGAGAGAGGAATGAGGTTATCCCTTTTATTCGAACACGTTTCGCAGATAAGGCCCCCTTTTTCCAATGAGAAAAAAATCGCCCCAACCCCCTTCAAATCATCCATTCCCTTCTTACAGATATCACAATGTCTCATATTGGGTCGATAACCAAAAAGAGAAAGCATTCGAATCTCAAATATCCTCAGATAACCTTCTTTGGCTTCCTCCCTTTCAAGGGTGGATAGAAAAGCAAGGAGGAGTTCATAGACCTCAGGATGGGCTTCTCGCTCCCCAGCCATTTCATTGACCAACTCTAAGAAGTAGTGACCAAAGAAGATCTTCTTGAGATCCTCTCTTATATTTGGAAAAGAATTTAGAATATCGCAACCCTCTGCCCTCGCCAAGCCCATTCCCTCTCGATCAAAAAAGATAAGCCGTATATGGGTGAAGAGGTCGAGGGCATTTTGAAACCTCTTCTTACTTCTTCGTGCTCCTTTTGCAATGGCCTTTAACTTTCCAAAATTTTTTGTAAAGAAGGTGACAATCTTATCTGACTCCCCGTAAGGGAGGGATCGGATTACAATAGCATGGGTCGTGTAGACAGGCATAAATGAGAAAAGGGTTACCTTCAAAATCTGAGTAAAACTATCTGGTTCCCTTCCCAACGGAAGGTGAACCAGGGGGCTCCCTCAACTGCAATACCTCTGTCCCAGGGGGAATAGTGAAATTGAAAATAGAATTGGGAGGCGAGAGATTGGTCTTTATATCGATGAACCGTGTTCGAGTCACATTCCCGAATTCATCGTAGACATCCGTCTGAACAACCATATAAGTTTTCTTGTCCACGGTCAGGATCAATTTCGCTAATGCTTGAAAGGGTTGTTTGGGAATCATCTCTAAGATAAAATGGTCTTCTCCCTGAACAATCGATTCATTAAAGTTGGTTAGGGTAAAATCGCGGCTCAGATTCCCCTCTCCAGATAGAAAGGCCAAGGGCACCCTCTCCCCAATAGCCTTTGAAACATTGTAGATGAGGACCTGTTTCTCCTCGGGTTGATAGTACCAGAGGGTCACGCCATTTGAAATGAGTTTCTGGTTAGGGGTCTTATAGTCCCACCGCATCATTCCCTTCTTCTTAAAATAGACCTTTCCTTCTGCTTTCGAATACCCCTTCATCATCTTCCCAAGGGTTTCCTGTATGAAATTGGCCTCTAAATCATTGGTGATCTCATATCGTTTCTGGACCTCTTTCAACACCTCTTGACCTGTGAGGCTAAAGGCCAAAGGGGGTTGGACTGTAAAGAAGAACATAACTAGAACAAGGATTAAACGTGATATCTTTTTCATATTCATTAACCTCACCTTTTCCGTTTATTCACTCCAAACGATCTAACGATTAGGGCACAAGGTTTACCATCATGGTTCATCGCCTACCTTTTATCGCTTAGGGTTCAATCTTTTTAATCAGAACCTCTCTCGGTTTAATCCCATCAGAGGGTCCCACCACTCCTTCCTCCTCCATCTTCTCAATAATTCGGGCCGCTCGATTGTAACCAATCCTGAATCGTCTTTGGATGAGTGAGATGGAGGCCTGACCGGTTTCTGCTACGAAGGCCACTGCCTCATCGTATTTTTCATCATACTCATCCTCCTCACCTATCGACTCCTTTTCCTTCTTTACCTCCTGGAGGATGGTGGGGTCATAGGAAGGTTTGCCTTGTTTTTTCAAAAACTCCACGATCCGCTTGATCTCCGAGCTCGAGACAAAGGCACCATGAATCCGAATCATTTTAGAACTGCCTGGCGGAAGAAAAAGCATATCCCCCGCCCCCAAGAGATGTTCTGCACCAATCGTATCAAGAATCGTTCGCGAGTCAACTTTAGAAGTGACCTGAAATGATATTCTGGCTGGGAAGTTGGCTTTGATGATTCCGGTGAGCACGTCGACGGAAGGACGTTGAGTGGCCAGGATGAGATGGATGCCCACAGCCCTTGCCATCTGGGCAAGCCTCGTAATAGACTCTTCTACCTCCCTGGAGGAGATCATCATCAAATCAGCCAGTTCATCGATCACCACAACAATATAAGGTAGCTTCTCCATGGCCTCAGAGGCCCTCTCCTCTTCTTCTTCAAGAAGGTCTCCCTTTCGTTTATAAACCTTTCCCTTCTCCTTCTGTTCCTTCTCCATTCTCTGATGATAGGCCTCAATATTTCGCACCCCTTTTTCAGCCAAGACCGTATATCGCCTTTCCATCTCATCCACCAACCACTTCAAGGACGCAGCAGCTTTTTTGGGATTGGTCACCACTGGGAGTAAAAGATGGGGGATCCCTTCATAATCGGAGAGCTCCAACATCTTAGGGTCGATCATCAGGAATTTCACTTCTTCTGGAGTGGCTTTAAAGAGGATGCTACAGATCATCGAGTTAATTGAAACACTTTTCCCTGAACCGGTCGATCCAGCCACTAAAAGGTGTGGCATTCGGGCGAGGTCAACGATAAAGGGCTCTCCTGAAATGTCTTTCCCCAGTCCAAAGGAGAGTTTCGATTTGGAGGATCGAAAAACATCGGTGTCGATGATCTCTTTAAGATAGACCATCTCCCTATTGGCATTGGGGACTTCAATCCCAACGACTGATTTTCCAGGAATTGGAGCGACGATTCTGATTGAGAGGGCACTTAGTGCAAGGGCGAGGTCGTCGGCCAAATTTACGATTCGGCTGACCTTGACTCCAGGAGCAGGTTCAAATTCATAGACCGTGATCACAGGACCAGGCCTGAC
>Ga0185342_1000732_pt1 | contig 15454 bp, 9 predicted proteins | sample ConPoolayeEmetaG_FD_128045 | JGI IMG/M metagenome (GOLD analysis project Ga0185342, IMG submission 128045) | Hot spring microbial mat communities from California, USA to study Microbial Dark Matter (Phase II) - Cone Pool mat layer E metaG... ...
TGCATTTATAGCATGCTTAAATTCTTGTATCTTATTGATTTTAAAAGAAATACAGCCGATATAAGCCTAATAAATCACCACACTTTTTACGAAAGAGCCATCGTTGACTTGACAGAAACAAGTCAATTTTAAAAAATATACACTAGTTTGGGCATAAGTGAGGGAACAATTTGAGTGGGGAGAAAAACAAGTAATGGTTGCATTGATTAAGGTCAAAAGATGGTTATTTTGGCTCTCCTGGCTTGGATTTTTTCTGTTCACAACAATTATTGGACCTACTTTGGCCAAAACCTCATCTCCTCATAATGTTAGAGAAAGCAGAAAATTAAGTGCCGCTATTAATTCTGGTTTCAATTGGGAAGAAAAAACATCGAACTTAGAACCCGGGATATCCCCCTCCTTTTCAGGCCTAAACTCGAAAGAAGCAGAGGAGCGATATTTGATTCGAGTAAAAGGGAAACAAAATCAGTTGCAAGAGTTGGCCTCCAAACCCTTTGATTTTGCCTCGCCCCTCAGCCAAGATTGTCTTGATATTATTGTGACAGAAAAGGAAATAAGGGAACTTCAAACCGCCGGCTTTCAACTGGAAATTATCCAAAGAGAAAGAGAAGCGGCGGCTCAGGCCCTGGACCCTCTTTATCATACCTATGAACAAACAGCAGCTTTTTTGCAACAGATGGAAAAAGTTTACCCTCCAATCGCTAAACTTTGGATAATCGGGCAAAGTACCCGCTTGGGGTTGCCTATTTATGCTCTGAAAATCTCGGATAATGTCCTCGAGGATGAGGACGAGCCAGCCATCTTAGTCGACGGGATGCATCATGCTCGCGAACCTCTGGGTAATGAAATTTGCTTAGCTTTTATCGAACATCTTCTTGGTAATTATGGACGAGAGCCGCAAGTCACTCGGTGGGTAGATGACTACGAGATTTGGGTAATACCCATTCTGAATCCCGAAGGGTATAAATACATTGTTGATAATAATTTGGCCTCGCCTTGGTGGCGGAAAAACCTGCGCGATAATAACAACAACGGAAAAATTGACCCGGATTATGACGGTGTCGACCTTAACCGCAATTATGATTATAACTGGTACTATGGCGGCTCAACTAATCCCGCCGATTGGACCTACCGTGGTCCCTCTGGTTTTTCCGAAAAGGAAACCCAGGCGAAGCGCGACCTGGCCCTGAAAGAAAAATTCGCCATTTCTGTCACCTATCATAGCTACGGAGAAGAAGTAATGTATTGCTGGTCCTGGCCCGGAACCAGCGCTCGAGCTCCCGACCACGACCTGATCTATGAAATGGCTTCTGAAATGGCTAAAAGAATAAGCAATGAAGCCGGGACAGGTAATTATGCTCTGGCCCGTCTGAGTGGCGCTAACCAGAGTCCTATCTGGATGTATGGGGCGTTGGGCACAATTGAATTCTTAATCGAAACCGGAACATCCTTTATTCCGCCTGGCTATAGGGTCAGGCCAATAGTGGAAGCCAATCTTAAAGGCCTGTTTTATCTCCTGGAGAGATTAAAAGGACCTGGAATAACAGGAATAATTTTTGACCTACTGGCGCACCGACCAATCGAAGCCGAGGTTTCTGTGCCGGCCATAGATAATTACGAGTACATTAAGCCCCGCCTCAACAACGCCAAGACAGGAAGATTCATCCGTCTTCTTCGGCCGGGAAAATACACCCTGCTCTTTACCGCGGCCGATTATCGCTCTCGTCTTTTTTCTCTTAATTTAGGCCAAGAAATGGTCTCGCAAGATATTGTGCTTATTCCGGAGCAAGCAATCCAGAGCCAAAGGGACAAAGGCAAATAGCCCACTCCACCTATTGTCTGGGAAAATCTATAAGCGCTTTTTTAGAATTCTTAAGTTTCTTCTATATCTTAACCTTTTTTAAAACCGCCAACCGCTATATTCTGGCTGATGCTATTTTCTGCAGGATTCTTCATTCGCTCTAAGTTATAAAAATTACCTCGGCCTTTCAGCTTGTCCTTAGGCTAATTCTTTCTTTTCAGCTCGAGCCGCACGCCGTTATTCAGTTTGGTTATTTTCTTCTCATAATTCTGGTCACACATCAGGCAGCAAGCCTCTGCCTTCTCCCTACCATGTTCATGCTTGCCCATCTGGCTCATATGCTCTCCGTGAGTGTGGCCGCTCATTTCTCCTGGCTTCATCTCCTTCTGGCACTCGCCGATTGTGTTCTGCAATTTTTTTACAGCTTCCGGATTAGTGGAAGTCATGCTGATAATCAGGCCAGTCGCTGTCTCCTTTTTCTCCACTTTAAGTTCGCTGAGCAAATCTTGAGGAAGAGAGCAGTAAATTGTTTCTTCCTTATCTCCTGAAGTTAAAGCCGGCTGGCTCATGTAGAGAGCTGGGTTGGCCTCGAATTTTGCCTGACAATCAGCCGAGCAAAAATAATACTTTTGCCCCTTGTATTCTGAGCTGAACTTGGCCCTGGAGGCGTCCAGTTTCATCCCACAAACGGGGTCCCGAACTTCTTGAGCCGCTGCCCCCATCCAGGCAAAAACAGCCAGAACAAGGGTCAGGCCCAAAACCGATACCCATAGCCTTTTCATTTTTATCCTCCGGTGTTTAATTAATCTTCGCCTCCCCTTATTTAGGAAAGACCAGGATTTTCTTGCTTTCATTTTTTGTTAATCCTTTAATAAGCTTTTATTAGAATAGCTCTTAGCCTCCTTCTCTTTTACCCGATCTATTTCTTCCCTGTAGGACAATCTAAATATGTTCTCGCCCTTATAAAGTTCGTTCATTGCCGACTTTCTTTTTGTTAAGTAATTTGAAATTCCTTTGGCTCAATTTTCCTCCTGGCTCAAGTTAAGCCAAGGCTTGACCTTTTTCATTTTTGCCTCTCGCCGAAAATTCCTAACCCCTGTTAACACCAATATCTTCATTAACCGGGTTATTGAATCGACCCATCACCTCTAATTCTTCTAAAAATTTTCCCCTTCTCCTTTACCCTGGTCCTTCAGCTGAAGCTTAACCTCACTGTGCCATTTCCAGAGAAGAAATATAGCTGGATAAACAAGTAGTTCCATGATAAAGGAAGTAAAAATGCCGCCCACCATCGGCGCGGCGATCCGCTTCATGACGTCGGCGCCGGTCTCATGGGCCTGAGACCACATAATAGGCAAGAGTCCCATAAAAGTAGTTCCGACAGTCATCATCTTGGGCCGCACCCTCTTCACCGCTCCCTGAACAATCGCCTCTTTCAAATCCGTTAAACCGCGCAACAACCCCTTTTCTTTCCTTTCTTTATAAGCCAGGTCAAGGTAGAGAAGCATGATGATGCCTGTTTCGGCATCAACCCCAAGCAAGGCAATGATTCCGGCCCAGACGCCAATACTCAGGTTATAACCCAAAAGATAGAGAAACCAGAAGGCGCCGATCAGGGAAAAGGGAACAGCTAAAAGAACGATAAAGGTTTTGGTAAAAGAGTGAGTATTCAAATAAAGCAGAATTAAAATGATAAAAATGGTTAGGGGCACAACTAAAAGCAGCCTTTTCTTAACCCTTTCCATGTATTCATATTGGCCAGAATATTGGAGCGAGTAGCCCGGCGGAAGTTTTAATTTGGCCTTAAGGAGCGATTTAATTTCTTTTACATAGCTCCCGATATCGCGGCCGGCAACATCAATATAAACGTAGCTCGAGAGGCGGCCGTTTTCGTCGCGGATCATTCCCGGTCCCAACCTCAATTCTAAGTCAGCTAATTGAGCTAAAGGTATCTGAGTCCCCATAGGTGTCGAAATATAAACTCGCTTCAGCTTTTCCAAGTCGTCACGCAGTTCCCGCGGATAACGAACGTTGACGGGATAGCGTTCGCGTCCCTCAATCGTCTGGGTAACATTCTCCCCGCCTATAGCCGCCATTAGCTCCATCTGGAGGTCCTCGATACTTAAACCATAACGAGAAATTTCATCTCTCTTAATCTTAATATCCAGAAAATAGCCCTGGGCCGCTCTCTCGGCATAAACGCTTTTGGTGCCCGCAACTTCTGCCAGCAGAGATTCGGCTTCGACTCCGACTTCTTCCAGAGTTTTTAAGTCATCGCCATAAATTTTTATTCCTACCGGCGTTCTCACTCCTGTCGTCAACATGTCAATCCTCGCCTTAATGGGCATCGTCCAGGCATTGACCACTCCCGGAAGCCGGAGGGCTTTATCCAAACCATTTTCGCCGTATATCAGCTCCTCCCAGGAAATTCGGTCGGGCCAGAAGGTCCGGAATGGACCCTGGAGAAATTCGGGAATGATTCGGGAGTACCAGCGCTCCTTTTTTCGCCACTCATTTTGGGGTTTAAGCAGGATGGTCGTTTCCATCATGGAAAAGGGCGCCGGGTCAGTAGCGGTTTCGGCCCGGCCGGCTTTACCGAAGACTCTCTCTACTTCTGGAAACTGACGAAGGATTCTATCTTGGATTTGAAGTAGACGGCTGGCCTCGGTCACCGATATTCCTGGCAAGGTTGTGGGCATATAAAGTATTGAGCCCTCATTAAGGGGCGGCATGAATTCTGAGCCAAGACGGCGAGCCACAGGGATGACGCTCAAAATGAGGAGAAAAGCGATAACGACTATAGCCAAGGGTCGCTTGAGAACAAAATGGACCGCGGGTTCATAAAGCCGAAAGAGGAAGCGGCTAACGGGATGGCGCTCTTCAGAATGAATTTTGCCCCTGACGAGAATCATAATCAGGGCCGGCGCCACAGTAATAGCTACTAAGGCCGCAAAAAGCATCGCCAAATTCTTGGTATAAGCCAACGGCTTAAAGAGGCGGCCTTCGTAAGCTTCGAGGGTAAAAATCGGGAGAAACGCCACGGCAATGACTAACAGGCTGAAAAAAATTGGCCGACCTACTTCCTTGGTCGCCTGGATGATGACAGCCTCACGACGCTGCGGTCCGGACGGATTAAATGACTCCAGCCGTTTATGGGTATTTTCTACCAGAACAATCGTCGCATCGACCATGGCGCCGATAGCAATGGCGATGCCGCCAAGCGACATGATGTTGGAGGTAATTCGCAAAAAATACATGGGAATGAAAGAGAGAAGGACAGCCAAAGGTAGGGTTACTATAGGGACAAGGGCCGAGCGCCAATGCCAGAGAAAAATAAATATAACCAGCGAAACGATAAGCATTTCCTCCAGAAGCTTGGTTTTGAGGGTGTTTATGGAACGAAGAATTAAATCAGAGCGGTCGTAGGTCGTAACAAGCTCTACTCCCTCAGGAAGTTGAACCTCTTCCAGCCGTTCCTTAACTCGTTTGATCACCGCCAGGGCATTTTCACCGTACCTCATAACCACAATGCCGCCGACCACTTCACCCTCGCCGTCGAGTTCAGCTACCCCGCGGCGGATATCCGGTCCAAGGCTAACACGAGCAACATCCTTAATTCTGATTGGAGTGCCGGTAGCCTCATGTTTAAGGCCAATTTCTTCAATATCTTCCTTGGATTTCACGTAGCCTCTTCCGGTGACCATATATTCCCGGCCTGAAAACTCGATGAGCCTGGCGCCGACGTCGTTATTGGCCATGCGCAGAGCCATGACAACATCTTTAACGCCGATTCCATAAGCCAGAAGAGCCTCCGGGTTGACGACAACTTGATACTGGCGAACAAAACCGCCAACAGTGGCGACTTCGGCCACCCCTTTAACCGCTTGCAGGGTATAGCGTAAGTGCCAATCTTGAAAAGCTCGTAATTCCTCGATGGAATGCTTACCGGTGCGGTCGACCAAAGCGTATTGAAAAACCCAACCGATGCCAGTAGCGTCTGGGCCAAGCTCGACGCTTACGCCCGAAGGAAGGGAGGGCGTCACTTTGCTTAAATATTCCAGAACCCGGGAGCGAGCCCAGTAAACATCGGTGCCATCATCAAAAATGACATAAACATAGGAATATCCATAATCGGAATAACCGCGAATATCTCTAACCTTAGGTGCGCCGAGAAGTGACGTCACAATCGGGTAAGTAACCTGGTCTTCGATAATATCAGGGGGACGGTCCCAGCGGGCTAAAACAATGACTTGGGTATCGGAAAGGTCAGGAATAGCATCCAGCGGAACATGCTGCAAACACCAGATTGAGGCGAGGATAGCGACGACAACCCCGATGAAAATAAAAAACCTATTTTGGGCTGACCATTCGATGATTTTTTCCACCATGATTCTATCCTTCCTTCGACCTTGACGTCATAAAATTAGTTTTGGCGAACATGTTTTGCCGCCATCTGGAGTAAATGCACATTAAATCTGTGATGCCACGTCACGAGATCAGTTTTTAATGAACATGTTTGGTGGGAGCTTTTTCCTTGGCCGGCGTTTTTTCCGGCTCTAAGACCTTTTCGCCGGCGTGCTGATGTATGCCTTTTAGGGCGGCTTTGAGCCGGCTTTCCGAATCGACCAGAAATTGAGCTGAGGTCACTACCTGCTCTCCCTCCTCGAGTCCGGTTAAAACTTCATAATATTCACCCGCCTTCGCTCCAAGCTGGACCGCGCGCGGTTCAAAATGGCGGCCTTCCTGAACGACAAAAACTAACTTTCTTTCTCCGGTATCGATCACCGCCTCTTCAGGTAAAGCGAGTCTTCGGCCGAGCGGCAGATGAAGCTTTATCCGACCGTACATTTCCGGCTTAAGCCTAAAACCAGGGTTAGCAAACTCGACTCTGACCCTTGCGGTGCGGGTTTCGTTCTGGATATAAGGAAAGATATAACTTATTTTCCCTGTTAATATCTCGGCCGGGAAGGAAGCCATCTCCACCGCAACTTCAGTTCCGACCGAAATAAAAGGAAGGTCGCGTTCATAAATGTCAGCGAACAACCAAAGGCGAGAAAGGTCGGCGAGAGAAAAGAGGTTTTCTCCGGCCATGACGTATTTCCCTTGGACAACATTTTTTTCGATGACAAACCCCGTTTCTGGAGAATAAATGGTAAGAGCCCGAAAAGGTTTTCCGGTTTTTTCCAACTCGGCAATTTGTTCTTCGCTAATATCCCAAAGAAGCAGCCGCCGCTTCGCAGCCTCGACCACCTGACTGAGGTTCAAAGATGAGTTTAAACTGGCCTGCCCCGGATTGGAGTTGGACTGAGTTCCTTCAATTTCGATGTTGCGAGAAAGATTACTTTCGCCTTGAGTTACTTGAGCTTCGTTGGCTGCAGTTTGATTCATCCCCGCCTCTTCCCCAGCCTTTTCCTGGCTTAGGTGGGGATTATTCTTGGCCAAGCCTAAGGTCTTTTGGGCCCTCAGCGCTAAAAGATATTCTTCTTGGGCAGCAATTAGGTCAGGGCTGTAGATAGAAAAGAGTGGTTGCCCCTTCCTGACAAGTTTACCCGTATAATCAACATAAAGAGCCTCCACCCAGCCGGAAAATTTGGTGGTAACCGAGGCTAAACGGGTTTCATCATAGGTCAAACGACCATAGGCGGAAATCATTCGATGGAGCTCCCGCAGCTCAACCTGGCCAAAAGTTACTCCCAAAAGCTGCTGTTTCTCTGGACTTATTTCGACCATCCCCTCTGGCGTGGCTTCAGCGGTTTTTTTCTCCTCTTCTATCGGCACGAGGGTCATGCCGCAAATCGGGCATTCGCCTGGTTTATCAGAAATATAGTTGGGATGCATCGGGCAATGATAAAGGGTTTTGGCTTCCCTTTCTTGGTTAACTTTCTGACTTTCCTCAGTTTGGGATTTAGCGGCGGTTACACCAGAGCCATGTTGGTGAGAGCCAGACTCAGCTTGAGACGCGGAAACAGTGGCCTCACGACTAATAGCCGCGCTTTCTGTTTCTCCTTTTTGGCGGCAGTTAGTTAACCAACCAATAGTTACCAAAATAATTAACCCGGCAAAAATATAAATAAATAGCGGACTTTTTTGGTGAGGACCCCTGCGATTGATGATTATTTTACTCTTCGCAGTTCCTGTTTTGTGGCTTTTATTATTTTTTTCTGTCACTTTCTGCCTCCTCGTTCAAAATATTGAGGCCGCACAATTCCTCTAAGCGAGAAACAGCTCGCCAGAGGTCGCTTAATTGGCGGTAATATTCCATCTCGTAAGAATAAAGACTGTCGATGTCAGCAAGCAGGCTCAGAAAATCAACCTTGCCCACCTGATAATTAGCCAGGGATGATTCCAAAGCTAAGGAAGCCTGGGGAAGGAGGGTATCGCGAGTAATCTGAATTAACTTCTCCGCACTTTTAGCTAATAGATAATTCTCGTTGATCATCGAATTCAACTCATTTTGCAAGGCAACTACTGAATGCCGGGCTTCGCTCAGTTCCGCCACCGCCGCCTCGAGGGAATTAGCCTGTTTGCGCTTAAAATAAAGCGGAATTTCTATGCCTACCATAACTTCGTACATGTCTTTAAATGGCCCTTTGAATTCTTTACCCGCTTGAACCATAAAGTTTGGCCAGAATTCCCGACGGCTGAGGTCAACTTCTTTCGACCTAACTTCAACCAGCAAGCGAGTTTCCTCGAGCTGCGGCGATTTTTGTTCGGCGGCAGCTATTAATTCTTCCAGCGAAGTCTTTAACTGATAAAATGGGACCCCCTCTGCCTCTCCCCAAGGTCTTTCTACGGGAAAAGCCAGAAGAGCATTAAGCTGGCCCTCGACAGCTTGCTTCATTTGCTCCATCGGCTTGACCATGGTCTCGACCTCGCTCGTTTCTAACTGGGCTTTAAAAACGTCATTCTGAGCTCCCCCACCAACAGAATAGCGGATGGTAGCTGCTTCCCGAGCCTTCGCCAAAAATAATCTTTTTTTATTCAGGACTTCGAGAGCGCGTTGATAATAAAAAAGCTGGAAATAAAGTTCTTTTATTTGGCGAAATAGATTCCAAGTTGAAGCCTTTAACATGACTTCCGTTCTTTTGGCTTGCGTCGCCGCTATCTCGCCCTGCAGCCGAAGTTTTCCCGGAAAAGGAATCATTTGGGAGACAGAAAAACCTACCCCACTCATCATATCTTTCCCCACAGTGAATTGGCTAAGGCTGATATTTTTCAGGTTTAAGCTAAGGAAAGGGTCAGGAAGCGTGGCCTGGGGCAAAATTCGGAATTGGGCAGCTTTTACTTGCTGCTGAAGGGCCAGAAGGCCGGGATTTCTTTCCTGAGCCAAGCGAAGGAGTTCACTCAGGCGCAACTTGGAGACCTCAGTGGCCGACAGGAGCGGCCCAAAAAAGAAAAAAATGGTCAGAAAATAGAAAAAGATTTTTTTTGACTTGTCCATCTTCGCTCCTAAGGATTAGGGAAATGGAGATTATTAAGGCGGCTATTAGCTTTTTTGATGATATTGATGTGAGCAGAGCAGGAGGACTGGTGCGCTAAAAAAGCTTCCTTCTGCCCCGGAAATATTGTTATTAAGCCAAAAAGAGTCATGGAAATAGCAAGAACAACGGATATAAGAAGAGGCCGCCAGCTAAGGAGCGGCTTCAATTTTCCCTCGCTATGATAGCGCAACCTGGCTAAATCTCCGTTAAAAGTATCGCTAAACCAGGTAAAGTTAATTTCGTGGTCAAAGGGATAGTGATGCATTTTGGCTAAAGCGGCCACCAGCGCCTCTGTTGTTTGACCGACTTTGAGGCTCGAAAGGTCGGCTTCAATTTCTGTGTAGAGGCCGAAGGAACGGCGCATTCTTTTGGTCAGGGGCAGGAAAAAAAGGAGGTCAGAAAGAAAACCAATCAACAAGCTGCGGCTTGGGTCTTTCCTTCGCTGATGCCTTACTTCATGAAACAAAACCGTTTTCAATTCCTTTTCTTCGAGCGACGTTTCGAGCGAAGAAGAAATAAAAATTCTTGGCTTCAGCCAACCCACAGTAAAAGCAAGCGGCATAGAAGATGGGATAAGGTAATAATCAATGCCCCAGCGTTTCTTGGGTGAGGCCTTGGCTTCGAGGAGGCGCCGACACGAATTAGTGCTTCGTATGGCTTTAGCCGCAATCCAGAGGGCTCGGAAAAAAACAAAAACAAGGAAAGAAAAAATAAGTAACTTGAGTCCAGATTCCAAGAACAACCCGCTTAGGCTTGGACCGAGACATTGCCATGAGCACTTGACTGAGGCCCAATTGAGGAAAGAGTTGAGCGGCGCTTTATAGTTTAACCAGGACCAGGGAGCGAGATTCCTTAGCAGAAAAACTAACAGGCTCAGCCCGCTTAAAAAATAGAAATAAACAAAGAAATAATGCAGGGCTAAACTCAAACCCTCAGAATCGGCTCTAACTTTGCTTTTCATCTTGTTTTTTCTCGGCTGTCCTTCTCTTTTCCTCGATGGTCGCGATAATTTGATAAAATTCAGTGGGACTTAGCTGCGTCAATATGTCAGCGAAATTAGAAATTACCGCTTCAGGTGAAAGGCTAAGGGCTCGTTGCAGATACTCCGAGATAAGGGAATTTTTCCACTCTTCTTGACTAACGACTGGCCTAAAAAGAAAGATTTTCGTCCCCAACTCTTTCTTTACGAATCCCTTTTTTTGCAAACGGTTGAGAATAGTCAAAATAGTTGTCAAGGCTACTTGATGGTGTGGCCAGATTTTCTCGTGGACCTCACGGCCGGAAAGAGGACCGTTAGCCCAGAGAATCTCCATGACGGCTTTCTCCAAATCGCCCAAAAAGACTGCTTTTGGTGCCTTTTTCCTCAAGAAAAAGCGCTTCATGGCTTTATTTTATTCTACAGATTGTAGAATGTCAAGTATTTCTATGGATTTTATCGAAACCATAGGGATTAAATAAATATGTAGAGATTAAATAAAGGAATATGAACAAGATCAAGATTAATCCTCAACCTTTAAAGGGTCAGCTGATAATTGATGGCCGCTTTATAAGCTAAACTTCTGATATAAGCCCATGGCAAGAATATAATCTTTTAAGATAATTATATTTTGACTTGTTGATAATTGGTGGAGAGCTAACTTTTTCTTCGGGTCAAGCTCACAAATTTTAAAGGGAAAAACGATGGACTAAATAAATGATCGTAAGTCTTCATCTTCAGAATTAGATTAAGCCGAGCTTCTTTGAAAATAGCTCCTTTGAATCATCGCCTTTTTGACTTTTCTTTTTTCCCTTTACCAAGTAGAATTAAAAATCCCTTAAACGGCCGCAAATAAAAGCGGGAGGCAACGATGTTTAAAGCCGTCTTTGGTTTAATCATCCTTCCCCTAAGCATCATTCTTATGGCCTTTATTTTTGGTTGGACAAAGGGAGGACGCCGATGAACCAGGCCGCTTATGCAGTTAACAATTGGACGATAGCCGCCTTTATTCTTTACCTCATGATGATGGTTGCTATCGGCATACTTACCTCTCGTTTTTCTTCTACTGGCTTAGCGGAGTTCTTTCTCGGCGGCCGCCGGATGAAATCCTTGGTCGTCGCCCTGGCCGCTGTGACTTCAGGTCGTTCCGCCTGGCTTTTAATCGCCGTTGCCGGGATGGCCTTTACCCGAGGGGCCTCAGCCGTGTGGACAGTTGTTGGCTATATTCTGATGGAGCTTTTTCTCTTTGTTGGCCCTGGACGCAGGCTACGGCGTTTTACAGGCCATATGGATGACCTGACCGTTCCTGATTTCTTTTCCAGTCGCTTGGCCGATACAACCCACCTGGTAAGAGTGGCCACAGTGATCCCTATTCTTATCTTTATGGTGAGCTATGTCTCGGCTCAGTTTACTGCCGGAGCTAAGACCCTGGCAGCCAGTTTCCAGACAAGTCAAACCGTGGGTCTTCTAATCACAGCCGGAATTGTCGTTTTTTATACCATGATGGGTGGCTTTCTGGCTGTCTGTCTCACTGATGTTATTCAGGCCTTCTTAATGATTTTTGCTCTGGTTATTTTGCCAATTATGGCTGTTATTCATCTCGGCGGTTTTAGTATTCTTCTCCAATCTCTTCAGGCTCTTAACCCCACTTTTATTGACCCCTTTGCCCTTTCTTTGGGAACTGTCGCCAGCTTTCTGGGCATAGGTTTTGGCTCGCCTGGAAATCCTCATATTCTTAATAAACATATGTCAATTGATGACCCGGAAAAATTGCCTCGCACGGGCATTATTGCTACTGTCTGGAACGTCGTAATGGCCTGGGGAGCAATTTATATTGGGCTCGCCGGGAGGGTAATTTATAAAGACGTCAGCGCTCTACCGGGTAAAGACCCGGAAAATATTTATCCTCTTCTTGCTTCCCAGCATCTTCATCCATTTATCTATGGATTAACCATTTCGGCTATCTTCGCCGCTATTATGTCTACGGCCGATTCCCAACTTCTTGTCGCATCATCAGCTGCCGTGCGCGACATTTATCAGAAAATCTTTGCAGGCAAAAAGCCGCTCAGCCAGAAAAGTCTTGTTTTTTGGAGCCGGGTGGCTACCTTCATTCTTTCTCTTGTCGCTCTTCTCATGGGGTTTATGGCTAAAAAGCTTGTCTTTTACCTTGTTCTCTTTGCTTGGGGAGGCCTGGGGGCAGCCCTGGGCCCAGCTGTACTTCTTGCCCTTTACTGGCGCCGCCTGACTAAGTGGGGCGTAATCGCTGGAATCTTAGTCGGAACCGCGGTTGAAATCATCTGGTCTTCTGTGGCGACTTTAAAGGCCATGGTTTCCGAATGGGTTCCGGCGACAATCCTTTCTTTCTTGGTCGTAATATTAGTCAGCTTATTAACCAAACCACCGGAAAAGGCTAAGGAGATGTTAGCCATGATGGAAGCAAGGAATTAACTATGCATTACAAACTCTTGATTAAAAAATTTATATCAAATAGCTATCCTAAGGAATTTTATCAATTAATGAACCTTAGCAGCTAATGAAATATTTAAATAAAATCGCCAGAAATAATAAGACTGACGAAGTCAATAAGTTTGATAAAGCCGATAGGCTTATTTATTTCAACGTCCAGTTAAAAAAAAGGCTATCTTGAATTGTAATGACGATTTATTTTTCGCTATGCGAGACAGAAATAAGCTAATTCACCCCCAGGCCTATTAAACTCGAATTAATGAAATATGAAATTTATCGTGGAGGCCGCCATGAATAAAAAAATACTCATCCTTTTTGGGTTAATTTTATCTTTCAGCCACGGACTGGCCCAGGACTTATCCTTTGAACGTTATTTCCAAGACCAGGCGCTGCGCCTCGACCTCTATCAGGTGGGCGACGCCAAGGAAGAATTTATCAGCTTGCACCGAATTTTTCTTGAGCCAGTCTGGCCAGAACCTCTGACCGGCTTAATTCAGCCCTTTGATTATGGCCGTTATTTAATCAAGGTTTACGACGTTGCTTCTAATCGGCTTATCTTTTCCCGCGGTTTGGAATCGGTTTTCGGCGAGTATCGAACAACTTCGCCGGCGTTGGCCGGAGTGAAAAAGGCCATGGAAAGGTCCATCCGAATCCCTTGCCCTAAAAAGCCGGTCACCTTAGTCATCGAAAAACGCAATAAGAAGAATATCCCCTACCCTTTCTTTGAACTAACAATCGACCCCCAGGACTACCACATCATTCGAGAAACTGCTGCCTGCGGCGATGCTGTCATCGAAAAACAGCGAACTGGCGACCCCCACGAAAAGGTGGATTTGGTTTTCATCGCTGAGGGCTACCTCTCATCTGACCAAGAAAAATTTAAGACTGATGTGGACCGTTTTACTGATTATCTTTTCAAGGTGGAGCCTTACCGGAGCCACAAAGATGACTTCAATATTTATGGAATTTTCCGGCCATCCACCGAAAGAGCTATGGACGAACCAAGGCAGAGGGCCTATAAAAAGACAATCCTTAACGCTTCTTTCAACGCCTTTGACCTCGACCGCTACATGCTGATTGACGATAACCACCGCCTTAGGGAGATTGCCGCTCAGGTTCCTTACGATACCATCGTGGTGTTGGTCAATAGCAGTCGTTATGGCGGTGGCGGCATCGGTTTTGATTACTGCGTTGCCACCACCGACCATCCTTCCAGTCTCCAGGTCTTTATCCATGAATTCGGCCATTCCTTTGCTTATCTGGCTGATGAATACTACCAATCAGAGGTTGCCTATAACGAGTTTTATCCCCCAGGAGTTGAACCCCTCGAGCCCAACATCACCGCGCTCCTCGACCCTGATAACATCAAGTGGAAAGAACTTCTTTCCCCGGGAATTGCAGTGCCTACTGAATATGGCAAAGAAAAACTGGAGGCTTGGCAAGCCGAGCGTCGCACCCTGCGCCAGAAACAGATGGAAGAAACAGAGGCCGCGAAGAAAGCTGGTTTACCAGAAGCCAAGATAAAAGCTCTTCAAGAAAAGTATCAGGCCAGGGACAAAGAAATTCAGGCCAAGATAGAAGCAGTGCGGAAAGAATATGCCTATTTGGCCGACAAGGTTGCCGCCTTCGAGGGAGCCGGCTATGCCTCCAAGGGGCTTTATCGACCTCAGATGTACTGCATCATGGGTTCTAATCAGCGAGGCGAATTCTGCAAAGTTTGCCAGTGGGCCATTACCAAGATGATTGATTTTTACTGCGGTCGCCTCCGCTAATTCACCCTCTGAAAGAAGTTCGGTTAGTTAAGAAATTAGCTGCCTCTTCTTTATCCTTTTTTAAATTGTATCTTGATTACCTTAATTTTTTTTTCTTGCTGCGGCCCTCAGGCTACCAACCTGGACCAAAGAATTTTCAGCCGAAGAAAGGGCCTTGTTTTATTTCCACAGGCTCTTGTTTTAAAGCCATGATGAACAAAGAAGATGAATAAATAATTGAAACTAATAAATTGGCTGCTTGGCTTTTTTATTAGAAATAATAGAAGTTTATGAATTAAGTGGAGCTGGTTCAATTTATATTTTTAAATTCAATTATTATTTTTATATTGGAGGGCTATCTCTTTTCCCCTGGCTGCAGTTTCCAGGTCCGGTTGAAATTTCAGAGCTTCGTCAAATTTCTCGATGGCCAGGTCTAAGTATTTTTCTTCCTTTTCTCTTACATAGAAAGCTAAATTTAAATAACCAAGGTTATTCAGAGCAGAAGTTAGGTCGGGGTCAAGTTTAAGTGCCCGCTCAAATCTTTCTTTGGCCCGTTCTAAAGAGCCGATACCCATGTAGGCCATCCCAAGATAATTGAAATAATCAGGATTGCTCTCATCTTTATCACAGGCGTACTCCAGTGGGTTGATGGCCGCGTCAAATTTTTTGGCCAGGACTAACATTATGCCCAACCTGGCCGTCAGTTGGAGATTATCAGGATTCCTATCCAGGCCGCTTTCAAGGGTGGTTAAAGCTTCGTCAACTCGGCCTAAGACAAAATAAGCACTGGCGAGGTTGCTGATAGCGCTAATATAATTCGGCCTAATCCGGATTACATTCGACAATTTCTTTAAGGCTTGACTATGCTTACCGGCTTGAAATTCCTCCAAGGCCAGGCGAACCTGAGCTACTAACGGCATTAGGGCCTTAGGGTCATCCTGGACACTCCAATCTTTTTTCTCGGGCGGCTTTCCTGAAA
>Ga0185342_1000734_pt1 | contig 15432 bp, 12 predicted proteins | sample ConPoolayeEmetaG_FD_128045 | JGI IMG/M metagenome (GOLD analysis project Ga0185342, IMG submission 128045) | Hot spring microbial mat communities from California, USA to study Microbial Dark Matter (Phase II) - Cone Pool mat layer E metaG... ...
GAAGAACAAAGACAAAATTGGAAATCGGCAATGGACAATGCGCTTGATGCGCTTGAAATAAGCATTGAAAAATCAGATGAAAAGGTAGAAAAGACGAGAGAAGTATTCTCTGATTTGAGTCATGCCGGAATATGCGACGAGGATTATAGATGGAAGCCGAACGATGCATGTCGCAATCTTTCCACCGCGATTGAAATAGTTAATAGCGGCACGCTCGAGGGGTCTTATGGAAAAATAAATATTCTGCATAAATATTACCATATATTGAACGATCAATTATGGAATGATCTTCCGAATACAACCCTTTACTATCCTATGATGGAGTTGGTATGGAGCAAAGGTGGAATATTAGAAACATATAACACTCTTGTTGAAACAGGAAAAAATGCAAAAATCGAAGCAGTAAATATTTATAATATATATAAATATGACGTAGAAAGCGCCAAAGAATCGGTAGATAGAAGATATTCTGATTTAAAGAAAGAACAACTTGAAAAAATAGATGTTCCTGTAGCTCAGGAGGAAGAGATAAATCTACTGAGTCGGGGAACTATTGCAGAACGATATGAAATATTAACGGATGAGAAGGAGGGCGCCGAGAAGCTTTATGAATACTCTAAACACGTTTTTTCTGATAAGGAGAGGGAAGGCTATCTTAAATATGCAACCATAAATATGTCTGCTGCTAAAGAAAGATACGAATTCTTAGGGCAGGCAATGGATCTTCTACTTGATGATGCGCGCAAAGTAGTCGAGGACGCACGAAGCGAAGCACGGGAGAAAATACATTTAGCAGAATCTAAGGAGTCTGTTATGGGAAGCGCGGGAAAAGAGATGCTTAAGAATGCAAAGAGTGAATTCGAAAAAGGTGAACGGGCGGCGCCTCTCGGCTCCAAATACAGTTATTATATAAAAGCTGCTCAGTTTGCGTCTGCAGCAGTTTTAGAAAAATCCTTTGAAAATGAAGCCGATATTCAAATAAAGATAGCAGAGATAGAAGATCTCCTTAAAAGAGCGGAGCAAGATGGCATAAATGTTGCAAGTGAGAGGGCAGAACTTGAAATGCTTTCGAATAACAGAGACGTTCCGAATATTCTCTCCAGATTAGACTCGCTTAAAAAAAGAATAATTGAAAAGGCGAGCATAACGTTCGGTGATATTGAAAATCAGCACACGCAACTCTTGGAAAAACTGAAGCTTGCAGGAACAGAAGACCTTCTAGAAGAAATGCGCGAGACAGAAGCCGGCCTATTTGTGGATGGAAAAATAGATTATGAAAAGGCTCTTGGAAAACTTAGGTGGCTGCGCTCAAAATACGATTCAATTGAAGAAACACTTGAAGAAGATTTAAAGGCATTAGACAAATTAGTTGCGAATTCAATAATTACAGATACTTCATTGATTATCGGAAGAGTGAAGATAGACGAACCGACCAGATTCTCGTTTAATGTGATATTTAGAAATACAAAAGATTACTACGGCGAAGACGTGACAGTATCTGTTGATATAAGCGGAAAATTCAACTTCGGATATTCGGATATCACGGAAGGCAGAGAAGATATTAGTGGGTTGCAGGTACAGGGAAACAGGTTATTGATAACCTTAAAATCCATAGGGCCTTACGAAACAAAATCCATAACATTTGAGAAATCCGATGTTTTGGCGAGAAGACTTAGCGAGACAAAAAGCGGGATTGGGCTTGGAGACGGCTCTGCACGTGTTACAGAAAAAACAGTCTTCGACCTTTTGGTGGATGACGCTTATGTAGAGGTGCCCGAGAGCAGTGCAGTGAGTGTAACCATAGATGGTTTAAGTGCAAGCCGGCCGCTTTCAAAGGGAGTGCACACCCTAAATAGGACATATATTTTGGAAGACGCATACGATGAAGAAAGAGAACTGACGACAGCAGTCACGCCGACCGGTACGGGAATGACAGTTATTCATTCTATAACAATAATACCAAACATAGATTTGAACAGCGTTCCGGTCTTTATAGACTTTGGAGGTAGACAGTACATCTCTGACATTTATGTCGAATGCGGAAGATACGATTGCGAAGTGAGCAATGAAGGAGTGGAGATCTTTAATCTTATGAAGGACTTACCAGCTACAATGACAGTGAGTTATTCAATAAGTAATCTCAGTAACTATGTCAACGATGAATTGAAAAGGTATGAAAATAGTACAACTGAACCAGAGATAGGCAACCTTCTAAATGAGGCAAAGACCCTTGCTGTGGCTGGGAATTATCAGGCAGCATTACAGAAAATAGAAGAATTAAAGAAGAAAAATTCAGAACTGGAAAAGAGCAAGTCAAAGCTCATGCGTGAATATTCCGAATTGATTAGGTCCATCAACAGAGAGCTTGCAGATCTCGACGCTGCTATTAATAAAGCAGAGCAATTAAACGTAACCAACTCTTCGCTCATAGATAGATTCAAAGCAAGGAAAACAGAAATTTCTAGTGTAATCGAACAATATGACAACATAAGTTCATCGACCTCTATCTCAGAGCTGGAGGAAGCAATAGAACAGCTTAAGAAAATCGATAAGAAATGGTTAGGAAAGGAAATAACCTCTTTCAAGAATGACGCAGTAAAACAATTGAACAACTATAGAAAGAACCTTGCTGGGTTTGAAAATGATAGCGTGAATGATTTACTTGAGCTTCTCGAACACGACATAAACGTTCTTGCAGCCACTGAAAAGGCAGAAAGCGCAGTGCAGGTGTTATCAGATCTAAAAATGCTAGAAGAGATGCGTAATCAACTCGAAGAATCCATCGGAATACAAAAAGAAGAACTAAAACTACTCTTCCAGTCTCTCAAAGAGAGCACAGAAGAAATACTCTCTATTTATTCGCGAGAATCTAAAAACGCAAAGGGGACATCAGCAGAACAACTCTTTACAATAAACGAAAATTCAGTAAGCAGATTGATTTCAAGCATTCAAAATGAAATCGCAACAAAAGACGTACCATACATAAAAAACAAACTGAAGGAATTAGAAAAAATGAAAGATAGCATGGAGAAGATACTAAACGCGGAGAAAAACCAAGCAGAAGAAAAGTTGATAAGTATAAAGAGTGTTTTTTCGGAGAAAAAAGACTACATATCAGAAAATGATAGGAATGTTATAGCAGACGAGATAACTCAGATGGAGCAGCTTATAGGGGCAGGCCAGAACGCAAACGCCCTGCGAAAAGGGGATGCTATAATAGCAAAGATAAACAGCGCCCAAAAGGGAAGCAGTAATTTTGCTCTCCTTCTACTTGCTTCTGTTCTTGTAGTCATTATAGCAATAATATACATAATAAAACAACAGCATGAAAGGAAGCCGAAGATAAAGCTACAAAAGGATGATGTAAGCGAAGAAAGGTAAATTCGTCATATTTTTATATCTTCTCTTTCTAGTTTAAGTTATCCCATGCATAAAGGTGTAACCATGAATTTCGATTTTAACAAAATTAAGGCAGGAATAACCCTTCCGGTAATGGTTGGCTTAGCAGTTATCATTATAGGATTTTTTATAACTCTTCTGCTTGCTCTATTAAGCGACCAACCTACTATACAAACCGTGCTCGAACTTTTAAGAAATTTTGGAAATACCATACTGTCTATTTTAAGTCATATCTTCTTTCTTGCCCTTTTCGTTTGGGCTGGGTACAGAACAGCAAAAAAATATAGGGGGGATGTGGTGGAAGCAGGGATAGCTGGCGCACTTTCATATGCGGTCTTGGCCTTGATAAATCTCTTTTTTGATTTATTGAACGCAGTTCTACAGATAACAGGTATGCTCAGTGTTGCTCCGGCCGGAGGAATAAGCGGTAGCGCATACGAAGATGTAGTCGTTTATCTTTTGGGAGATACCTTTTCCGGGCCTGCTGGGATTGCGGCTCTCCTATGCTGCGGCTTTGGTAGAATACCAATTGGTATGTTGGCGAATTTCATCGTAGGCGCTGTAGGTGGTCTCATAGGAGGTTCATCTAAGGCAGTATAGCACATAGTTAATGTAAATAGTAAAATGGGTAAACCGTAGATACTTCGATAATCTCTATATTTTTATTTGTTTTGTCAGAAATAGTTAAGCTCTAGTGGGATTTATTTTTGAATAAATTCTTTCATGATAATCTTTTTTTAGGTGAATATAATGGCAATTAAGAAAATAATGAAGAGAGACGGGAAGATTGTTGATTTCGACAGAGAGAAGATAGTTAACGCAATCTTTAAGGCTGCGCAATCTGTTGGAGGAAGCGATAGAAAAGAGGCTGAGAGGGTTGCTGATTTTGCCATACAACTTTTAAACGAAAAATATAAAGAAGAAATTCCAACCGTAGAAGACATCCAAGACATCGTAGAGAAGGCGCTTATAGAAAAAGGCCATGCGACGACTGCAAAATCATACATAATTTATAGACATAGAAAAAACGTTGAGAGAGAAATGAAAAAAATTCTTGGTGTGAGCGATGATTTGAAACTTCCACTTAATTCCATACAGGTTCTCGAAAGAAGATATCTTCTCAAAGACAATACTGGAAAGGTCATAGAAACCCCCAGCCAATTATTTCACAGGGTGGCGAGGTTTATAGCATCAAATGAAACTAGGTATGGTGCAGATGAAAAGACGGTTCGATACTACGAGCAGGCTTTCTATCAAATAATGACAAATTTTGAATTCTTGCCTAATTCTCCGACGCTGATGAATGCTGGGACAGATTTGGGTCAGCTTGCCGCATGCTTTGTCCTTCCTGTATACGATGATATCCCAGCAATATTTGACGCTGTTAAGTATACGGCAATAATTCACAAGAGTGGTGGCGGTACTGGCTTCTCATTTTCGCGCTTAAGACCAAAAGGAGACTTCGTGAAAAGCACTGCCGGTGTGGCTTCTGGTCCATTATCCTTTATGCGAATATTCGATGTGGCAACCGAAGTCGTAAAGCAGGGCGGTAAACGGCGTGGCGCAAACATGGGCGTTCTTGCTGTATCTCATCCAGACATCGAAGATTTCATAGGCATAAAACAGACACCAGGTGTTCTAGAAAATTTTAACATCAGCGTAGCAGTTGACGACAAATTCATGCAGGCAGTAGAGAAAAATGAAGAGTATGCTCTCATAAATCCTAGAAATGGGGAGATTGTGAGGAAGATAAATGCAAGAAGCTTATTCAAACTTATTGCATATAGCGCATGGAAGTCTGGAGAGCCTGGACTTCTTTATATTGATACTATAAACCGAGCAAACCCAACTCCGAAATTTCCAATAACCGCTACGAATCCATGCGGTGAGGTCCCGATGCCGGATTACGAATCATGCAATCTCGGAAGCATAAACCTTGAAAGATTTGTCGACATGGACTGGACAAAAGGGAACTGGAAGAAGAAAATCAATTGGGAGAGATTAAGATATGTAGTTCGTCTTGCAGTTCAATTCCTTGATAATGTAATCGATCTGAACAAATACCCCATCCCAGAAATAAAAGAAAGAAGCCACTACCACAGAAGAATGGGGCTTGGTGTGATGGGCTTCGCAAAAATGCTAGTTAAAATTGGTGTAAGATACGACTCACCAGAAGCCATCGAAATTGCAGAGGAAACAATGAAGTTTATAACAAATGAAGCGAGAAAGATGAGCCACGAACTCGGAAGAGCTAGAGGTTCCTTCCCTGGTTTTAAGGATAGCATCTGGGCAAATAAATACGATGCTATGAGAAATGCAACCGTGACTTCCATCGCACCAACCGGAACCATATCTATGATAGCAAACACATCGAGTGGTATAGAACCAATGTTTGCGCTTGCTTACATCAAAAACGTTATGGATGGAACAAAACTCTATTATTCGGATGAAGTTTTTGAGCATGTTCTAAAAATCAGAGGACTTTATACGCCAGAGCTGATGCAGGAAGTTATAGACAACGGGAGCATACAGCACATGGAAGAAATACCAAAAGAGCTCAAGAATGTGTTTGTAGTTGCTTACGATATTAATCCGGAAGATCATGTTAAGATGCAGGCCGCATTTCAAAAACATACCGATCTCGCTGTGAGTAAGACGATAAACCTGCCAGCCGAGGCATCGGTCGAAGACGTGGAGAGCGCTTATATACAAGCGTGGAAACTTGGTTGCAAAGGTATAACGATATACAGGGAAGGGAGCAGGGGAATTGGCGTTCTTTCAAAAGTTAAGAAATCTGAAAAGCCAAAGCCTTCAGAAAGCGAGACTCTTCCGGTAAGGCCAAAAGAAAGTCTCGATGAAAAGCTTCAAAAAGTTGCAGCAATAAATAAATAATATCAAAAATGTTCTTTTAATTTAGGAGGTTTTAATATGAATATGAAGATTACAGTAAGCATCATAAAAGCAGATATTGGTGGATATCCTGGGCATTGTTCCGTACATCCTAAGCTTAGAGAGCTTGCTTCCAGACAACTTGAATCTGCAAAAAGAAATGGTCTTCTAATAGATTATTTTGTTGCAATGTGCGGAGATGACTTAGAGTTGATCATGACGCACACAAAAGGAGAAGACAACAGAGAGGTACACGAACTTGCATGGAACACATTTAAAGAATGCGCTAAATTAGCGAGCGAACTCAAGTTATATGGTGCCGGGCAGGATCTTTTGGTCGATGCCTTTTCTGGCAATGTAAGAGGGTTAGGTCCAGGAGTCGCAGAAATGGAATTTACTGAGAGAAAGGCAGAACCAATAGTATGCATTCTAATGGATAAAACAGATCCTGGTGCGTTTAATCTCCCTATATTCAAGATGTTTGCAGATCCATTCAATACTGCCGGATTAGTCATCGATCCGAGCATGCATAATGGATTCAAATTTGAAGTACTCGATATTTATAATAACAAAAAAGTTATCTTAGAGACACCGAACGAACTTTACGATCTCCTTGCATTAATCGGCGCAAAGAGCAAATATGTTGTAAAACGCGTTTATCCGAAAGATGGTGGAAAGCTTCCTGCGGATGAGCCCGTTGCAGTTGTAAGTAGCGAAAAACTCTACCAGATAGCAGGCGAGTACGTTGGAAAGGACGATCCAGTCGGGATCGTAAGGGCACAATCAGGTCTTCCAGCTCTTGGCGAGGTTCTTGAACCATTTTCCTTTCCACATTTAGTTGCGGGATGGATGCGTGGTTCTCACAATGGTCCGCTTATGCCAGTTTCTATGGAAGATGCGACGCCATCAAGATTCGATGGCCCGCCAAGAGTTGTAGCCCTAGGTTTTCAACTTGCAAACGGAAAGCTTATTGGGCCTGTAGATTTATTGAAGGACAAGGCATTCGATGAAGCAAGGAAGAAAGCAAACAAAGTAGCTAATTATATGAGAAGACACGGTCCTTTCGAACCGCATAGACTCTCACCGGACGAGATGGAGTACACTACGCTTCCAAAAGTTCTCGAAAAGCTAAAAAACAGATTTAAGGAATAGGCCGTTCTATGGAAATTTATAAAGAACCGTTCTTTTTTCTCATTATTTTTTTCTTTATCATTTTAATTTTCTTTCTTTACACGCAGTTTAATCTCAATAAAAAACAAATAACAATTATTAATAGCAGAGGGGAAAATATAATCGTGACTGTAGAGCTAGCAAACGACCCCATAAAACGTGCTAGGGGTTTGATGTTTAGGCCAGCACTTGGTAAAAACGAAGGAATGCTTTTTGTGTTCAATAAGCCTGGAAGATATAAATTTTGGATGCTCAATACAACCATTCCGCTCGATGCTATATTCTTTGATGAAAACGGCACAGTTGTTGATATTATAACAATGGAGCCGTGCAATACAGTAAACTGCCCTGTTTACACCTCTAATGCCGAGGCACTTTATGTCTTGGAAGTAAAACAAGGTTTTTCTGTTGCAAATAAGATAGAAAGCGGTAAAAGCAGACTCGTTATAGAATAAGAAATTAGATGCGATGAAAACAAAACAAATAAAATAATTACTTCTTATTTATAATCGCTTCTGCTTACTTGCGGAGCGTGTCAGGCAATCCAAGTGGAACTTAGATGGTAGGGAAAAGTCCTAGATATAGGCGCCATCTGTTCGAGGGCTTAACGCCTCTACGGTTGTTCCAAAAAACCGCATGCTAGTACAGGGGATACGTAACAGCATCCGGTTTATAGCTAACCGCAAGCGTTAAGTACTTCACCAGGCCTTTACAGTTTCGATGTTTGGAACAGATCCTCCGTGAGGATTAGATTTGGCTATACATCGGACAGTAAAGGTCGGTTGCTTGGGCCCCAGGATACGCTTCGCTTTATCTTAATTTTTCTACCATTTTATTCTTTCAAGTTTTTTCACTTGTTTTTCGTTTAGTTCCATCATTTTATTGGCCATAGCGACCATCTCATTCCAGCTTCCTTCAAAAGGACCTACTGGAAACGCAAGAGAAATTGTTCCTTGCATTTCTATATTGACTCTGTCTTCCTGCACTCCTTGTATCCCTCCTCTTTTTACACCAGATTTTCTCATTTTCGTAAGAAAGTCTATTGCAGCAGGCATATCCTTTGCTGCAACATGCAGTATGAATGGTTCTACTTTGAACCAGAGCGGAAGTCTTCCAGTATAATTAGCTAGCGCAAGCTCTACCTCTTCTTCGCTGACTCTTCTATGCCATTTCTGATAAAAGATGGATGTTTTTTTGGTTTTTGCTACATCAAATCCAAGAAGAACGATGCGACCGTAACATGAAGAAATCGTCACCAGATTTTTATTTTCATTTATTTTTTTGAGCAGAGGGATTATCTTTTCGTCAACCTTCCCTTCGCTTATCGCCTCTTCAAGTAGACTAAGCCTGGTCTTCCTAAAACTGCTCCACATACTATACCTCTGCGAAATTTTTGAGTATAATTTCGCCATTTTCAGTATGCCACACCTCCGGATGAAATTGAACTCCAAAGACCAGCTTTTTTCTATGAGCAAACGCTTCTATTTTACACGTCTCTGAATGAGCAAGGATATCAAAATCTCTTGGAAGCTCCTTTACCTCATCGAAATGGGAGACCCATGCCCTAAATTTGTGAGGAATACCCTTCAGTATTTTGTCTTCATTATCTACTGTTATCTCGCATATACCGTACTCGGCGCTCCTTCCTCTTTCAACCTTTCCACCCCAAACATGCGCTATCATCTGATGGCCATAACATATCCCAAGAAGAGGAATGGCTATCTCATCTGCTTTCACTTTCTCGCTTACTACCCTTGCAAGGCTTGTTTTATCGGTTAAAACAGAACTCGGGCCTCCAGAAAGTACTATCCTTTCTGCTTTTTCTATAGTCTCTCTTACCGAATCATATTTTTCCTTCGCGTTTATTATTTCCGTATCCTTGTTCATATCTCTAAAATTTCTCTTTATAAGATGAGTATACTGGGAACCAGCGTCTATTATTACTATCATACCATCATCCTTTCAAAAATACAAAAAGAGAAAAACATTACTTCAACATTTCGTTTCGATTTTTTTAATCCTTTGTTCGATGAGTTTTCTTGTATTTTCGGAAAGTTCGCGTCCGTCTTCTGTTTTATAACCAAGAAGGGCTTTTAGTAGTTCAGATGAGGTTGTGGTGTTTATTGCTGTTTCTATGAGACTGTCATCTTTCGAATCATAGACAATCTTGATAAGATGAGTAAGAGATTTCATAAATTCTTCGTATTCAGATCGTGTGTCTTTTCTATCTTTTATTAAGGTTTCTAAAAGACAGGTTCTCTTGGAAAGTAGTTCCACTCCTTTTATTCTTAACTCTGGTTTGCAATCGTTTATCATTTTAAAAATATCTTTTAACCTTTTAGTTTTCATGTTCATAGTTATCAATTATGCTATGAGTGTGGAAATATTTTTAAATTTACCTTTACGAATAAACGTTTCATATCAGTAGTGTGGTCTGTCTTCCCTGCAGAATGTCTTTTATGAGTGTTCCTGCCTCTACGAATCTTGATATATCCAATCTAAAATTTGGTGCTACGTACTCTAATGCGTCTCTAAAAGCAGAAAATTCGAGCGGTTTTTGTTGCATTGCGGCACGAATGTTTTCGCGTACATTAAAAACACCTAATGGAATGTACCCAGTATGTGCTTCCCTAAGGACCACTGCACCCGCCTGCTCTTTTCTCTGTGCAAGCCCCTCCAGCACAGCCAACTTGCATGAATAATAGCATCCACCTACAGAAGAATACTCTTTCTTTCCGCGATTTGTCTCAAAGTCTGAAAACACAACTTCTTCGTTTCCCATAACATGCACAAACCCTTCTATCCACTCATATTGCCATGTAGTAGGTAATAGTATTACTGCATAATAATTGTTCAAACTGTAGAATTCGTGTACTCGATAATTATCTATTATCTCGTTATGTTTAACTTGTTCAATAAGATAATTCGCAAGAATCATGTCGCATGCAGTTATCGACCAGCGAGTGGGTACTAATTTTCTATTTTTTCCTATTCCAATTGTTCCTGCCGAAAACGCCTTTTGAAGTTGAGAAAACAACACTCCTTTTTTATAAAGCTCAACAATCGCCTCATTAGATTTTAGGTCTGTGTCGTAGTATACCCTTTCTAGATGTTTGTCCCATTTTGGATTATCTATTTCGAATTTTTCTAGTATTGCGCTTGGACCATAAGGCGCGTGCTCTTCATTCAAAGCAAATCCACAGGGAACATTTCTAAATTCTGCTTCGCTTTCTATAGAAGAATTTGAAAGCGAGATCTCCTGCAATTTTTCTACTAGTTTATTTCTAAGATCGTTTATTCTCACGGTTTGCTTTCCTCGTATAAGACTAAGCCTAAAATTTACTATATCCATAACCTCCTTGTTGGTCTTAATCCACATCTCAGGGGTATCAAGCACAGATGTATCGCCATGTTGTGGTGTAAGCATCGGTCCAGCAAAGACATTTGGATAGTTATAGGAACCAATAAAAATAGATGGAGGGCTGCTTCCATCCACATTCTTTCCTACATTTATAGATTTAAGATGCATTTTTGAAGTAAGCTTCTTAAGATAATGACCCTTGAGCATAAAGAATCACTTACTCATAAGCAGGTATGCAGAAATCATCGTCGCACTTGTTTTTACAGGCGTATTCTCTTGACTTCGTTCCTTCGCCATAGCAGTAATATTCTATCAATGTTCTCTCTCCTATACAACTATCTTTATACGTATCGTTTTTGTTTGCGAATGTTATTCTTCCAGGATGCAGTGGGTCGTCTCCGTTGTCTGTTTCGATACATTTACTTCTTACGCATCTTCCTTCATCCTCTACGCATTTGTAGCCTGTGCCGCAGTAAAGCTCCTCGTAGTATCCGCTTCCGTTCTCTGCGCACATCCATTCTTTTACTGTTCCCTCATCCACGCAACTATCGTACTCGTCGAGTACGATATTAATTCCTTTTACAACAGTTAGACGCCCTCTAATCGTAATGTTATTTCCGTCTGTTTTTGTGCATGTATAATCCATAGGCTTGCATGCACCGTTTCTACAATCGTATCCTGGTGGGCATTCTATATTTACGCCTTTAACGGAATTGTTTTTGCAGTAGTATTTCTTTACTACAGTGGCGATGACACATTCGTCTTTGTACACCCTATCGCGTAAGCGTACCTCGTTCTGCGTATAAATATCATACTCGTTTTCTACCGGTCCGATACACACGCTCAAATTCTCAGCAGTATTGCTAATAGTAGCAATATTCAAAGAACTATTATTTTGCTGATTACTATTATTCTGTTCTTCCATTATCTTTGTCGTTTCATTTTCCGAAACACTTCCGTTCGTCTGGTTTTGCTGTATCAAATTCTCCTCCAAGCTTTGCCTTTGTTCATTTTCATGATTATATGGTATCGCGCATCCAACACATGATTGCTGCTGATAGACATCTGTTGTTTCATTCTCTACAACTGACGTATTACTTTCTATGCATCCGAAGAAAAGAAACATCAACAGCATAAATAACAGAATACGCATTATCAGCACCTAGCCTATTCGAGTGGCAAACGATTCAAATTTTTTCTTTTTTAAAGCCATCATTACTCCTTGCGCTGCGATCTTATCTCTAACAAGCGCGATACAGCAACCCCCTCCACCGCCACCTGTCAATTTTGCTCCCAGTGCACCGGCATCGAGCATTATTTTTACCATTTCGTTGTTTAACTCATCTGAAACACCTATCTCAGAAAGAAGAACTTGATTTTCGTTTATAAGTTTTCCAATCTCTTCTATTTTTCCTTTTTCGATTGCATTTCTTCCTCTAAAAACAAGATCCGAAACCTGATCCATAAGCTGCGTCCATTGAAATTCGTCTTCTTCCTTGAATTTCTTTACTTTTTCTATCATCTTTCGCGTTGCACTCAGTTTTCCGGTGAATCCAATTACGATATCAAGTTGCTTTCCAGGATTTATCTTCTCGAAAAAACTTTCTCCTCTGCTCTTTCTAAATAATATTATACCACCATAGGTTGCCATAACATTATCTATACCGGATGGATTACCATGGAACGCTTTCTCACCCTCATATGCATATCTGTTGACTTCCTCATCTGTCAACACAATACCTTTCTCTTCTGCAACCGCTCTCACAAGCCCTACACAAAATGCGGCCGAAGAGCCCAAGCCACCATAGGTTGGGAGATCTCCTTCTAAATAGACATTGTACTTATCCTTCACTCCCATAACATCAAGCACTTTTTGGATGGCGTCTAAGCTTAACTCCGGAACAACCTTTTGTTTTGTTATTATGTTATTCTTCTCAGCCTTTTTTATTTCAACAATCGCTGCATTCTGTATACCTGCTGCGATTGCCGGAGCTCCATGTACCACAAAATGTTCTCCAAAAAGTATTACTTTTCCTTTTCCAACCCCTCTTCCCATACACTCTACCCTTTTGGAATTCTTCCTCTTGGTTTTTTTACCTTTAGTTCTGGATGTGCAAGAGTAAGCATTTTAACGTTTGCATGAGGTGGATAATCAAGCGCCTCAAACGATTTCACAATGAGATACGCATTCTTTGTTTTATCATCTCCCATCTTCGCTGCCAATTTATCAAGTAAGTCCGCAGCATTTTTGAATGTTTTTCTTCCTTCTCCTATGCCGATTTCTTCTCTTTCACCGCAGAAGTAAAATGCCTTCCTCACTGCGGTTTCTACTATGCCAGAGAGTATCGCAGACACCTCCCAATCCTTTACATCTTCGAGTGTCAGTTTTTTTATCACAACCCATTCTCTGTATCTTCCGATGAAAATTATCTGGTTCTCAATAATTTCATTCTCTGGTTTTAGATTTGAGGAGACCTCGGGAAGAATAGGAATACCTGCATTTGCGAATACCCTGTTGAAGAAATAGCTTTCTGCGGCACTTATAAGCAGCTCGTTGTCTAAAGTATCTTCCAACTCTCTTCGTATCGGATTTTCTCTTATGTACTTTGCAATAGAAGACAAGCTGTTTCCTGCTTTTGATGCGATATCGTCTATTTTCTTGCAGTCTATCCCAGAGAACTCATATGCAAATGGTTCTATCTTTTTTACTATTTCGCATAGCACGCCAGCAGAATCTCTTTCTGTTGCATTTTTAAGATTATATCTTACGTTTAGATCCAGCCCCTTGTATTTTCCTCCAAATACTAATTCTTCTTCTCCTATCATATTCTCAGTTTTCATATACCAAGGCAAATTTTTAAATAAATAGTTTTAATTGTTTAAACCTAACAGCTAACCAGCTCCTGTAGCTCAGAGCTTTGAACGTGCTTCATAATTTGCACCGACAAGGCGTGCAATGGTAGAGCGCGTGCTTGGTAAGACGTATCTGAAAAGCACGAGGTCGCGAGTTCAATCCTCGCCGGGGGCTATTTATCATTTAATATTGAATTATCTTTAATCAACGATACCCTTTCCATTTAAATAAGAACGAAGCATTTTTGTAGTTTTAATATATGTTTTCGAAAATCTTATTCTTATTTTTTCGTTTTCCTTCCTTTTGTAAATGATATTTAGTCTTACATCCCTTCCCATGTGTTTTTTGATTTCATCCCAGCTCCTCTCATTTTTTATAAGAATTTCAAATTCTTCTTCTACATCTCTTCCTGAAGAGATTGTATCTAACGCCTTTATTAAACCGAAGTAAAATGCCTTTCCCAGCTCATTTCCGTATTTTTCCCTATCCAGTCCATATTCTCTTACGAAGAACGCAGAGCGAAGTACTCTCTGATTAAAAAATCCAAACGGCATGTCGAAAAAGATATGAGAACAATTTTTTATGTCGTCTATATCGGCATTCGGGTTCACATACTTTACAACATCCTTTCTGCTCTCAGATTTTATTACAACACCTTCTTTTTTTGCCTTATTTATATTATTCACGAGTCGCTCCATTTTTTCAAAATCATCTACTTTAAACCTTCCTAAAACAGGAACGCACTCGATGTTGTATTTTTTAAGTAATTCGTACTTCATCTTGCACGGAAGATACGTGTTATTACCATCATCGATATCAAAGATGAAAAGTTTCACATCAAATTCATTGGTTGGTTTGGTATACGGCGTATTCCCTATCATCTCACCGCATAAGATGTAGTTTGGATGATCGTCAAAAAATTTTTCAAACTTCATCTCTTGAATTTTTTCTGTGACAAAAGGGTCTAAGAATCCACCTCTACTGAATGCATAAATCTTTTTATCGATTTTTGCTATCCTTACATTAAACCCATCTATCTTCTGTTCGAAATAGACAAAGTCCTCACGGATATTTCTTTTAACACCTGCTCTGAGCGTAAAGATCCTTTTTATGTGCGGAAATCCCCAAATCACCTTTTGGCCCGGCGCTATCACAGTACCTCGTTCTATCCATTTGAAGCGGCTCTTGAAACGAACATATTCTATCTCTTCTTTCAAAAATTCTGCTCTTCCCTTATTTATCGCGTTCTTTATAAGGTTGTTATCTATCTTACCAAGGAACATTTTTCAACCCCGCGCGGTTCGCAATGAAGTTTGTAAGAGGATGTAATATCACTGTTAGCGATAAAAAGAAAAATATATTAAAAGGAGCGTAAAGCGAAATATTAGCATATGGATAAACAAAAGCAAGTGCGAATACTAGAAACATTATACTATCTAGGAAGAATGGTTTTCCGGAATCAACATTGAATCTTCTTTTAACAAAACTACCACATGCGTCACCAGTCATGGTTCCAAGAGAAAGCATAAACGCACCGACCACCTGGGTCTTTACGCTATCGAAAAAAATGAGCGGATAGAAAGATGCAACTATCAGACCCGCGAGCGTTCCACCAAATATTCCAGCAAAGAAACCACGTATCGTCTTACTATCTCCAAGTACTCTTCTTCCATCGCTCCACTTCATTCCAAAATCTAATGGAGCTCCTCCGCCGAGGACTACTGGCGTTGCGTTTGCAATGTATATTGGAATTAGAAAT
>Ga0185342_1000737_pt1 | contig 15399 bp, 14 predicted proteins | sample ConPoolayeEmetaG_FD_128045 | JGI IMG/M metagenome (GOLD analysis project Ga0185342, IMG submission 128045) | Hot spring microbial mat communities from California, USA to study Microbial Dark Matter (Phase II) - Cone Pool mat layer E metaG... ...
CCTCTCCCCCAACCCCGAAAAACTGGATTTCAGGATCAATCTCTTGAATCGCCTCTACCAGATGGGAACCTAAAAGATCTCCTGAAACCTCTCCTGCTACCAGTAAAACCTTCTTCGGTTTCATAGGGTATCTCTTGAGGGTCATCCTCTCCCATCGACGTTCCCCATCTTTTGAAGGATCTGGAAGGCCACCTCCAGAGCCCTCCTCCCCTCCCAACCCGAAACACGGGCCTCTTTCCTATTTCTGACACTATGGAGAAAGGATCTGATCTCCACCTCCAGATGGTCGTTCTTGTTTACTGGAATCTCCTGAGTTACCATATCAGGAGGTTGATCTTTTCGATGGAGGAACTCCTTTTTTGAAAGAGAGGCCTTTTGAAAGAGGAAATCGATGGATAGGATTCGATTGGGTTGGAAGATCCAGGCCTTTCGTACCTTCTCCGTTGAAACACGGCTTGCCGTTAAAATTGCCGTGCATCCATTCTCAAATTCTATCCAGGCCTGGGCTATATCAAAAGATCGAGTGAGAACAGGAATCCCTATCGCGCGGACCTCTTTGATCCTTGAATTCACTAAGCTCAACGCAATGTCAATATCGTGTATCATTAAATCTAAGACGACGTTGACTTCGGCCCCCCTCCCTGAAAAAGGACCCAAACGATGGGATTGAATGAGCCGAGGATTTTTGACCATCTTTTCTACAGCCAAAAAGGCTCCATTAAATCGTTCCAGATGGCCAATCTGGAGGATCAACCCTTTCGAACGAGCCAGTTCAACCAATTCGTCCGCTTCTTCAAGTGTGTTCGCAATAGGCTTTTCTAAGAGAACATCAACCCCCTGAAGGAAGAAATCCTTCGTAATGGAGTGGTGGGAGGTGGTGGGCACAGTGATGCTGACCGCCTGAACCTTACCAAAAAGTTCTGAGTGATGGAGAAAGGGTTGAGTATGATATCGTTTGGCGATCTCCCTGGCTCGAGTGGCATTGATATCCACCACCCCTACCAACTCCACCTCTTTCATCTTCGCGTACTTCGCTACATGGAATTGGCCGAAATAACCAACACCGATGACACCGACCCGGATCTTCCTCACTTAACGATTGATCCCCCTCTTTGAATGCTGGATAAACTCGATAAGGTGTTGAACCTCTGGCATCTGGTAGATTCCATCCCCCTGGATGGATTTCAATGCCCGATCCAAGGTCAACCCTGAGCGGAAAATAATCCGGTAAGCCTTCTTCAAGGCACGGATGGTCTCTGGAGAGAAGCGGTGACGTCTAAGACCAACCATGTTGAGGCCATAGAGTTTAGTGGGAGCCCCTTGCGCCAACGTGTAGGGGGGGATATCGAGAAGCACACCAGAGACGCCACCGATGAAGGAGTGAGCCCCAATCCGACAGAATTGATGGACAGCGACCAGCCCCCCAATGATGGCGTAATCTTCAATCAGAATATGACCCCCCAAGGTGGCTCCGTTGGCCATGACTACCTGGTTTCCGATCTGGCAATCGTGGGCCACATGGGAATAGGCCATAAAGAAATTATTATTCCCGATGACTGTCTTCCCTCCTCCTTGCAAGGTTCCTCGATGGAGAGTGACAAACTCCCGAATGATATTATGATCTCCTATAATGAGGGAGGTTTTCTCTCCCTTATAGACGACCGCCTGGGGAGCCTCTCCAATGGAGGTGAACTGAAAGATCTGGCATCCCTTCCCAATCTGAGTTCCCTCTCGGATGACCACATGAGAACCAATCTTAGTTCCATCGCCAATGATGACCCCTTTCTCGATCAATCCATAAGGGCCAATCTCCACCTCGTTTCCAATTTCAGCCTTCGGATCGACAATCGCAGTTGGATGAATCATTTTCCCCCCTCTTCAATCATGGCTAAAAGGTCTGCCTCGGCTACTAACTTGTCTTCGACAAAGGCCCTCCCTTTAAATCCCCAGATCGATTGGCGGTGTTTGGTAATCTCACATTCAAGACGAAGCTGATCACCCGGAATCACAGGTTTTCTGAATCGAACATGATCAATCCCAAGAAAGTAAACCGGGAGTTTATGTTTCTCCTCGGGCAAGGATTTAAAGACAAGCATTCCTGCAGCCTGGGCCAGGGCCTCCACGATGAGAACTCCTGGCATAATGGGCCGTGTGGGGAAATGTCCTGGGAAAAAGGGTTCGTTGTAGGTGACATTCTTGATCCCCACCACCCTCTTTCCTGGTTCAATCTCTATAATCCGATCCACCAATAGGAAAGGGTAGGAATGGGGTAAGATCTTCATGATTTCATTGATATCAATCATCTATTTCTCCTTCCCCTCTAAATTGAGCCTCTTTTCGATCTCTGCCAAACGTTTTTCTATCTCAAGAAGGGTTTTCCTCATCTCAGGCAATTTAGGAAAAACAGAGATGGCCCTCAGAAATTCTCGGTGAGGCAGTGGAGGACTTCCTGTATAGGCCTGATTGGGAGCAAGATCATAGGCGACTCCAGATTGCGCTCCTACAATGACATTATCACCAATTTCGACATGATCCACTACGCCCACCTGACCTGCCAAGGTGACATTGCTTCCAATCTTTGTAGAACCTGAGATACCGACCTGGGCAACGATAATTGAATCCTCTCCAATCACCACATTGTGGGCCACTTGCACCAGATTATCGATCTTCACACCTCTCCGAATAACAGTCTCTCCAAGAGTGGCACGGTCAATCGTTGTATTGGAGCCAATCTCCACATCGTCTTCAATCACGACCTTTCCCACTTGAGGAATCTTTACATTCTTCTTTCCATCTTTAACATAACCAAATCCATCGCTTCCCACCACTACCCCACTGTGAAGAATGACCCGTTTGCCAATGATCGACCTGGGATAGACGGAAACATTGGGAAAGAGGACAGAGTCTTCATCAATGACCGAATCTTCCCCAACATAGACACCTGGATAGAGGATCACACGATCTTTGATCTGACACCCATCCCCGACGTAGACAAAGGGATAAATGGTCAGGTCTTTGCCCAAAAGTGCATTCGGACTTATCCAAGCCTTAGGGTCGACCCCTCGAGGTGAATAGACCTTTTGAAAAAATAGATGAAGAATTTTTACAAACGCCAGGTAAGGGTTGGAAACACAGAGTAAGGGTTTATTCGCAGGAGTCACCTCTTTTGAGACGATGATGGCAGAGGCTTGGGTCTTTTCCAGTTTTGGAAGATACTTAGGGTGGGCAATGAAGGTGATCTCGCCAGGACGAGCCTCTTCAATGGAACCCACTCCTGAGATCTCCACCTCCCCATCTCCAACAACTCTCCCTCCTACCCAATCTGCCAGTTCCTTCAGACGTTTTTTCATTCCCTCACCTGTGGGTTCATGAAAGCGCATAGGGGACAAGGGGTTTAAGCTTTAGCCCCTAGCCCTATGGTCCATAATATTACTTTTTTTGAGCATCATAAGCCTTAATGACCCGATCCGTCAGATCAATGGCCTTGGAGGCAAAGAGGACGATGTTCTCGTTCTTATCCAAAATGAGAGTATAGCCTTCGTCAGCCCCCAACTTCTGGATCACTCTCTGGAGGCCCATTGAGATGGTTCGTTCCATCTCCAGTCTCTTCTGATTAATTTCATTCTGATTGTCCTCACCCCACCTTTGGAACTCGCGAAGTTTGTTCTGGTATTCTTTCTCTTTGGCCGCCCTCGCCTCTGCGCTGAGCAGCAAGGCCTGCTTCTCAATGGACTCCTTCAAGGCTTGGAGTTCTTTCTGTTTCTCCGCGATCTTACGCTGAAATTTTTCCAAATCACTGGTGATTGCTTTCTTGGCCTCTTTGCCTGCCTGACACTCATTGACCGCTTTCTGGATATCCACAAAACCAATCTTGATCTCAGAAGCCAAAAGGGATTCAAATCCTCCCAGTGTGAGGAGGATTCCGAGAATCCCAATAATGAAAGAAAAACCTTTTCGATACATCGCTCCTTCTCCTCTCTAAGAATTTTTTAAAAAGAGTTCGTTAAAAAACTGTCCCGACTGTAAAATCAAGGACGTGCCGTTTCTCTCCCCGCTTTGGGTTGAGATTGAATCCAAAATCGATCCGAAGGGGTCCAAAGGGAGAGAACCAACGAATCCCCACTCCAGCCCCATGTCTCAGTGGAAGGAAATCATCCCATTTATCAAACCCCTTTCCGATATCATAGAAGACAGCCCCTTTGAGGCCAATTTCCCGAGCAAGGGGGAAGATCAATTCAGAATTGATCACAAACATCTTCTCAGCTCCAAGGGGATCTCCGGTTTTGGGGTCCACAGGTCCAGCTTCCCCATATTCAAAACCTCGAACAGTGCGGATCCCTCCCACATAGAATTTTTCATAGACAGGAGCCTTCTTTCCACCATAAGGTTCAAGGATTCCAAACCTTCCGCGTAGATTGAGAACCGTTTTTAAAGGCATTGGAAAGTACCAACTGGTCTCCAAGGTTGCCTTGACAAAATAGTTATCTCCTCCTAAGATTCCTCCTGCGTATTGTATAAAGAAACTATGATAAGCTCCTCGAGAAGGCTGATAATAATCGTCACGGGTATCCATAGAAGGGTTTAGAGAGATGGCACTGGTGACCTTCTTTCCCTCCTGCTCTTTGATAAACCAGGAGGCATCTGGGTTCACATCGTAAACATTGATCTTTTCCAGTTTATACATTCCATCAATGCGAAAATTTTCTAAAATCTCTTTTCCCACTCGGAGATTCCCCCCCAGGATCTTATACTTATAGGAGGTGAAGATCTCTACCGTATCGTAGTACCCATCGACCCCAACGGCGTAGTTATACCCCAAGAAGTAAGGATCGGTAAAGCTTAATTTGAAATGGCTTGTTTCCGTACCGAGACTGAACTTTAAAATAGCGTGGTAACCCAGACCAAACAGGTTTCGATCTGAGATAGAGGCAGTGCCCACCACCTTCTCAATGGAACTATATCCGATTCCAAAGGTAAGGGACCCTGTTGGAGCCTCTTCCACCTTGATATCGAGGTTCATCTTCTCGTCCGTGCTTCCCCGACTCGTGGTGAAGTCAACCTCTTTAAAAAACCCTGTCCGTCTGAGCCGATCTCGACTCTTCCCCATCTTGGTGACGCTGTAGAGTTCCCCTTCCGCAAACTGGAGCTCACGGCGGATCACCTTGTCACGGGTCTTGGTATTTCCTACAATCTGAATCCTTTCATAATAGACCTGTTTGTTCTTCCGGATATCAAAGGTAATGTGAACCAAAAGATTTTTGGGATCTGAAGAGGTCTCTGGGTCAACCTCCACATAGGCATATCCTTGATTGGCAAACTTTTCTGTAAGGGCATTGACGTCCCGCCGAAGTGCCGAATTACTATAAATTTGGTTTCGCCTGATCTTAATGACTTTAAAAAGATCCTCTTTGGTGGTGAGGAGATCACCTTTAAAATCGACTTCCCCTATCCGATATTGAGGCCCCTCTGAGATTCCGATTTCGATCTTTATCCTTTTGGGATCACTGAGATCAATCTTGGGTTCGGAAATCTGAGCTTCGAGATAGCCATGATCGACATAATAGGCGGTTAGGAGCTGAAGGTCGTTCTTAAGAATATCTTCATCAAGTCTGCCCGTTTTGGTGATGATGGAGAAGATATTTCGCTGTTTGGTCTGCATCACCTTCTTCAATTCAGAGCTCTTAATCTTTTTATTCCCCTTAAAGAGAATTTTTTTGATATGTCCTTTGGGTCCCTCAACAATCCTAAAGGTCACCACTGCTTCGTTTGTCTCAAGGTAATCGACCTGGTAGTCAACCTTCACTCCATAGTAGCCTTTGGAAAAATAGAGTTTACGAATCAGTTCCGCATTCTCTTTTACTTTATCCAAATTGAGGATGGAACGTGGGGTCAAGGTCAGCTGTTCCTTAATCAGGTCATACTTCACCTTTTGATTTCCTGTGATTCCAATGTCTTTGATCGAAGGTTTCTCCACGACAATAAAGATGATCTCCTTGCCCTTAGGCGTAGGTTTGATATCAACCTGAACATCTGCAAAGAAACCCAGAGCGAAAATAGAGCGTAAATCCTCACGGACCTGTTCAGCAGAGAAGGGAGCGCCTTCCCGGCTTTTGATGGCCGCTCGAAGAGCACCCTCTTCAATCCTCACATTCCCAAGAAAAGTGATTTTATCAACGACTTCTTCTGCGTGACCAATTCCCACCAAGCAGAAAAGAATAAAAAATATGAACCCTCCTAACCCTCTCCGCACCATCTCCCTATTTCCCTTCTTTTGACCCAACTCGGAAGAGAGGTTTCCTCTCTTCGTTTCGATTTATGGAGGACCAAAATTTTTATTTTTTTATCAAATCTTTATTCATTTGTAAATAGACTCTTTTCTATCCTCTGCCTTTCCGTCGATCAACTGAATCTGACGAGGAAGTTGGGTGGCCAGATTCATATTGTGGGTAACCATGATGAGAGTAACCCCTTTCATCTGATTCAGTTCAATGAGCAGATGAAAGACCGCCTCGCCCGTTTTGGTATCGAGGTTACCAGTGGGTTCATCTGCCAGAAGGACCTTGGGCTCTAACACAAGAGCCCTTGCCACCGCCACTCTCTGTTGTTCCCCTCCCGAGAGCTCTCCGGGTTTATGGGTAAGTCGGTCCTGAAGACCTACTAATTGGAGGATCTCTTCGGCCCGAAGGGCTGCCTCCTTTTTGGAGATACCCTGAATGAGGCAAGGCATCATAGTATTTTCCAGGGCATTAAACTCAGGGAGGAGGTGATGAAACTGAAAGACAAAGCCAATCTCCCGATTCCGGAAATTGGATAACTCCCTCTCACTCCACGTAAAGACATCCTTCCCTTCATAAAAAACCTTTCCCGAAGATGGCCGATCGAGAGTTCCTAAAATATGGAGAAGGGTTGTTTTTCCAACCCCAGAGGCCCCCACGATGGCTGTCCGTTCACCCTCCAAGAAGAGAAGATCGATCCCCTTGAGAACTTCTACCTTCTTTGCTCCATTCCCAAAGGATTTAAAGAGCTTTTCCACTCGAATCAGTTCTTTCAAACCATCGCCTCCTTGGCTCTTTCAACCTGCTCCTGAAAGATGATCTCTTTCATTCGGACCAAACGTCGGTAGGAAATCTCTCTTAAGGTAGACCGAAGAATTGGGATCACTTCTATGCAGGCTTCTAAATCCTCTTTGGTCAACTCATATAATTCAGAGGGCTGGATGGTCTGAGCGGTCGCCATTCGAGGTTTGTCAAAAAGGACTCCGATTTCTCCAAAGATGCTTCCGCTTTTCAATCTCCCCAGAAGGACCTTTCTCCCCCGACGATTCTCAGTAAAGACTTCAACCTCCCCACTCTTTATCATATAGAGGGCATGGGGTGGATCGCCCCCTTTGAAGATAATTCTCCCTCTGGGAAACTTAAGGAGATGAAACCGTTTGAGAACCTCCTCCCTCTCTGTGAAATGGAGGCATGAGAAGAAGGGTGAAATAGCAAGGAAGAAATCCAAAACCCTTTTCTGAAAAAAATCTTGGAGAACCTCCTTGACATGAGGATGGGACTGGATAATTTCCTTAAGTTCTTTATGAGAGATTTCCAAGATTTCACATTCTGTTACCGCTTTGACATTTGCATGCCTCTTCTGATCTGTGAAGAAACTGAATTCTCCAAAAAAATCCCCTTCCCTGAGGGTCCGAATCCAAACCTCCTTTCCCTTTGGCATCTGTTTGGTGATGGCTACGACTCCCCGACTGATCACATAGAGGCAGTCTCCTCTTTCTCCTTCCCGGCAGATATAAGTTTCCTTGGGAAAACTTTTCAGGTGTACTCTTTTGAGTAAGGATTCCAGCTCCTCCCTACTTAGGTCAGAAAAAAGAGGAATGATGGGAGGGGTGAGAGAGGGTAGGGTCTCTTGGCTCTTTGCCGTATAAAGGTGGGCCAACCGTTCGTGGACATCTTGGCGATTTGGATCGATCCTCAAAATCATCTTATTGACGGAGATCGCCTGAAGTAAAAACCCATCCTTGGCATAGGAGTCTGCCACCATTTGAAAGACTTGGATTGCCTCTGTCTTTCGACCTAATCGCGCTAACAATTCACCTACCTTAAGTTGAGACCGAAGATCTCTTGGTTCCTGAACACAATGTTTCTGGAAAAACTCAAGGGCCTTTTTCAAATCTCCTCGGAGGTAGGCCTGTTGGGCCTCCTCTTTATAAGAAATCCTTTCTCTATTCATATCTCAATGCCTCAGCAGGATCGAGTTTGGAACCTCTCCAGGCAGGATAAATCGTTGCTAAAAGCGTGATCAGGATCGCCGTGATCACAATCAACAAAACATCCAGGGGGTTTACCTGAGAAGGGAGTTTGTCGATATAATAAACATCGCTGGCAAGGATTTTAAATCCAAATAGATGTTCCACATAGTCAGTAATCTTCTCTAAGTTGAGGGCTGCCCCCAGGCCCAAGATCGTGCCCAACACAGTACCCACTAAACCGATGACCAATCCCTCGATGAGGAAGATCTTGAGGATACTCCTCGAGGGGGCTCCCATCGACTTCAGGATGGCAATATCCTTATTCTTCTCCATGACCACCATGATGAGGGTGGAGATGATGTTGAACCCTGCCACCAAAATAATCAAAACAAGGATGATAAACATAGCAATCTTTTCCAGCTTCAGGGCGGAGAAGAGGTTTCGGTTCATCTCCATCCAATCCTTGGTCCAGAAAGGAAACCCCATGAGATGTCGGATCTCCTTCCCAATCTCTTTGACCTTGTAAATATCTTGGGTCTTGATCTCAATTCCAGTGACATGGGATCCCATGCTAAAGAATTTTTGGGCGCTTTCAAGAGAGACGTAGGCCATGGTGCTATCATATTCATACATCCCTGAGTGGAAGATTCCCTTCACCCAAAACCGCTTCATTTTAGGCATCATTCCCATGGGAGTGATCGTGCCAAAGGGAGAGATGACCTGGATGGAATCGTTGATCCCGACAGAGAGGTGTTTGGCCAGTTCCACACCAAGGATAATACCAGCCTCCTCATCGACTCCCTTTAAATCCTGTAATTTACCTGCCTTCAGATTATGGGCCAGTTCGGTCACTTTACCCACTCGATCTGGATCGATCCCTTTTAGAACCACCCCAGAAACACCCGATTCAGATGAGAGCATGACCTGATTGAGAATGAAAGGAGCGGCAGAAACCACTCCCCTTACCCCCTCTACCTTCTTTGCCACCTCCTCGTAATGATCCATTCCTTTTTGACTGGCCTTAAGGAGAACAAGGTGGGCTTGGGTACCTAAGATCTTCTCTTTGAGGGTCTTTTCAAATCCGTTCATCACCGCAAGGACAATGATGAGGGTCATCACCCCTACCATGACCCCTACTATCGAAATTACGGTGATGATAGAGATGAAGGTCTGCTTTCGTTTTGCCTTAAGATATCTTACCCCGATAAACCACTCATATTTCATAACGGATTACTTTTCCTTTCGAAGCAAAGGAAAGAAGATCACTTCTCGAATGGAAGGGGAGTCTGTGAGAATCATGAGCAGTCGATCAATCCCAATTCCTTCCCCTGCAGTGGGGGGCATCCCAAACTCGAGGGCATGGAGAAAGTCTTCGTCCATGAAAATGGAGGAATCCCCCTCCTCCTTCTTCTCTCTTACCTGCTGAAGAAAGCGTTCCCTCTGTTCGATTGGGTCGTTCAATTCAGAAAAGCCATTAGCGATCTCTCGGCCCATAATAAAGAGTTCAAATCGATCTACCACCTCCGGATCCTCTGCATTTCTCCGAGCCAGAGGCGAGACCTCTGTGGGATAATGGATAACAAAAGTGGGTTGTTGAAGATAGGGCTCCACCTTCTCCTTAAATAGGTCCGCCAACACCCTTCCATGGGATATCCCCCGCTTTAGTTCAAGGCCCATAGCCCTTGCCGTTTCGATAGCCTTCGCGGGGTCTTTTAAAATGACTGGATCAAATTTCCCAATTTCCAAGAGGGAGTCTTTGAATCGGATTCTTCTCCAAGGGGGGGTGAAATCGAGGTCTTTGCCTTGATAGGTGATGGAAAGTTTACTATGGATCTCCTTTAGAAGGCAGTAGAAAAGTTCCTCCGTCATCTCCATCAGCTCTTGATAGTCCGCATAGCTTTGATAGAATTCGAGCATGGTGAATTCCGGATTGTGTTGGGTGGAGATGCCTTCATTTCGGAAACTCCGGTTGATTTCAAAAATCCTCTCAAGACCTCCGATCACCAATCGTTTTAAATAGAGCTCAGGAGCCACCCTTAAATAAAGCTCCATGTCCAGGGCATTATGGTAGGTTTTGAAAGGCCTGGCAGTGGCTCCTCCAGGAATGGGTTGCATCATTGGTGTCTCCACCTCCAGGAAGCCCCGCTGGATAAAGAATTCCCGAATCTTCTGGATGACTTTGATCCGTGTTAGAAAGATTTCCTTCACTTTCGGATTAGCAATGAGATCCAGGTAGCGTTGCCGATACCGGGCTTCAATATCCGTAAGGCCATGCCACTTCTCTGGCAGGGGACGGAGAGACTTTGCAAGAAGGCAGAACCTGTGAACCTGAAGGGTCGTCTCCCGTGTCTTGGTCCGAAAAACCCTCCCCTCCAGCCCAATAAAATCTCCAATATCAAAGGTTTTGAAAAATTGGAAGGCTTGATCCCCAAGGACCTCCCTTTGTAAATAGGCTTGGATTCTCCCCATTCGGTCTTGGATATGAATGAAACAGGTCTTACCAAAATCACGGATGGCCATAATTCGGCCGGCAAGGGAGAACGTTTTATCAGAAGACTTCAGGTCTTCATCGGAGAGGGAATCATAGGCATCGTGAAGGTCTTTTGAGGTGTGGGTTGGCCTAAAATGGTTGGGGAATGGATCGATTCCTTCCCTCTTCAATGCCTCCAGTTTATAGACTCTCTGTTGAAAGAGTTCTCTCGTTTCATCCATCTTCTTTTGCCTAAAAGTAAAAAGAGATTCATAATTTGAAGACTTTTTAAACTAACCCATTTTCCCATTTCCGTCAAGATAAAAGGCCTTCTACCCGTAATCCCTTACTCACTCGTGGGAAGGGCCCGAGAGGGATGTCGGAGAAAATCTTGGAGCGGTAACCTTAAATTGCTCCCTAAACGTGAGACCTCTTACCCTATCACTTAATAACCCAATTATTATTATCCCTATTAGCCCTACCCCAAAAGATGTCAATTTGATCCGCGTTCTAAGATTTTCGGAGGCATCCTTCTCGGGACAATAGATATTCCCACGTTTCAGTGAGGCATTACTTCTACCCTCTCACGAGTAGAGAGGAGTGGACCATGACATCTACCTTTCTTCTCACCCATTTCGAATCAAGGAAGTTTTCTCTCAATCTGACCAATCAAATCGTAGGGAAGGGCCTGAGTAATTCGCGCTATGACCCAATCCCCCGCTTGGGCCTCTCCTTTAAGAAAGACACACCCATCAATCTCAGGGGCTTGGGTTTGAAGCCTCCCTCGCAATGTCCCTCTCCGGGCCAGGGGGCCTTCCACAAGAACCTCCTCCCTTCTTCCTACCCACTGCTGATATTTCTTCAAAGAAATCTTTTTTTGAATTCCCATTAACCTCCCAAGACGCTCTTCCTTAACTTCTTCGGAGATTTGATCCGGAAGTCGGGAGGCAGGTGTTCCCTCTTCCGAGGAGTATTTGAATGCGCCAAGGTGATCAAACTCAGTCTCTTCAACAAAATGGAGGAGATTTTTAAATTGGCTTTCCGTTTCACCAGGAAATCCAACAATTAAAGAGGTTCGAAGGCTGATCGAGGGAATAGTGGATCTGACTTTTTGTATGAGGGTTCGAATATCCTTCTCCTTAGTTCTTCGACCCATTCTTTTAAGGACCTGATCATCGATATGTTGGATGGGAAGGTCAAGGTAGGAGCAGATCTTTTCTTCTTGAGAAAATAGGCCAAGAAGCCTATCCGTAAAATATTCGACCTTGGGATAAGAGTAAAGAAGTCTTATCCACCGAAGCCCTTCCACCTTGATAAGACCTTTAAGAAGTTTTTCTAAGTTCGTTCCATCTCGAAGGTCTTGGCCATAAACCGTGGTATCTTGGGCAATGAGGATCAATTCCTGGACTCCTTGATCAGCAAGCCTCTCAGCCTCTCGAAGGATGGACCGAAGAGGTCTACTTCTATAATGACCTCTGATTTTGGGAACGGTACAGAAAGTACAGCGATTGGAACAACCCTCTGCGATCTTAAGGTAGGCAAGAAAAGGTGGAGTGGAAAGGATTCGGGGGGTCTTTTCATCATAAAGAAAGGTTGGATGAGAGAGAAAGGATTTCCTCTTTAAGGACCTGTTTATAAGGCTTGGAAGATTTTGAAAATCTCCAGTTCCAACAAAAAGGTCGACCTCCGGGAACTCCTTTTCGATGGCCTTTCCATACCTCTGGGGAAGACATCCTGAAACAATGAGTTGATGACAATTTCCTTTCTTTTTATAATGGGTAAGTTGGAGGATGGTCTCAATGGCCTCCTGGGTTGCCTCTCGAATAAAGGAACAGGTATTGACAATAAGGATTTCCGCCTTAGAGGGGTCTGTAGTCAGAAGGTAGCCCTCCCTGGAGAGAAGGCCGAGGATCACTTCAGAATCCACCAGATTCTTTGGACACCCAAGACTAACCAAGCATACCCTCTCTCTCATGACTCAAATTCTTCCACTCCCTCCATCCAAAGTGGAGAAAACTCCTCTAAGAAATTATATCCAATGAAAAAAGAATTTCCAATGAAAAGTGGGGACATTAACCTTTTAGTGTTTAAGCAACGCCAATATATCCCCTTCACTGCAACGGGATAATGTCCCCTTTGCTATCCTCAGAGAATTCCTTTCATGGGTGGATATTCTCCATTAGGTACTGAAGTCAGATAAATCCACTGATAAGGAGAAACTCCTTTTATATGATGGTTTTTTCGAGGGAGAGCTCTCGGCGGTTCCCGACCCAACCCCACTCCCTCCTGCTCCACTAACCTCTCCATTCTTCTCCCCCGCCTCCTTCAAGGTGACCTTCCCTACCTCCACCAAACCCATCACATGCCACCTCTGTAACTGCCCCTGACTCATTAATATCTCTTCCCCTTCCATAGGGGACATCTTACCATAGCAATTAAAGGGGATATTTTCCCTTTGCTAACACACCCAAAAAATGATTGACATTGTAAACAAATTTTGATAAATTTGTTTACGTAAGTAAACAACTTATGAGAAAAGATCAGCTCCTCCAGATCGTTGCCGAATGGCTTCGTGAAATGATTTTTCCTCCCATGACCCATCGGGAAATGCCCTCTCTTGATCTGCGAAAACAACGTGCCATCCTGGCCGTCGCTGGACCTCGCCGAGCAGGGAAAACCTATTACCTTTACCAGCTCATTCAGGACCTGATGGAATCAAAGAAAATTTTGAGGGAGGAGATTCTTTTTGTGGACTTTGAGGATTATCGATTACAAGGCTTTGGTCCCCCCGATGTGGACCAACTCTTTACAGCGTTTCACCAGCTTGCAGGACGCCCGCCAAGATTCTTATTCTTTGATGAAATCCAGCATGTTCCTGAATGGAATCGTATTTTACGCACGCTTCACAACCGCGGGCGTTATACCATTGTGGTTTCAGGGAGTAACTCCTCTCTGCTCGGCCGGGAGATCGCGACCGAACTGAGGGGGCGTTACGAAGATATTTTGATGTTGCCTTTTTCCTTTCGCGAAACCCTTCGTTTCCACCAGATAACCTTCGATACGGCTCTGTTTCATACGGCTGAGCGCGGCCGGCTGATTCGGGCTTTCGATGACTATCTTCAGTTTGGTGGCTTTCCCGAGACGCTGTCAAAGGAAAATCCCCTGGAGAAGCGGAAACTCCTTCAAACCTACCATCAGACCGTTTTTTACAAAGACATCCTTGAACGCTACCATATTAAAGCCCGGCTCATCCTGGACCAGATGATGGGAAGCTTTTTAGAAAGTTACTCGAACACTTTTTCCATCTCTTCATTTGCCAAACAACTAAAAGCGGCAGGGCTCACCGGAAGCAAACGAACCATTTCAAATTATCTACATTTTTTAGAGGAGGCTTTTTTTCTGATCACGAGTGAGAAATTTGCCTATTCCCAGAGAAAGCGAATGATGAATCCCAAGAAGGTCTATCTCATGGATACAGGGTTTGCTCTTCTGGGAAGCGCTGTTACAGAGAACCGCGGATTTCTCCTTGAAAATGTGGTTGCCCTGGAACTGCTTCGCCGCGGGCACCGGTTGTTCTACTCCAAAGGGAAACAGGAGTGTGATTTTATTCTGCAGGAAGGCAGGCATCCTTACCAAGCCTGGCAGGTTTGCTGGGAAGTAACCCCCCGAAATGAGCAGCGTGAATTGAAAGGACTGCTCGAAGCCATGCTACAGCACAAAATCCCCAATGGGGGCATCCTGACCTATGACCAGGAGGAAATCCGAACCATAAATGGCCGGAAGATATCGGTCATTCCTGTTTGGAAATGGCTTCTTCTTTCAGGAACAGAAGATAAGTAATCTCTGTCACGAGGCGATTGGATTTCGTTTGAAGGATTCAAAGGACGGACACGGATCGCGCCTGCCTGCCCTGAATCCTATCAGATTAGCTTCAGGTTGTTTCATGAAAGGAGGTCGAAATGCCAGCGATTGCACCGATTGAAGATTTAAGGGCCGCCCAGAAAGAACTTCTTGAGGCAAAAGATATTGAAGAATTGAAAAAGATCTTTAAGAAATGGCGACGAATTGGATGGAAAAATATCTGTAAACTTTGGCTTGAGGAACGAACCCCCGACCAATTAAAAGGGGAGAGTGATTAGAATACGAACTCCCATTTCGTCGAAAAGGGGACGGTTCTCGAAAAGGGGACGGTTCTATTTTTCAAAGGAATTTGTCTCAGGGAATTAAGGGGGGAAAGGAAAGGATTCTGGAGTAATGGAAGGGAGGAGGTTGTTCAACTTGGTGGGGAGGGAGTATGGGTATAAGGGGATATAGAATGCAGAATTCCTGGGCAAGGATTCGACTGCGGTTACAAGATATTTGAGAAGAGGGCAAGATCTTCAGTTTCAAATAGAAAGATTACTCATATACTTAGAAGCCTCTGGACAAAATCTCAATAATTATATCTTCTCCCACCCTTCCTTCAAGGTGACCTTCCCTGCCTCCACCAAACCCATCACATGCCACCTCTGTAACTGCCCCTGACTCATTAATATCTTTTCCCCTTCCATAAGGGACATTTCCTCTTTGCTAACACAGACATGTAATCCCTCAGTTACGGGGTATGGATTTTGGTAGAGGGAAAAGGGAAGCGATTTGAACGTTGGGGTTTTTGGCGAGTTGGTCGAGGATGGTTTTAAAG
>Ga0185342_1000738_pt1 | contig 15379 bp, 8 predicted proteins | sample ConPoolayeEmetaG_FD_128045 | JGI IMG/M metagenome (GOLD analysis project Ga0185342, IMG submission 128045) | Hot spring microbial mat communities from California, USA to study Microbial Dark Matter (Phase II) - Cone Pool mat layer E metaG... ...
CAAGTGCTGTATCCTTCCCATTTTTGATGGCAATAGGAGCTACTGGTTCTGAGGAATATGCATATTTTCAAGGGAAAATAACTGCCCTCGAGGCAAGGACAGTCGGTATAAACTGGACCTTTGCTCCTGTTGTGGATGTAAACTCTAACCCTGACAATCCAATAATCAATATACGAGCCTTTGGAGAGGATCCTGAACTTGTTGCAAGACTTGGTTCAGCCTTTATAAGAGGGTGTCAGGATGGAAAACTTATTGCAACTGCAAAGCATTTCCCAGGTCATGGTGATACATCCCTTGACTCCCACACAACCCTTGCCTTTATCCCTGCTGATAGGGAAAGGCTTGAAAAGATTGAGCTATATCCATTCAAAGTTGCTATTAAAACCGGAGTTAAATCAATAATGACCGCCCACATAGCCCTTCCAAATATAGACGACAATATACCATCAACCCTATCCGAGAAAATTATAGGGGGGATCCTGAGAAAGGAGCTTGGTTTTAAAGGACTTGTTGTCACTGATGCCATGACAATGGGTGGAATTACAAATAATTACTGGATGGGTGAGGCAGCTGTAAAAGCAATTGTTGCTGGAGTTGACATGGTTCTATTACCACCTTCACCTTTATCAGCCATCTCAGCAATAAAAGAGGCTGTAAGAAGGGGTGTTATAACTGAAAGGAGAATGAATGAATCGGTTAGAAGGATTCTTTCTGCAAAGGCATGGCTTGGAATTCACAAAAACAGATATTCAGAAATTGGAAATATAAATAAGATTCTTGCAGATCCATCAAATATTTTGAAAGCTGAAAGAATTGCCTCTGACTCCATAACCCTTCTTAGAAATTATGACAATGTAATCCCCATAGATCCAAGAGGGAAAGGGAAAGTTCTTGTTCTTGCAATAATTGATGAGGACAATCCAACTCTCCCTCTTCCATTCCTTAATGAATCGAAAAAATTGTATGATAAAAGTGATACAATGATTGTTCATATTGATACAGACAAGGAGAAATTGCTTTCCATCTTAGAAAAAATTAATGGATATGATGCGGTTGTTTCAGGGATTTATGTAAGGACTGTTGCATCAAAGGATACAATTGCCCTTCCAAAAGACCTTGCTGATTTTGTAAAACTTCTATCCATACAAAGGAAACCCTTTGTAGTAATCTCCTTTTCAAATCCGTACATAGTAAGGCAATTCCCTGAAATAAGAAACTATCTATGTGCCTATGGTTATTCTGAGATTCTCCAGAGGGCTGGAGCAAGGGCAATCTTTGGATTAGAAGATATAAAAGGTAAATTGCCAGTTTCAATCCCTGGAATTTTCAAAATAGGAGATGGAATTTATTCCCCGAAAGTAAACACCTCTTTGAAATCTTTGAGCCCAGAGGAAGTTGGTGTTTCAAAGGATGTAGTCGAAAATGTGAGCAAAATCATTGAAGAATCAATAAAAGATAAAGCATTCCCTGGAGCAACAATAGCAGCCGGAAGAAAAAATGGGTTGTTTCTGATGAAAGAATTTGGGAAACAAAGTTATGGAGAAGATTCAAGAGAGGTAAAAATTGAAACAATATATGACCTTGCATCCCTTACAAAGGTAATTGTGACAACAACTGCGTGCATGAAACTTTATGAGGAAGGGAAATTGAGACTGGATTCAAAAGTTTCCTCTTATATTCCCGAATTCGGAGTCAAAGGAAAGGATAAAATCACAGTATGGCATCTTCTTACCCACTCTTCAGGACTACCAGCATATAAAAGATATTTTCTTGAAACAAAGGGGAAGGAAAATATAATAAAGAGAATCTGTGAAGAGGAGCTTGAATATGAGCCTGGAACAAAATCCGTTTACTCTGACCTTGGTTTTATCCTCTTAGGAGTTGTAGTGGAAAAACTAACGGGGCAAAACCTTGAAGATTACATAAAAAGGATACTCTTTGACCCCCTTGAAATGAAGGATACAATGTTCAATCCTCCAAAAAATTTGTTAGGAAGAATTGCTCCAACAGAAGATGATCCCTGGAGAAAGAGGGTTGCTCATGGAGAGGTTCATGATGAGAATGCCTATGCAATGGGAGGAGTATCTGGGCATGCTGGACTTTTCAGCACTGTGAGGGATCTTGCAAAATTCTGCCAGCTCCTCCTAAATGGTGGAATATATAATGGAAAAAGGATATTGAAGAGAAGCACGATAGAATATTTCACAAAAAAGGTTGATATTCCTGAAAGCACAAGAGCTCTTGGATGGGACACACCATCAAAGGAAGGGAGTAGTGCAGGAAGATTTGTATCTTCAAAAGCCTTTGGACATACAGGATTCACAGGGACATCAATATGGATAGACCCTGAAAAAGATTTATTCGTTGTGTTCTTGACAAACAGAGTTCACCCAACGAGGGAGAATCAAAAAATAAGGGAAGTAAGACCAAGGGTTCACGATGCAATTTTCTCAGGGATAAAGTAAATTTTATGATACTGCAAGTTTAAAATTTCAAATTATAAATTAAATTTGATAAAATTAAAGCTTAAGGGGAAAAGTGAAGTACTTATTTAACTTTAGAGGATTAAAAAACTTTTAAGGAGGTGCTAATTGAAAAAATTAAATTTCATGATTTTTTTAGCGATTCTAATCCTCTATCAATGCGCCACCACTCCTTTAAACTTCCAGATGGACCCTTCCTTTGATCCAAAGTTTATCAAGAATGTTGCGGTTCTTGAGTTTGAGCCAACACCTGGAGAGCCATCCTCAGGAAAAATTCTACAGGAAGGAGCAATTGAAGCTTTCAAAAAGCAAGGTTTCAATGTCATTGAAAAAGAAAAAGTTAAGGAAGTTTTCTCTAAGCTTGGTTTAAGGACAGCAAAGGAATATAGTGAATCTGAAATGAAGAAACTTATAAGTGAGTTAGGAGTTGATACAATTGTATATGGAAAGGTTATGGAATTCACATCATCGGGCTCATCTGAAGGAATTTTACATGATTCAACTCCTCAACCCATGCCAGGAGCAACAATCCCTTATACGGAATATTCCTACTCTCTTTATATAACTCTTAATCTTTTCCATGAATCATCCGGAAAAACTGTCTTCAGCGCTGAATACAAGAAGCAGGGCAAGGGAAGAACCATCAATATGAAGGAGATAAGCACAAAGGCAGTAATAGAGATAACCTCAAAATTGAAAACTCAAAAATAACTATCCGTTCTAAGAATTCTCGTTACTCTTGAATCGGTAAATGTTAGTAATTAAACCCAAAAATTTTAATATTTTGTTTTTAAAAAATCCAGTGATAAAATCAATTCCAAGGAGGTTATAGATGAGGCAGAAAAACTTTATAAATTTAATTTTCATCCTAATCTTGTTTTTTATCTTTAGCAATTTTTCAGAAGCAATTGACTGGGGGACTCTGGGATTTAAAGTCGGATATACCAGTAGCCAGCTAAGGGCTGAAGATACTGGCGCTAATGTGGAGGTAAAAAAATACGCTACCAATGGTCTTACTATTGGGTTGGTCAGTAATATTAAAATAACAAACTGGCTTTTTTTGCAACCTGAGTTGCTATACTCCCAGAAAGGAGGAAAATATGATGTTCAAGTCCCTATGCCAGTGGAAATACCTGGTTTTCAAGTTAATGTAGTTGATAAAAGAATGCTTGATTATTTAGAAATCCCAATTCTTTTAAAAGTTACCTTACCCTTAAATTGGAAGGTTAAACCCACTTTCCTTACAGGGCTATCATCCAGCTTCAAACTCAAAGGAAAGCTGGAAAATACTGTTAATATAAAAATCCTTGGTTACAATTTTTCATACTTTCAGATTGAAGATATTAAAAGCCAACTCAATGCTATAGAACTGAGTTATATTATCGGTGGAGGACTGGATTTTGACATCGGGAAAGGTAAGCTTGCCCTTGACCAGCGATTTTCTTTTGGCTTAAATAAAAACAAATACGAAACTGCTATCCCAGCCTCATATTTTCAGGCCATAGGAATTCCTGTTCCTGCAGATATCGTCTACCGTCTTAATATGTATAACTATGTTTTCTCTGTCAGTCTTGCTTATTTGTTTTAAACGATAGTTTTATTAATTAAAATTATCCAGAAAATCCAAGAATAAATTGTAACATGTCAAACATAGAAATCCATATCCTATTCTTTATATTATACTTAGTCTCTAACCCAATGAAATCTTCTGCAGTGCGTAATATTACATTTCTAAAATCCTTTTAAGACGAGCGCGATTATAACGCTGAGTAATAATACAGGGTAAATTAACCAGCAAGGCATAACCAAGCATTATCAGCTCACCCCACCATTCGTTCCATAAAAGAAACACCGGGGCTCCTGCCATGGTCAACCAGTGAGCGAATTCAGCTCTGCAGGTTTCCACATAAAAAGTTTTCAAATATTCTATTTCCTTTGTTTTAAGCTTTTTTTTGTAAAAACCTTTTTTAAAAAAATTTCCAAAATCGGGTAAATACTTTTTCCAGAATCTCACTCCCAAAAATTCATAAACTTTCCCACTTATTTCAAACTTTCTTAGTCTATAAATGCTCTTCTCAGGTTTAAAAGAAGCCCTTTCTCTTCTCGCTGCGACATATCCAGCAAGAAGATGAATCAATGGCCAAAGGCAGAAGTTAAGAGTAATTTTTAAGGCAGGGCTAAATTCAAAAATTTTCATTTCAAGACCTCTTCCTAAGTGGGATTTTTCTACCTTTCCAGCAAACATAACCAAGAAGGTAAGTATATACTAACGACCTTAAAAAGATAAATATAAAAAATGCAAGGTTAAAAGGATAGAGGGTAGATGAAATAACCCCAAAATTCCCAAGCTTCCGCAAGAAAAAATAGATTTGAGCAGAAAAAAGAATATATAAAATGATGCCGTTCTTCAAAAGACAAATGTTGCCTATAACTAATCCTTTGAAAATATCTATTGGTCCGCTCAGAGCACCTGTAATCCATCCGAAGGAAATCAAAAAAAGTAAAAATCCTGTCTTAACAGCGCCAGTTGCAAAATTCTTTGTCCATCCCTCCACAAGCTGGCTTATACCTTCTGGATACATTCTGAAGGAAATCACTCCCCTTCCTGCAAAAGCATTAACTTTATAACCTTTTTTCGAAGCCAAATTTGCCAGAGCCATATCTTCAATTATCTCTCCTTTCACTGCTTCGTGTCCGCCTATTTCAAAATATTCAGATCTTCTGCATATAAAGCAAGGACCAAAGGCTCCTATGGTTTTGTTAAGCCACGGAATTATAGAAGAAATATTCATGTTTAAGAAAGAAATCAAGTTAAAAAAAGCCGAAAGTTTTTCATATGGTTTCTTCATTAGATGAAAAGGCTGTACGGAAAGGAACTCTCCAGTCTTTTCATAAAGTTGTAACAGACGACGAAGTCCATCTACCTCAAGAATAGTATCAGCATCAAGAAAAACAAGTATGTCGCCAGAAGAATATTTAGCACCTTCGAAGCAAGCATAAGATTTACCAGTCCAGCCATAGGGCAATTCAAGCAGGTTTATAAGCTTTGCTCCTTTCTCTAAGGCTACCTTAGCTGTATTGTCTCTTGAGTTATCATTGACAACAATAATCTCCAGGGGTTTAATGGACTGCATAACCAAAGAATCGAGTAGAGATTTTAAGTTCTTTTCTTCATTTCTGGCAGGAATGATTACTGAGATTGAAAAATTCTCGATCGGATTTAAGCTATTTTTTGTCTTGTTATCCCTGACCTGATCCAATGCTAAAGGTATTTTCCATAGAAAAAGGAAAAGAATTAACCAGAAAATCAAAGGGATTATTGGAAAGCCCCAAAAACTCATAAGTATTTAAAATTTTATAATTTCTATTCAACCTTTACAATCTCTCCCTTTGTTGTTCCAAAGACTTCAGGGTTGTACATTTCTTCAACCTTTGTCGGTGGAACAGAGAATGTTCCCTTTGAAGTTACCCTTATAATATAGGCAAATTCATGCTCTCCCTGAGGAAGAACATCGGCAAATATCTGCATTCTGTCATCATATTTCTCTATGTGATTGAAGTGCCATGAAATTTTTCCAAGCTTTTTCTGATTCTCAAGGCTTGTTGTCTTGAGATAAGAATCCTCTATCTCAGTTCCTGCTGGTATTGGGTCGACCACAGCAACATAGTTCCTCTCAGCACTGACATTAATTTTTATCCTCACCTTTATAAGGTCTCCCAGTTTAAAGCTATCTTTCATTTCTCCTGTGTTTAAATCTTCATAGAATTTCTGAATATAAAATCCCTGATTTATCTCTTGAAGGTCCATCCCCTTTGTATAGTAAGAAAGATTTACCATCCAGAACAATTTGCCCTTCCCACTCTTCTCAAGAACCAAATTTAGCTCCTTTGAAAGATTTGCAATTTCTTCCATGGCAATATTTATAACCTCTTTCTTGATTTCATTGAATTTTATAGGCTGAAGCTTTCTTCCATCAATTCTCCCAGTGAAATTGAAATCTATTTCCTTACTTTCCTTCCTCATGAAATATTCACTCAAGGAAATAAGGGCGTAAGAATTTTCCTGAGTGTTCCTCCATGCACCATTTTTTCTCTTTCCGAGGATATAGGCTACAAGTTTTTCAATAACAGGGGAATTTGGATCTGCATCAAGGAGGGAGAGGAGAATTATTGCGTTTGTCCTCAAATCTGAATGCATGTAAATTCCAGAGCCATCGAATCCTCCTTCCTCAAAGTGAGCCTCTGAAGCCTCAAGCCTCACCTTGTTCATTATTTCTCTGAGAAGATTATCCTTCATTGGAGAGCTCTTTTTTGTCCTTGCGATGGAAGATAGGAGAAAAGCTTTTGAGAATAGAGGAAGGGACTCCCTCCTTTCATAGAGAAGGGTTTGATAACTTTCATCGTGGCTTCCGTAAAGGGAAAGGGAGTAGAGGGCAAAGGACCTTACTATGAGATCAGAACGGATTTTCCCTTTTAGAACATTTTTAAGATATTCTATGAGCCTATTCCTTGAATCTTTTTCAATTTTCAATCCCCTCTCTTCAGCCATTTTGAAAATGAAAAGAACATAGGAAGAGACAAAGGGATTTGAGTATAAAGAATCGCTCCAGAAGCCGAATCCACCATCAGGCTTCTGGTTTTTGGAAATCTTTGAAAGGGTCTCTGCTACAATATTTTCAATCTCTTTCCTGTCAATATTTTTGAACTTGAATGCTCCTGAAAGATCGTAAAGGGCAATTAAGGGGGTTAGCATGGAGGAAAGTTGTTCTGTGCAACCATAAGGATATTCGAGGAGGAACTCAGCACTCTTCTCAAGGTCAGAGAGGGCAGATGATGAAAGGGAAATTCTCAAGCCTCCTGCGTCTTTATAAATATTTTCTGGAACTGAAATTTTCAAAGTCTCCCTTCCATCTGTGCTTCCATAACTTGCAGAATCTATTCTTATTTTTGGTATTTTGACAGGTATCTTCACCTCTACAGCATCCCTTTCTTCCTTTGAACCAATCTTGAATAATGCAAAGAACTGAATTCTACCAATTCCATGGGAGGATGCTTCCATTGGAAATCTAAAAAGGTAGGAACCTTCAGGAGGAATGGCAATTTTTTCTTCTTCCTTTAGAATTTTTAAATTCTGGGAAAGGCTTTTAACCTTTATAATTAGCTCTCCCTTCTCTTTTGTATTGTTCTGAACCCTTATCCCTCCTTCGAATTTATCTCCAATAATAAGGAATCTTGGAAGGGATGGGAAGAGCATCAATGGTTTCGAAACCCTTATCTCTTTTTTAGTGGAACCAAATTGGGAGTCAAGGGTCTGGGCAACAGCCATTATAACAAAGGTTGTTAATGAATCGGGAAGATCAAAGGATTCTTCCGCAAATCCATTTTCATCGGTAATTACCTCCCCTTTCCAGAAGGGAGTAATTCTGAAATCTGTTCTTATCTGGAATAGGGATTCCTCAAAACCTCCTCCTCCAGCTTCCTCTGCCAATTTTCCCTTTAGATATTCCCTGCTTATAAGAACATTTCTCAGCTCAGAGTTTCTCACACCCAAAAATCTCTCTTTGTAGAAATATAAAATTGGGTCTGGGACTTTGTATCCTGTTAGAGAGAGGACTCCATAATCAACAGCGTAAAGGGTAACCTCTGCCTTTTTACTTTTCCCTTCAAAATCCTTAACCTGAAGCCAGACCTTGACCTTTTCCCTTGGTCTGAATTCCTCCTTTTCTGTTTTAAGATCTAATTTCAGATAAACCTCATCAGGCAAAATCTCGAGCTTTGTGTATCCGAGCCTGAATGTTGGTTTACCAACATCAACCCCTTCCTCCAATTTTTCGGATGTTCTCCCTTTAACAAGCAAAACAGATACATAAATTGTCGGGATGTATTCTTTTTTGATGGGAACTTCAATTACCTGATTGGAGCCTTTAAGGGAAATTGGGAAATACTCAATTATTCCGCTCCTTTCAATGGTCAAAATACCCATTGATTCTTCCCATGGAGATTTAACAAGAATTCTTGCTATCTCACCTGGTTTCAATTCCTTTTTCTCTGGAACAATATCTATTCTGTTGTGGTCATACCTTTCCCATGCTGTAAATCCTTCACCAATGCAATAAAAATCAAAGCCAGATTTTAAAATATGACCCTTACTATCTTTGGAGGAAGCCCTAAGAATATAGAAACCAGCACTTTCAAGAGGGAATTCAATAGGAGATGGCTTATCAGAGGTTGTAATCTCTACAGTTTTCAAAACAGTATCCACAGGTTCACTTCTGTATCTGTAATATGCGCCCTCCTCTTTTACCTGAACAGAGTGCCACTCCCTTTTTATCAACTCTAATTTCACATTTTTCCCTTTAGAAAAATTACCTTCCTTATCAAGAGTTACAACTGTTGTTCTAAAAGGCTTACCCTTCTCAAAAAAGTATGCTGTATACTCAATTCCAAGATAGTAATCAGAGGGATGGAGGAGAAAAGATGCTCTGTTGGAAATAGCCTGCTCAGAAACATCTGTAACCTCCCCTTCAAAAAGATAACTCATCGGTTTTTCACTATAAGCCAGCTTCTCTTCAACAAAAAATTCGCCATTCTTTGATAAAACTCCTTCTCCGTTTGCCACAAGCTCACTTCCATAATGCTCTTTCTCCTCTGTCCAATCCTCGAAAACATAGTTCTTTGAAGAAAGCTCCCCTTTGAGGGGAGGAGAAAAGGATGTTGGGGATTTTCTCAGGGTCCATTTCACCTTGCAATCCTTCATCGGTGCTCCGTAAAGATATGACCCCTTGATCAAACCTTCCATCTTTTCATCAGGGAGATAATCCTTCTTCTTGATAGATACATCAACCCTAAAGTCAGGCTTTCTGAACTCTGAAACAAGAATGGAATGGGAGAACTCTCTATCCCTTTCCTCTATTTTCAGTTCCTTTGGAACTTTTGAAGTAATTCTGTAATAACCTGTTGGAGAATCTTCTGGAATTTTGAAGGAGAAGGAAGTAGAGCCATAGGAGTTTAAAGTAATTTCTTTTGTAAGAATTTCCTTCCCCCTTGAGTCATAAATCTTAAATTCAATATTCTTGTTGGCTAAAATGCTCAAATTCTTAAGCTCATCCACACGGAATATTCCCTTTACATAAACATCCTCCCCTGGTCTGTAAGCTCCTCTATCTGTGAAAATATATCCCATGACCTTTCTCTTGCTCGGTTCCCACTCCATATCAAGATTGAACTGCCATCCTTCTATCCCTTCATTCCATTCTTCTGTAACAAAGGCTCTGTCTTCTCCCTTCCTCGCAACAACAATAAAATTTGTCTCCCAATTATCTTCTATTCCAAAATCCTCTGTCCCTGGTGATAGACACAACCCATTTTCATCTGTTTCACCTTTCCAGAGAATTGTACCGAACATGTTCATTATTTTTATTTCGCATTTTGGAATCGGCTTTCCTGTAGAAAGGTTTGTTGTGTATATTAGCATGTTATGGGGAGAGTATTTAAGAGATATTCCAATGTCTGTAATCTGAAGAATCCCCTTTACAAAACTTGAGCCATTTTCATAATCTGTTCCAGGTTTTACATCCTTTGCTTCCATCTCTGTATAAATAATCCCGAAATCCTTTCCCAATATTTTCCCCAAATCCATGTTGATTATTGTAAATTTATCTTTTTCAGTCTTAAATTTCACCTCAGGAGAATTCGGTTTCAGAAGAACTGATTTTTCACTGTCAAGATTAGAGAGGAACTTTCCAATTTCACTATCCTCAATCTCCTTGACCTCCCTTCTTACAGAATCAACATTAACAACCCTCAAGGAAAGATATTTTGGACCTTTTGCCTCTATAACCCCCCATCTGTTTATTAGCTCAATTGAGTAGGGATAACTTTTCAGAGAAAAGTTTTCGACCACATTGTAGTTTAAATTATGCCCGTATATGTCTTTTAAACTTTTATGTATCTCCAATCTATATGAATGTCCTGCCTTTAGATTGAATAAATCTGAAATATAAACATGTTCGTTGCTATAATCATAAATTTCTTCCTTTGGCTCTAAAAATTTCTCCTCTGACACATCAAAAAGCTTCAGACCTTTTATAGCCTCCTTAGGAAAAACTGGGTTTGAAAATACTATTGAGATTGTTGAATAAGGATTGCATTCAAAACATGATATTCCTCCGTAAAGAAATGTGTTCGGTGTATAAAAGCTGATTTCATAATCTTTCTTTGTTCCCAAATTACCCTCTTTCCCCCTGAAGCCACGAGGTATTAAAACTTTAACAAGGGAATTAAGGGGGGGAGGAGAAACTGGAATTATTTTAACCTTCTGGGTTGAGCCCTTTTCATACTCCGCTTTAACTTCCAAGGAGAATGGCTTTCTTAAAATTAAAATTTCTTTAACATTTGTTATTTTGTCGTAGGCATCGAAGGAATGCGTGTCAAAGCCCTCTGGAATAGAGTAATAGTAGGAGTAAATATTATATTTGATTTTTGATACAACTTCTTCAAGAGAAACGGGCTGATTGAAAACAAGAATAATTTCCCCATTCTTTCTTATTTTAGAGCCATGATAGGGGATTGTTTGAATCAAAGATGGGGTTGGGGTCTCAAAGGTTGAAACAAAATCTCTGGTTAAAACCTCCCCGGTAATGCTCTTTATCCCCTTTTTTATTCTTATCTCAAACCTTGTTGAATAGGGTAATCTTTCTTCAGGATGAAAAATCAAAATCCTGTCCCCAGCCCAGTAGAACTTCCCCTTTAAAGGTGGATTAATGGTAACAAAATCCTGAACAAATTCCTTTCTCACTTCCCCTATTGGAACCATGGATTTGTTGAAAGTTATGGAAATCTCGGTCACCATTTCAAGTCTCTCAATTTCACCCTTAGGAACAACTGTTATTTTAAGCTCCTCAGAATGAAGAAAGGTAGCAAGGAAAAAAGCAAATAAAACAAAAATTAAATATTTTTTTAAATTAAACACATCACCCTCCATAAAATTCCTTTTTTTATTGCACTTTATATCAATACAATGATATGAAAATTAAGTCAAGCAAAAAACTTTGACTTTTCCTTTTTTATGTTTTAAATTTAAATTGATGAAGAGGATAAGTTTTTTGATTTTCCTTCTTTTAATTGCTATTGGAACAATCCTTGCCCAGAGCCAGGAAGAAAAGGAAAAGGTCAAGAAGGAGAAGGTTATAACCAATCAAACTCTTAAGGAGCTCAAAGGTAATATTTCAGTAATGGGAAGGGAGGAGGAAATAAAAGAGGAAGAGAAGGCGGGCTCAGAAGAGGCTCCTCAAGGGGAAGTGAAGGATGAAAAATACTGGAGAAATTTGAAAAGGGAGATCGAGGAAAGAATATCTCAAGCTCAACAAAAAGTGGAAAGTTTGAAGGAAGAAATTGATGCTCTTTACAGGGATTTCTACGCTATAGATGACCCTGCAAGAAGGGATCAGATTCAGGTAAAAATTGTGGAGGATACAAGAAAACTGGAGGAAGCAGAGAAGGAGCTGGAGCAAGCTAAAAAGGATCTTGAGGAATTTTTAGAGAGGGCAAGAAAAGAGGGCGCTCTCCCTGGCTGGATCAGGTAAAAAGCTCAAGAGGACATTCGTCTAACAAAAAGGACATAAAAAAAATTAAAAAAAATCCTTTTAGAGTCATTTCTTATCTGGCATGTTTTTTGCTGATATAAAATATGAGGCTTAAAGATGCTTGACAGGGGAAAAAACATTTGCAAAAATTACTTTGTGAAGAGAACAATTATAATTCTTTTAATTTTAATTCTTTACTCTCCCTTTCTAATTTCTTCTGATAAGAAAGTAGATGCTGAGAAAAATCTTAAGTTTGGAGTGATGGCTTCCCAGAAGGGACTTTGGAAGGAGGCAATATATAGATGGAAGAGGGCTATAGAACTTGACCCAACAAACTGGAAAGCTTACAACAATCTTGCAGTTGCCTATGAGAGGGAGGGAATGTTCAATGAAGCTTTTAATCTTTACCAGATTGCCCTTCAATATTCCAATGATAATATTTATGTCAAAAAGAATTACCAGGCTTGCCTCTCAATCATTGAAAGAAAGGAGAAAAAGTGAGCAAAAGAAGATTTAAAAATAAAAGAATTTTTCCTTTTTGGATCTCTATATTTTCTGCTTTTCTCCTAATTTCCTGCGCAGAGCCAATGAAAGTGAAAATAGAAATTCCAGTTGAATCCGCAATTAAATTATCTGATTTTAATGAGATAATCGTAACAAACTTTTTTGTTTCAGAAACTCCAAAGGAGTTTCCAGCAGGAAAGGAGGTTGCGAATTTTATTGTGAATGACCTGAGGAGTGCCCACTCAACCAATGTCATTTTTAAAGAGATAAAATTGGAGAACGGAGATAAAGTATTTGGCGACTCAGATTTCTGGAAGAATATTGCTGGAGACGGAAAGAATCTTATTATAACTGGAACAGCAAATATCAAAGAGGAAAAAAGGAATGTGATAATGGAAAGCTCACCCTACACAGAATATCCTGGGAGAAGAATAGTCCCAATGAAATTCTTTGTTTTCAATATAAAAATAATTCTCATAGACTCTTCAACAGGCTCAATAATTTCATCCAGATCCTTCAAGGAGGAAAAGGGTTATGAGAATCCTGATACCACTATTGAAAGGGGCTTTATGGACATAATGCAAAGGGTTGCAAATAAATATTTAAAGGATCTTTTCCAGAAAAAAATTGAGGAAGAAAGATATATAATCTATTGAAAGGGGGAAAAAATGAAAAGAATTTTATTTACAATCTTTTTGATTTTCCTTTCTTCAAATTTGATCTTTTCCCAGTTCCCCTACCACGGGAAGAACAAAATAATAACAAAAAAATTTAACTGGAAATCCTATCAAACAGAGCACTTTGAAATATACTTCTACGGAGCGGAAAAGGAAAGGCTTGAACTGGTTGCTGGAATTGCTGAGGATGCATACAAAAGGCTCCAAGCTCTTTTTTTGCACGAAATAAAGGAGAAAACCCCTATAATTGTCTACGACAACCAGAGAGACTTTCAGCAGACAAATCTTTATCCAGGAATACTTCCAGAAGGAGTTCTTGCCTTTGCTGAGCCAATACTCCACAGAATAGTTCTTCCCACAAATATACCTGACGAGGAACTTTACAATCTAATAACCCACGAGCTAACTCATATTTTTGAATATTCAATTTTATACGGAGATATTAAAGGTGGAACTTACAATATAAAGGAACCACCTCTCTGGATAATGGAAGGGCTTGCAGAATACGCCACAGGGGAATGGTCTCCAATAAGTTTGATGATAGTGAGGGATGCCACTTTAAACGACATTCTCCCAGAGCTGGACGAAAGTGGAGAGTTTCGCTCCTCCTATTCAAGGGCTCCTTATGATTTTGGTCATGCGATTTTTGACTTTGTAGAATCAAAATATGGAAAGAGTGGGGTAAGGCAGATTCTATGGGAAGCAAAAAAAGCTTCAATTTTTGCAAAAAACATTCCCTTTAAGGAAACTTTTAAAATGGGCAAGAAGGAATTCAATTATGAGTTCAAAAAGTTCATGCGGGAAAGATTTAAGGAATTCTTAACAAAGGAGAATCCAGAGGACTACTCTGTGAAAATTGGTCCAGAGTTCCCCTTTGCCTACGATATTTCCCATGAGCTCTCTCCCTCTGGAGAAATTGTTGCAATCCTTACAGCCAACATGAAGGATGAGGATATAGATATCCTCTTACTTTCAGTTAAAGATGGAAGCACAATAAAGAATTTAACACCTGGATACACTTCCCGATACGAATATATTTCAGCAAATTTCGATCCTTCTTATGGAAAGGACATTTCATGGGATTCAAAGGGTGAAAATCTTGCATTTTTTGCAAACAAGGGTCACAAAACCTATCTCTTTACAATTTCTGCCATTGATGGAAAGGAGACATTCAAGGTTGAGATTTCCTATGTCCAGCCATCCTCTCCAGTTTTTTCTCCAAATGGAAAGGAGATCCTTTTCACAGCTTACCACGATGGAAAATGGGATATTTTCTCAGTGGAGCTTGAGAGCAAAAAATTTAAAAGACTTACCAACGATAACCTCAGGGAGAAATCCCTTGCCTTCTCTCAGGATGGAAAATGGATAGCCTTTTCAGTGGTTGTAAATGGAAAGGATAAAATATTCATTGCTGATAGCAAAGATCTCTCTTCAAGAAGACAGGTTACATTTACAGAGGGAAATGACATAACTCCCTTTTTTTCAAGGGATGGTAACACTCTTTACTTCTGCTCTGATGAAAGGGGAGCCTTTAACATTTACGCAATTGATTTAAAAGAAAACAAATTGATGAGATACACGGATGTTAGAACAGGGAACTTTTTCCCAAATCCTTTACCTGATTCTCCTGACACTCTCTTCTTTTCTTCCTTCCATAAAGGTTATTTCAACCTTTACAGAAAACAGTTCAAGGAACCCCTTGAGGTAAGGGATAATGTAGCAAAGGAGGCAGTTGAAAGTGGAGAGTTTGGAGCAGCTAAAGTAGAGGGTGTTGTTTCCCCCAAGTGGCATTTAAATGTTGATGAGAAAAAAATTAAACAACATAAAGGAATTGGGAAGCTTTTCCTTATGGCAAGACCTCCCATTTCAGCAGGTGTTTTCACTGATGGAACAATTTATGGAGGGACATCCCTTGCCCTATCAGATATTTTTGAAGACCATATATTCTATCTTGATGCTTTATCGGTAAGTGATTTAAGGTCAATATTCCTCGGATACATCAATCAGAAGAACAGGTTTCAATTTATGATAAGGGGATTCGATTATGCATTGTTTTACTATCCTGACTACTACTATTTTTATCCTGACCTTTATTACTATTTCACCTGGGAGGATGCGATAAGAGTTAGAG
>Ga0185342_1000739_pt1 | contig 15373 bp, 16 predicted proteins | sample ConPoolayeEmetaG_FD_128045 | JGI IMG/M metagenome (GOLD analysis project Ga0185342, IMG submission 128045) | Hot spring microbial mat communities from California, USA to study Microbial Dark Matter (Phase II) - Cone Pool mat layer E metaG... ...
GATGGCGCTGACATCCGCCGGACTGGACATGTCCAAAGAAAAACCGGAACGGGTGGGCGTTATCATCGCCACGAGCGGGGCGATGGACCTGCTCATTGACCAGGGGGAAATACTCAGGAACCGGGGACCGATGCGCCTGGACCCATTGCTCATCAGCAAGGTGTCACCGAGCATGGTATCAGCCATAGTTGGGCTGGAGTTCGGATTGAAAGGTCCTAATAGCAGTTTGAACAGTGCCTGTGCCTCCGGCAGCGATGCGTTGGGCACGGCGCTGAATTTGCTGAGAACGGGACACGCTGATGTGATGGCGGCCGGCGGCGCTGAGACCCAGGTGAACCCACTGGCAATCGGCATCACTGGAAGAGTCGGCGCGTTAAGCCGGGAACCAGACCCTAAGAAAGCGTGCCGGCCCTTTGACTTGAACCGATGCGGCATGGTGTATGGCGAAGGTGCGGCTATCCTGATACTGGAGACACTGGAACATGCGCAAAGGCGCGGTGCCCCAATTCTGGCGGAACTGGCAGGCGCTGGATGGTCCTTTGACGCGTTCAATGAAACCGCCCCTGACCCTGCCCTGGAAGCAATTGCAATGAAAATGGCTCTTAAGGATGCAGGAGTCGCGCCGGAAGAAGTTGACTACATTAATGCCCACGGCACCGGCACCAAACTAAATGATGCCGCCGAGACTAAGGCGATTAAGCTGGTCTTTGGTGAGCAAGCTTATAAAATACCGGTCAGCTCAAATAAGTCAATGATTGGACATCTGGCATGCGCCGCGGGCGCGGTGGAAGCCGTCGCGGCGGTGATGACCGTAAAAGAAGGCATCATACCGCCCACCATCAACTACGAAACGCCTGACCCTGAATGCGACCTGGATTATGTGCCAAACATTGCCCGCCGCCAGACGGTGAACACCTGTCTTTCCAATTCCTTCGGCATGGGCGGGCAGAACTGCTGTATCGTGCTCAAACGATTTGGACAGGCAGATGACGATGGAAGCAAAAAGTTTAGCCGGTAAAGTAGCCCTGGTTACCGGTGCCTCCCGCGGCTTGGGCAAAGCTATCGCTCTCAGGCTGGCAGGCTGTGGCGCCAGGGTAGCAATCAACTACCTGAGCAACGATGCAGAAGCGCAAAATGTGGCACAGCAGATTAAAAGCCTGGGTAGTGAGACGGCGCTGTACAAAGTCAGCGTCTCAGATGCTAACGCCGTCCGGGAGATGACCCGTCAGATTGTTAAGCTGTGGGATAAAATTGACATTCTGGTTAACAATGCCGGCATTGTTAAAGACTGCCTTTTGCCCCGCATGCCAGATGAAGCCTGGGATGAGGTGCTGAATACTAACCTGCGCGGTGCCTATCTCTGTACCAAGTACGCCGTGCGTTCCATGATGGAGCAGGGCTGGGGTAGGATTATCAATATCGCCTCTCTGGCAGGACTGGTAGGTAATATGGGACAGGCGAACTACGCCGCCGCCAAGGGTGGCTTGATTGCCTTCACTAAAAGCCTTGCTCGTGAGTTCGGCTCACGGAACATCACGGCTAACGCCATCGCGCCGGGCTATATTGTCACCGAAATGACTGACAGATTACCACAGGCAATGAAAGACGCCATACTGGCACGCATACCGTTGAAACGTTTTGGAGTGGCAGATGACGTGGCGAAACTGGTTGCCTTTCTTGCCAGTGAGGACGCAAGCTATATCACAGCACAGGTCATCTGTGTTGACGGCGGAGTAATATAAAAGGAGGGAAAATGTGGTTAGGGTAGGTATCGTTACAGACACTATCTCCTGTCTGCCGGCGGAGAAAATCAAGGAATATGACATTAAGATTGTTTCAATGGCACTCAACATCAATGGCAAATCGTACCGCGACCAGGTAGACATCAGCCCCCAAGAGTTCTGGAAAATGTTCAATGACATTAAAGAGTTCAATACTGGCGCGCCACCTCTGGCAGAGTTCACTGACGTTTTCAGGGAACTGAGTAAGACCACTGATAGCATCGCCTGTGTTTTTGTCTCTAAAGCGCTGAGCGCCACCTATGAGGCGGCAGTACAAGCCAGAGACCTGTTTAAGAAAGAGAACCCCAAGGCAAATATTGAGCTTATTGATAGCCGCACCGCGGCGGGGGCACAGGGATTCATTGTTCTTGAAATGGCTAAGGCGGCTCAGGCGGGCAAGAGCCTGGCGGAAGTAGTCCAGACGGCTAACGCCATGATTCCCAGAGTCCGCTTCGTCACCGCTATGGAAACCCTCAAGTACCTCATCAAAAGCGGCAGAGCGCCCAAGACAGCCTACATGGGAGAGCTGTTTCAGGTGAAACCGATTATTGGCATGGTCAACAACACCGGTCTGGTGGAAAACCTGGGCAGGGCGAGGGGAAAAGAAAAAGCAATCGCCAGATTGCTTGAATTGATGGAGCAGTATGTTGAAAGCGGCAAACCGCTTCATGTCAACGTACACTATACTAACTCCCTTCAGGACGGCGAGCAACTGAAACAACAGGTGATTTCCAGATTTAAATGTGAGGAAGTCTATCTGACGCCTTACACGCCGGTTATGGCTGGTCATACCGGTCCCGTGATAGCAGTCTCCTTCTACTCTTAGAAACAGTAATCCGCAAAGCGAGAGGATAATGGAACAAAAAAGCACCCTTGACGGGCATGACCTGAGGGCAATGTTCACCGCCGGCACGGAATGGCTGAAAAGAATTGTGCCTGACCTGAATGCGCTGAACGTCTATCCGGTACCTGATGGCGATTGCGGTACCAACATGTTGCTCACCATGCGTGCCAGCCTCGCGGAGACCGTCCATGCTGATGGGCTGATATCATCAGTAGCGGAGGCAATCGCCAGAGGGGCGCTCATGGGCGCCCGCGGCAACAGCGGTGTTATTTTATCGCAAATATGGCGCGGGCTCGCCAGAAGCCTTGCCGGGAAAAGAAGCATCAACGCCAGAGAACTGGCGCAGGCTCTCACGGAGGCTTCCGAAATGGCTTATCAGGCATTAACCAATCCGGTTGAGGGCACCATCCTCACCGTGATGAAAGATGCCGCCGCAGCTGCCCGCCAAGAAGCCGGGAATGCTGATGCCAGCCCGGTGTCTGTCCTTGAAGCCGCAGTCAATGCCGCCAGAGAGTCAGTAGCCAACACGCCTAACCGCCTTGATGTGCTGAAAGAGGCTGGAGTAGTGGATGCCGGAGGACATGGCTTATATACGCTTCTGGAAGGAGCTCTGCTTTACCTCAAAGATGACCTGAATAAGCACACTCCTGCTCTGATTGCCAGCCCGCTACCGGTGAAGAAAACAGCCCAGAGCCCCGCTGAAGAGGAGCCTTATGGATTCTGCACTCAGTTCATGGTGAAAGGTAAAGACCTGCCTGTCTCCGCTCTCAGGGAAGCGCTGGACCACCTGGGAAAGTCACTCATCGTGGTGGGGGATTCATCGGCGGTCAGAGTGCACATACACACTCTGGACCCGGCAGGTGTCACCAGAGCGGCATCTTCTTTTGGTTCACTCTTTGACATTGATATCAGAGATATGGATGAGCAACATAAAGAGTTCCTGCTGATGCAAAAACCCAGGACTGCCAGCGCCACCGCGGTTGTCGCCGTAGTTAACGGTGATGGACTGATAAATGTCTTCTCTGACCTGGGCGTGTGTGCCGTTGTGCCGGGCGGACAGACGATGAATCCCAGCACTATTGATATGCTTCAGGCGGTGGAAAAAGCGCCTTCAGATAATGTCATTCTCCTGCCGAACAACAAAAATGTGATCCCGGCGGCCATGCTGGTACCATCACTGACTAAAAAGAACCTCAAAGTGTTACCCACTGAAACGATACCTCAAGGGATTGCCGCCCTCATCGCCTTCACTCCGGAAGCAGACTTTCAGACTAACTGTCAGGAGATGGCAAAAGCCTGCGCCGCCGTAAAAACCATTGAGGTCACCCGCGCTACCCGCAATACCAAGGCAAATAGGCTGAAAATCAAAGAGGGACAGATGATTGGACTTCTTGACGGAGAACTGCTTGCAGTGGCTGATACCGCTGATGACGTCATTTTCCAGCTTCTATCAAAGCTGAATCCGGCACAGCCAGGCGTCTTAACACTTTACTATGGCAAAGATGCCAGCCAGACTGAAGCTGAGCAGATAGGTGATAAGATTCGCCAGCGGTATCCTGAACTTGTCATCGGGGTGGTGAGCGGCGGACAACCTCACTATAGCTACATTATCTCCGTGGAGTAGCTTCCCGTACTTGACGGCAAACGGAGAGCATTGATTTCCTGCCGGGTAAGCTCACGCACCGCGCCTTCTTTCAAATCGCCAAGGGTGAGCCTGCCCATCCTGACACGTTTGAGGGAGATAACGGCATGTCCCAGCATCTCCAGCATGCGCCTCACCTGCCGTTTTCTGCCTTCATGAATAGTCAGAGTATACTGGTACGGGGGAGTTGATTTTACCTCTTTGACCTTCGCGGGATAGGTCAAGCCGTCCTCAAGCTCAATGCCATTTTCCAGCTTCTGCTTATCTTCAGGGCTTAACTTTTCCTTAACCATGATTAGGTATTCCTTCTCATGTTCAAATTTCGGGTGAGTGAGACGGTAAGTCAGGTCACCATCATTGGTCAGGATGACCAGTCCGGTGCTGTCCCGGTCAAGCCGTCCCACCGGATACAGCTTGTACTGCCGGTATTTTGCCGGTAAGAGGTCAATAACGGTGCGGCGGCCTTCCTCATCGCTCGTCGTGCAGACCACGCCTTCAGGCTTGTGAAGCATGAGGTATATTAGCTTTGCCGGCTTCAGGTCAACCGGTTTTCCATCCAGTGTGACACGGTCGCTTGTTATGTCAATCTGGTGACGGAAGTTCTCGGCGACCTGACCGTTAACGGTTACCCTGCCCCACTTAATAGCCTCAACAAGGCGCCGCCGTGAACCAAGTCCAGCTTCTGAAAGCGCTTTCAATAGAGGAACAACCGCCATAGGCAACCGCCTAAAATCTTCCTGTCAGTTTGCGGTAAGTATCAGCCAGAGCTTCATTCACTACCTTAGTATTGGCAAGGACAGGCATGAAGTTAGTATCGCCGTTCCAGCGCGGCACGATGTGGGTATGGCAATGTCCATCAATCCCCGCCCCGGCAACCCTCCCCAGATTAATGCCGATGTTAAAGCCATCAGGATGAAATACCTGTCTCAGCACGGCGACACTACGGCTTACCATGGCGAAATGCTCGTTCCGCTCATCATCAGTCAGGTCTTCCAGCGCGGCGATATGGCGGTACGGAGAAACCATGAGATGCCCGGGATTATAAGGAAAGGCGTTGAGCATGATGAAGTTCTCCTTGCCGCGGTAGAGGATATAGTTCTCCGTGTCTTTATTCTCTTTCGGTTTATCACACAGGATACAGCCTTCCGGTTTGCCCATCTGGACATACCGGATGCGCCACGGTGCCCACAGCCGTTCCATCTTGCTGGTTTTTTTTACCACGGAACCTCCTCCCGGTGAAAAGCCTCAGCATACTTGAAGTTCTGTCCTTTTGCCAGGGTGCAGGCTCGCTGTCTAAGCCACTTTTCCACCTGGTCAAACCGGTCCCCCACCTGGCTTTCATGACAGCGCAATGCGGCGAGCTTGATGTCAAACGTATCCGTAATGTCCGAGCAGTAATTTATATCCTTTTCCTCCAGAATTCCCCAGAGAAAAACCTCTTTCACAATGTGCGGTTTGAGTCCTTCCTCCATCAGGTCAGGATAGGCGAGATGGTCGCGGGCATAGGGGAAAATAGCGTCAAGCGTTACTATCCCCGTTATCCTGTGGTCACGGTGCCAGAAATAGCGCCGGTAAGGGTCTGAGGTCATCACAGTATATGGCCGATACATCCGGATATAGCGCACGATTTCTTTGCGGAACTCCGGCGTATCTTCCAAAGTCTGGTCAGCATAGCCCAGAAAGACCACTTCCCGCACGCCGATGACCTTTGCCGCCGCCCGTTGCTCCCTTTCCCGGATTTTTGCCAGCTCCTCCGGTTTGATGGTGGGGTCACTCGTGCCTTTATCGCCATTGGTGCAGACCACATAGACGACCTCTTTGCCCTGCTTTATCCACTTTGCCAGCGTCCCGGCCGCGCCAAACTCGCTGTCATCCGGGTGAGCCGTCACCACTAAAACATCCGCTTTTTGCTTTACCGTCATATCATCCCTCAACACTGCACTGAAAACTTACCAGAGGGCAGGACGCGTATTCCGCCAGCGCGGAATAGTACTCGCTCTCTACCATCGCGGCGACGTATGCCCAGCTATACCTGGCGACTGATGCGCGCATGGCATTCCTTGATTCCGTACTGGCTGGAGGTTTGGCCAAAATCTGCATTAGCCGTTGTGCCAGCCGCCGCGGACTGTTATCCGGCACCACGTAGCCGGTCTTACCAGCGCGCACAATGCTTTTCGCCGCGCCGACATCTGTTGCCACCACCGGCGTCCCGCAGGCGAGCGATTCAAGCAAGACCAGTCCAAAACTCTCATAATAGGAAGGGATAACACAGACGTCTGCCGCACTGTAATAATGCGGTAGCTCTGCCTGCTTCACCAGCCCCAGAAACGCAACTGATGCCTGCACGCCAAGCTCCCGAGCCAGCACCTTCAACCGCTCCACTTCCTGCTGACTGCGCGCGTCCCCGCCGATAATCCAGAGCTTCACAGGTAATTTGTCCTTCAGGTAGGCGAGTGCGGTCAATAGTCTATCCACACCTTTGAGCGGCTCAATCCTGCCCACGAAAAGGATATGCTTCTCAGCAGAGCTCATGCCTGATTCCTGCCTTGCCAGCTCCCGGTCCATGGGGCGGAACAGGTCCATGTTCACCCCGCAGGGAATGACGCTGATGCGCTCCGGTGCGGCATTACAATGAGAGCTAAGGTCTCTCTTTTCCCGTTCCGTGGCAACGATGATGCGCTGGGCGTTCTGCATGATATTCTGCTCTGTCCTGAGCCTCAGCTCAGGCTCCCGGTCGCCGATGCCTAAGGCATTCTTAATGGCGCCCACGGTATGGAACATGGTGATATGGGGCACCTGCCACTGTTTCTGAAGAAGTCTGCCCGCCCAGCCTGAGAGCCAGTAGTGGCTGTGAATCAGGTCATAATGAATATCGTTCTGCCTGCGGAAACTCTCCAGCTCGCGCACAAAGTCCGGCAGGAGGGGATAGACCGCCAGCTTATCCACAAACCCGATTTTCCCCGCCCGCAGGTGGATAAGACGGGCGTTGTTACCCAGGCCAGTGATTTGTTCATCACGCGGGTCATGGACACGGGTGTAGACGTCTACCTGATGCCCACGCTTCCCCAGCTCCCGTGCCAGCTCCACGATATAGACGCTCATCCCGCCGGTATCCTTCGCGCCGAGCTTGCCCAGCGGACAGCTATGTGTGCTGAGCATGGCTATCTTGAGTTGCTTTTCGCTTATCAATTGCCTGTCCTTTACTTCATGACTATCTGAAGATGATATATCGGCACTTCCTGCCCGCCAATGTCATACTTGTAGCGCTCAGCACCTTTCAGGAAGTCCCACTTTTTCCTCCCGCGCTGGATGCTTTCCCTGATGCAGAGCACCTTGGAGAGAAGCCCCACACTGAGATGATTATATTCCGGGTTGTAGGCGCTATTGTAGAGGTACAAGGTGTCATTATAGTCAAACCCCATAATCATCGCCGCCGGCTGACCGCCCACTTCCAGCACGCCAAACTTCAAAAGCCCGAGCCCAGCCATAGCCTTCGCCAGATTCCGGAAGTATGCCTCCATCTGAGGATTCATAAAGTTCGCCTTTTCCTCTTTGGGACTGAGTGCAAAGAGCTTGAGAAACTTGTCCAGCAAGAGGTCACAGTCCGCCTTAACATCAGAGCACGTGTAATTGACGCCAGCCGCCTGCTCCAGCCGCCTCAGCTTGCGCCGAACCTCGTGGCGCTGTTTCTTCGTCAGCAGATTGAGGTAATCATCCCAGGTTGCCGGCAGGTCAAGCTCAAGGGAAACCGCCTCCTGTTCCTGCGCCACCGCGTAACTTCTTTCCTGCGCTACGGGCAATAGGTATGTCATTGCTGTGGAGTCAGGCCGCACCGGATTCAGTTCCAGAGCTTTAATGCCCTGTTTATTCAGGTCATCAAGCAGGACATTGAAGAACTCCCGTTCTTTGCCCGGCACAACGATGAAGTCAATATAGTCGCACACGTCAGCACTGCCGATGAAGAGCGCCCTGCCGTCTTTAACCTGAAGCGGCGCCACGCCGATAACCTCAGAGTCCTCTCGCACTGCTTTTATGGCAAGCTCGCTCCGGGGCTGGAACGCCTGCCACCAGACCTCCAGCCAGGCAGGCAGAACAAAAACCGAGCCCCACTTCAATCTACTTTCCGGGCTTTTCCAGAGAGAAGTGAGGCTGGTGAATGTCTCCTGAGTTACGGCATAACTCATACTTATAATACCAGTGTAACATCTTACTTTTTCATAAGCAACATGACGCTTCACCCATCCGAATTTGGCTTTGCCCGCTCGGATATGATACAATGGACACGATTATTCAGATAGAGGACTGACACATGGTAGAGAAAAAGAAACCGCTTCCTGACCTGGAAACGTGGGTTGAGAACGTCAATAAGAAAGATAAGCCGTCCGGCAAGAAAATCAAGTATTCCTGGGTGAACCGGAAAAGAAAGAGGACTTAGCCTATTCCGGCTTTTTCACCGCCGGCTCAAACGGATGGCCCTCACGGCTGAAGTCAGGCAGATAGCTCTCCGGCGACTCCATCTCCTGCACCCAGCCGTTTTCTATGCCTAGCTCAGCCAGCAGTGCCAGGATTTCCTCATATTCCTCTCTGGTAATCTTCCGTGAAAGCTGATGGAACTGCGGGGCGCGGTGGGCGGGATAATACTGCGCCATGATGCTCACCGCAACAGTCGGCGATAGCTCTTCCGCAAGCCATGTGAGCGATTCTTTCACTCCCGCCAGCCGGTGGGGCAAGATGAGAAGCCGCACAATGAGCCCCCTCTGCGCCACGCCGTTTTCATCCAGAACCAAACCGCCCACCTGGCGGTACATTTCCTTAATCGCCGCACGCGCCCGCTCCACATAGTCAGAAGCTCCGGAAAACTGCTTTGCCGGCTCATTGGAGGCATAGCGCAGGTCAGGCAAATAGATGTCCACAATGCCGTCAAGCTCACGCAAAGTATCTACAGAATCGTAGCCGCTCGTGTTATAGACCAGGGGGATGCGTAATCCTCCTGGCACCGCCGCACAGACTGCCGCCACAATCTGCGGGACCACGTGGGACGGCGTGACCAGATTGATGTTGTGACAGCCGAGCTCATTTTGCAGGTAGAGCATGTGTTCGGCTAAAGCACTGATACTGACCGCTTTTGACTGCTGGAGCACAGGATTCTGGCTGATTTGATAATTCTGGCAATAGACACAGCGCATGGTGCAGTTGCCGAAGAAAATTGTGCCCGACCCCCTGCTTCCGGACAATGCTGGCTCTTCCCCGCGATGGGCGCACACTGACGAGACAATTGGCAAATAGCCGGTGCGGCAATAACCAACCTCACCTTCCCGCCGGTTGACACGACAATATCGCGGACAGATGTCACATAAGGCGAGGCGGGCATACAGCCTTTCGGCTCGCCGCTCCAGTTCCCCGGACTTGAAAAGTGCCAGATACCCCGCCGCCATCTATGTCTTCCTCTTCACCTGCAACGTGAGACCTTTCACGCCCACCGTTTTGACTTCCGCACCCGCAGGTATCTCCCCGTTTACTGACTCCGCTTTCCAGTATTCACCTTTCATTTTCACAATGCCGAAAGGCTTGAGCGGGGCAATAACTTCCCCTTCCATACCAATCATACCATCCACACCGGTAACCTTCTTCAGGCGCAAGGCAGGTATGGCGTATCTGTGGATGACGAAGGCAAACGTGCCCACCAGCAAGGCAAGAAAAATGGCCGCCCAGAGCGGCAGTCTGATGCCGAAAAACCACAGGATGAGCAGAATCAGGGCAAGCGCCGCCACCTCATCAAGGAGCAGGACCACCACAATGACCCAGTCTTTGACTGACCTCTTCATACTTACCGTTGCAGTTCAAAGTGCCATTCGCACCAGAACTCGTCCGGATGGGCGTCCGGCGGACAGGTGGCACAGCCCAGCTTAATCCGCGGGTCAATGACCTGGGCATATGCCTGAAGCATGCCGATGCCTACAGACTTGCACGGGAACTCGCCTCTGCCATCGCGGATACGCGCCTTCTGCGGTGGACAGTCGGTCATACGCAGGACTGCCCGAGTATCCGTCAGCTTCACCACCTGCGGTTTATAAATGAAAAGCAGAGGATCAAGCTGGATGACCTTGATGACTTTGCGGATGGGGTTGGGTTCATCAAGGGAGAAATATTTGAGCACGCGTCTTGCCTGCGTGAGGCAGAGCTGTTTCCAGACCGCTATGTCAATCTCAAGGGCTTTTTCCAGCCCGAACTCCTTTTCCACCAGGGTGAACCACAGCCCGTCCAGCGTGTAAGCCCCCCGTGAACAGAGGTCAACGAGCTTTTCCACCGGGATGCGTGAAAATTCAGATTGGGACATGGTTGTTCCTTTCTAGTGGGGCAGTCGGCGCAGGCTCTCCAGCGCCACACTGATGCGGCTGAGACAACGTTCCCTGCCCAACACGGACATCGTCTGGAAAAGGGGCGGCGTGGCCGTCTTGCCGGTGACTGCCACCCTCAGCGTGCCGAAAAGCTGACCCGTTTTCAACCCCAGCTCCTCAGCAAGAGTCCGGAGCGCCGTTTCCAGCGCCGTTTCATCAAACGTGTTGAGCTGACCCACTTTCTGCCGGCTCACTTCAAGAGCTTTGACCGTCAGTTCTCGCGTCATGCCTTTGCTGATGAGCAATGAAGGGTCATAGGCGAGCGTATCAAGGAAGAAGAAGTCAGTCAGCGCGGGCACCTCAGCGAGGGTCTTTGCCCGCTCCTGAATGAGGGGAACAATGCGGCTCAAGTATTCCTGGGAAATGGGACGTTTGACCTCTGGCGGCAAGCCTTTGTCAAGGAACGGCAGGCACCTGCGGGCAAACTCCTCCGGGCTCAAACTGCGGAGATAGACGCCGTTCATCCAGTTGAGCTTCTCAAGGTTGAAAATCGCCGCCGTCTTGCTGATTCGCTCCAAGGAAAAGTTCTTGATGAGGTCATCACGATGGAACAGCTCAGATTTATCATCCAGCGACCAGCCGAGCAAAGCGAGGAAGTTCATCATCGCCTCAGGCAGGTAGCCCTGCTCGCGGTATTCCATAATGGAGACGGCGCCGTGGCGCTTGCTCAGCTTGGAGCGGTCCGGTCCCAGTATCATGGGCAGGTGGGCGAAGACGGGCTTCTCAAAGCCCAGGGCATCGTAAAGCAGGCAGTGGCGGGGCGTGCTCGGCAGCCACTCTTCAGCGCGCAGGACGTGGCTGATTGCCATGAAGTGGTCGTCAACGATATTGGCGAGGTGATAAGTGGGATAGCCGTCAGACTTCAGCAGGACGAAATCGTCAATGGTGCTATTATCAAAGACTAAATCGCCCCAGATGACATCATGGAACTTCGTCTGCCCGTCAAGGGGCGTCTTGAAGCGGACGACGGGCTTGATGCCCTGCGCTTCCTTCTGCCGGCGCTCTTCGGCGCTCAGGTTGCGGCAGAGGCGGTCATAGCCGGGGGCTTGCTTATTCCTCTGCTGTTCCTGGCGCATGCTGGCAAGCCGCTCCGGGGAGCAGTAGCAATAGTAAGCATTGCCCTGAGCGACCAACTGCTCAGCGATGGCATGGTAGCGGTCAAGCCTTTGCGACTGGAAATACGGACCGTAGTCGCCGCCGACCTCCGGACCCTCGTCCCAGTCCATGCCCAGCCAGCGCAGGCTGTCCAGAATAGCCTCTACGGCACCCTCCACCCGGCGCGCCACGTCAGTATCCTCAATGCGCACGATGAACCTGCCGCCGCTATGGCGGGCGAAGAGCCAGTTAAAGAGGGCAGTGCGGATGTTCCCCACATGGGGAAAGCCGGTGGGGCTGGGGGCATAGCGCACACGAACGGTAGAGATAGACATCTGGTTACTATTCTACCACCTTACCCTATCTCCCTCAATGCTCTCTCCAAATCCTCCGGCAGGGGGGAGGTGAACTCTTTGAAGCCACCGGTGGAGGGGAGCCTGAAGCCCAGTTTATGGGCGTGGAGGAACTGCCTGGAGAGAAGCGGAGATTTCACGCCATAGACCGCATCTCCCACCACGGGGTAGCCGATGGCGCTCAGGTGCACCCGGATTTGGTGCGTCCGCCCGGTCTCCGGCATAACCTCCAGCAGAGTATAGTTTTCCAGATATTGCACCACCCGGTAACGCGTGCGGGCTTCCCTGCCCTCATGCACCACCGCCATCTTCTTGCGGTCAGCGGGATGCCTGCCGATTGCCGCCTCAATGATGCCCTGCTCCGGCGTGAGCTTTCCCTGCACCAGAGTCAGGTATGTCTTTTTTATGGTGCGCTCTTTGAACTGGTTGACCAGGCTCATCTCAGCAGATTTGTTTTTAGCGATGACCATCACGCCCGAGGTATCGCGGTCCAGCCGGTGGACGATGCCGGGTCGGAGGGAGTCGCTGAGCTCAGACAGTCGCGGGTAGTGCGCCAGCAGGGCATTGACCAGCGTGCCGCGGGGGTGCCCCGGCGCGGGGTGAACGGTCAGCCCGGCAGGCTTGTCCACCACAATGACATCATTGTCCTCATATAGAATGGTGATGGGCACATCCTCAGGGGAAAGGGGGCTGGGAAGGGGCGGGGGAATGGCGATTTTTATTTTATCGCCGGCGGTGAGCCTGTGGCTTGTCTTCACCGGGCGGTTATTTACCGTGATGAAGCCGTCCTCAATGAGCCTCTGCACCTGCGTCCTTGACAGCTCAGGACGTTTTTCGCTGACAAACCTGTCCAGGCGGGTGCCGGGTGCGTCCGCCGCAAGGTAGAACGTGTTCCCCATGTCACTGCTTTTGCGCTCTCATGGAACGCAAGAGAACGTATGCAAAGAGAATGGCGCCGATGGTGATTGCCGAGTCAGCCACGTTGAACGCGGGCCAATAGGTAAAGTCAATGAAATCAGTCACATAGCCATCACGCAATCGGTCAATGAGGTTGCCCACGGTGCCGCCGAGCACCAGCCCGAGGGCGATGGTGGCGGGGAGGTTGTTCAGCCAGGAGAAATGCCGGTAGCCGATGAAGCCATAGACAAGGATAGCTATCATGCCGGCTGACGCCACCAGCAGAAGGATGAAGGAATAATCGCGGAAAAGCCCGAAGGCGGCGCCCGTGTTCTGGATATGGACGATGCGGAAGAAGCCGACCCTGAACAGCATCTCTCCATCGGCAAGGTTGGCGCGTATCCAGAGCTTGCTGAGCTGGTCAGCAACAATGATAATCAACCCGATGAGAAGGAAAAGCACGTTCCGCCGTGCTGTGCTAAGACGCTCTACCTTTGCCCTCCTTCGCCAGTTTGCCTTTGCAGGTCATGCATAGTGTGGCATGGGGCAATGCTTCCAGGCGGGCGGGGTCAATGGGTTTGCCGCAGATATCGCATTTGCCATAGGTGCCTTCCTCAAACTTGCGCAGGGCGCGCTCCACCTCAGCGAGCTGCCCTTTGAGACGTGCCTCAAGAGCAAGGCGTTTCTCAAGTTCAAGAGCTTCAGTAGCTTCTTCTTCTCTCTTACCAAAGGGGCTACCCTCACGCCGTTCCTCTCTGGGGGTACTGCTGGCTTTAAGGTCTTCCAGCTCCTGAATCAAACGCTTTTTTTCACTCTCCAGTTGTGAGCGCTGGATGCTGAAATTGGTAGTCATGTTTCCTCCCTGCTCATCAGTTTGAGTAGAGCCCTGCTTATCTGAGATAAGTTGTTATGTTGCAGTAAAGTTTAATCGTTTACGGAAACTTTTGACGGGACCGTATGGTCCGGAACTATAGGCAACTGGCAGGCAGTCTACTGAGACCCCCTGCGCCAGCATTGACTGACAGGTATAATGGCAACTTCAAACTGTCCCCGATGAAGAACGAGGTATCAAAGTGGTTCACGTCAATAGTCTAACCTATTTGCGGCGTCAGGTCAATATATCTGCCAATATTCACTTTTTCATGAAACACGCTTGACTTATTTCCCTGAGGGAATTATACTAAAAACGGCTCAAGTTCAAGGCAACGCGGGGTGGAGCAGTGGTAGCTCGTCGGGCTCATAACCCGAAGGTCGTAGGTTCAAATCCTACCCCCGCTACCAAATCTGCTGTTACCTAGAACTTCCCATGCTGAAGAAATGAAGCCCGCCCCGGCTCCGCCACGCCCCCAAAGGCGGATGGCAACCGGACTCTCATATCGCCATTATCATCAACCTTTTCAATAGGTGGCACAGTTACCCTTTTCACCGGGTAAAGAAGAGGGTAAAAACGCCTCAGATACCGGGAGAAATAAAAGCTGGTCTGCCTCACTCAGTATTCACAGAGCCTTCAATTATGCTACAATTGGCTATCATCCAGCGCCTCTTGGTTCAATGTTCAGGAGGGAAAGCGATATGACACGCAAAGTACGCATCGGCTTCACCAGGGATTTCCTGGGTAAGGACGGTAAGTTCGCCTTGCCCGGTTCAGGGTTAAAAATGATTCAGGAGATGCCCAACGTGGAGAGTGAAATACTCACCGCGGTGGTGCCGGAGATTACCCCGCGGCTGATAGAGAGCTTTGACATGGTGGTCACCCGCACTTACTCCCGGTGGACGGCGCAGAGCCTCACCGGAAATAGCCAGCTCCTATCCATCCACCGCAATGGCGTGGGTTATGACCGGGTGAATGTCCCGGACCTGACCAATGCAGGAGTCATGCTCTGCATCACGCCAGACGCCGTCCGCCGTCCGGTAGCTGTGGCAGTCATCACCTTTTTGCTGGCTCTGAGCACCCGCCTGCTGACCAAGCACCAGATGACCCGCGCGGGGAAGTGGAGCGAGGTAGCCCAGTGCTACGGGACAGGGCTGACCGGAAAAACGCTTGGCTCAGTGGGCTTGGGCAACATCGGGCAGGAAATATTCCGGCTGGCTAAGCCTTTCGGCATGAGACATATTGCTTTTGACCCATATGTGAAACCGGAGAGGGCAGATGATGTCAATGTTAAGCTGGTGGACTTACCTGCCCTGCTGGCGGAATCAGATTTCCTCAGCATAAACTGCCTGCTGAACAAAGAAACGCGTCATTTGATTGGTGAAAAAGAACTGCGCCAGATGAAGAAGACGGCTTATCTCATCAATACCGCCCGCGGACCAGTAGTTGACGAGGCGGCATTGCTCCGGGCTCTGCGGGAAGGATGGATACA
>Ga0185342_1000740_pt1 | contig 15367 bp, 9 predicted proteins | sample ConPoolayeEmetaG_FD_128045 | JGI IMG/M metagenome (GOLD analysis project Ga0185342, IMG submission 128045) | Hot spring microbial mat communities from California, USA to study Microbial Dark Matter (Phase II) - Cone Pool mat layer E metaG... ...
GCACTCATGTGCCTTGCTGCGGATGAGCTCCAGTGCCCGCTGGGCTTCGACGTCGGTCAGCAACTGCGCCAGCATCTGCGCACGTCCCGAGATCACCGCCAGCGGGCTGTTCAGTTCGTGGCCGGCGCCGGCAGCCATCTCGGCGATCATCGAGAGTGTACGCGAACGTACCAGCTCGCCCTGCATTTGCTGGAGCCGCCGAGTCGCCTGGGCCAGATCGTCGGCCATCCGTCGCACACTGGCCTGAGTCCGCGCGCGTCCGAGGGCCAGTCCCAGACTGGTCGCGAAGGATTTCAGCTCCTCGGCCTCGGCCTTGAGCCGGTTACGCTCGTCCGCTTCTGACCCGAAGAGCAACCCGCCCGCGAGCCCGCCGTCGTGAACCACCGGCACCAGCCAGACTATGCCGGCGCGTACCGCCGGCGGCGCCGTCTCCAGCATCCCCAACAGCGGGGCCGGCGCCCGAGCCACAAGCAGATCTGCGTACTCGGTGGCCTCGGCCAGCCACGCGGTCAGTTCTGCGGGCGTGCTCAGCGAGCGGTGACCGGGCTGGTCCTGCTCAGCCAACACCCACGCTACTTCGGCCGCCGCATCCGCCTGGTGCAGCCCGAATGCCGCCATATTCGGGCGCTGCAGCGCAATGCTGCCCGCGCGGGCCATTGCGGCGACCACCATCGCAAGGTCAGCAGACGTGCCCACCGCCTGGTCGAACCGCGCCATCGCTCGAAAGTACCGGGCACCCGCAGCGAGTCGCCGGCCGGTCACCGTCAGCTCGGCATTGAGCCGTCCCAGCTCTGCATTGGCCTCGTTCATGGCCCGCAGATACAGGGCCTCTGGCGGCTCGTCATCCAGACCGAGCACGCGCGCCTGCTCGACCACTTCCGCCACGAGCCCGGCCCGAACCGATTCAAGCTGCGCCGCGTTAAAGCCCAACCGCTCGGCCATCTGTGGCGAGTGCTCGTAGAAGCGGTAGTTCCCCGACTGCCCGATCCGCTGCTCGCGTGCTAACGTGTCCGCCAGTTGCACCGCAGCGATCAGGGGGACCGCGCGGACGGTCGGCGGTAACGCGTCGGCGGCCAGATGATGCAGCCAGATCACCTGCTGGAACACTTCGGGCAGCTTCCAGCGCTCAGAAAGCCGTCGACCGACGACGGTGTGGTCCGTCCCAAGGATAGCGCGTTCGAAGTCGGCGATGTCCCCACCGGATTGGCGCGCAAGCCGCGCTGCCCGCTCGTAGGCCTTGGGGAAAATGGCGCTCAATGCTACCTTGCCCAGATCGTGCAGCAGCCCCGCCACGAAGGCTTCTTGGGGGTCTAAGCCCAGTCCGGGGCGTGCCGCGGCCAGCCCGCGAGCAGCACTGGCTACCGCCAGCGCGTGCTTCCAGAACTCGGTCCGGTTGAATGCTTGCCCCTCGGGCCCCCGCTGGCCGGGAAAGCACTCAAAAACGCTCACCGCCAGCACCAAGTTCCGGATTACCGTGAAACCGAGTAGCGGCACCGCGTGGTCGATTGTGGTTATCGGACCGCGCGCGCCAACCCACGCCGAACTGGCGGCCGAAAGTACCTTCGCAGTCAGCGACTGATCTGCCCGCAGCAGCTCTACAATGTCCCCTGCCGACGATCGCTGGTCGGTCGTCGCCTGGAGGATTCTCACTGCGACTGCGGGCAGCGTCGGCAGACCGTCGAGATGGCTCAGAACGAGTTCTGGATCCGGGCATTCGCCCGGCGAGCTGGGATTGTTAGGTTGTTCGTGAAGAACGGGCACTGACCAGTTCCGTTATCCGGTTGACCAGTTGTTCGATACTGAACGGCTTCTGGAGAAAATCGTCGGCACCCGCTTCAAACAGCTTTTGCACGTCGTCCCGGTTGATCACGCCGGACACGACGATGATTTTCACGTCCCTGAGGGACTCATCGCTGCGAATGCTGCGGCACACCGCGTTACCGTTGATATCGGGCAGCATGTAGTCCAGCACAATTACGTCCGGCAGGAACTCCCGGGTCTTCAGGCCCGCATCGAAACCGGTTGCGGCCGTTTGAACCTCGAAGCGCCCGTCACGTTCCAGTAACTCGACCAGCATTTCGACGATGGCCGGGTCGTCGTCGACCACAAGGACGCGGGTCTTACCGGCCTCCAATCCATCCAGCGGAATATTGTGCTCCCGCATAAACCGGATAACTTCGTCCCGCGGTATGCGCCGAAACCGGGACCCCGGCACGCGGAACCCCTTGAGCCGCCCGTTGTCAAAGCAGCGGATGATCGTCTGCTGGCTCAGATTGCACAGCTCGGCGACCTCCCCAGTAGTAAAAACGCTTTTCGAGAACAGCGCCCCGTTTCTTTGAATCTTGGCCATGCCCTGACCCGCACTTTGCCCAGATTACCTACATTAACAATTATACCATAGAACGAGCATCGAGGCAACCTCACCTGCTTAGCTGGGCCTCAATTGGCGGTTTGGCGTCGCCTCTTCGGCGCGCCGCCAATTCAACCAGGAGGATCGATATATCGGACGGCTGGACGCCGCTGACCCGCGAGGCTTGGCCGACGGTCCGCGGACGAACGGCCTCGAGCCGCTCGCGGGCCTCATAACGTAAGTGTCTGATTTGGCGATAGTTGATGTCCTCAGGAATTACCAGTCTTTCCAACTCTTTGAACTGCTCCATCGCACGCGCCTGGCGCTCGATGTACCCCGCGTACTTTATCTCGACGAGCGCGCCACCCCAGACATCGCGCCGGGCCATAAGCTCAGCTATTTGCGGGAAGGCCGACGCAAACCGGCTCCCATCTTCATCCGGTCTGCGGAGCCAATCAGCGAGCGACCTGCCCTCGTACTTGAGCGTCTTGAGCAGGTCCATCAGTGCTGCCAAGTCGCGCTGCTTTGCCCGAAACCGCTCCCAACGGGCGTCGTCGACCAATCCGATCTGGCGCCCCAGCGGCGTAAGCCGGGCATCCGCATTGTCGTACCGCAAAACGAGTCTGTGCTCGGCTCGCGATGTAAACATGCGGTAAGGCTCAGTTACGCCGCGGGTTACCAAATCATCAATCATCACCGCGATGTACGCCTGGTCTCGCCCCAGAATCACCGGCGGCTTTCCGGCGCAGTACCTAGCGGCGTTTATTCCTGCGATAATCCCCTGCGCGGCGGCCTCCTCGTAGCCGCTGGTCCCGTTCACCTGACCGGCAAGAAAAAGCCCCCGCACATTGCGGGTCATCAGGCTCGGTTCGATCTGCTCCGGCAGCACGAAATCATACTCAACGGCATAGCCCCACTGAACCACCTGTGCCCGCTCGAGTCCCGGAACCAGGGCGACCATCTGAGCTTGCACATCCTGCGGTAGCGAAGTGCTGATGCCGTTAAGGTAGATGCGGTCGCTGTCCAAGCCCTCCGGCTCCAAAAAGATCTGGTGGCTGCTCTTATCTGCGAAGCGCACCACCTTATCCTCAATACTCGGGCAGTAGCGCGGCCCGCGCGACTTTATCTGGCCAGAGTACATCGGCGCCCGGTGGAGATTCGCCCGGATCAACTCGTGGATCTGCGGATTTGTCGCGCTCAACCAGCAGCAGACTTGCGGCTGCGCGAGCCTATCGGTCATGAACGAAAATGGCGCCGGCTCGGGATCGCCCCACTGCTCCTGCAACCGGGAGAAGTCGACGCTGTGGCGCGCTACCCGGGGTGGCGTGCCGGTTTTGAGCCGACCGAGCTGAAGGCCCAGGCCCGCCAAAGCAGCGCTCAAACCTTCGGCAGCCGGTTCGCCCACGCGCCCGCCGACCGTCTTTTGGTCCCCGGTGTGCATAAGGCCGCGCAGGAAGGTGCCGCACGCGATCACGACCGCAGGGGCCGTCAGTCGACGTCCGTCGGCCAAGACGACACCGCGGATAGCGCTGCCCCTGTTGAAAGCCTCGGAAAGAAGCTCTTCGACGCTGCCTTCGATGATCGTCAGATTCGGGCAGGATTCGAGGTAGGCTCGTAGCCGGGCCGGGTAAAGCTGGCTGTCAATCTGAGCCCGCGGCGCCCAGACGGCAGGCCCTTTGCGGCGGTTGAGCATGCGGAACTGAATACCGGTCTCGTCCGTAACGCGCCCCATAAGCCCCCCGAGCGCGTCGACTTCCCGCACGAGCTGGCCCTTGCCGATACCCCCGACGGCCGGATTGCAGGAGGGCCGACCGATGGCCTGCCGTGAAAACGTAACCATCGCGGTCGTGGCCCCCAGGCGCGCTGCTGCCCAGGCGGCTTCCGCTCCGGCGTGGCCGCCACCAACTACTATGACGTCGAAATCCAGATTGCGGGTCATGCCGGTTAAATCATATCCGCGACCGTTGCTGCGGCCCCTACTGAAATGACCCCGTCGCGAATAGCGTGCAAAGGTTACGGATCACCCCATGGGACTGACATTGCAGGAGCACTCGTCCGACTGGCGGCTGCACGGTATAAGCTAGGTGCGACGCGGAGCTGGTCAGCCGGAAACCCCACACTGAGGTGTCAAATGGCCGAAGCAACAACGCGTACGAGCCTGCGGGTAGCGCGGTCTATTGGGCTTGGAGTGGTTTTCACCGCGATCGTGATCGTTTTGCTCTTGTGGCTTGCCGGGGTGTTTCACCGAAAGATCGGGCCGGTACAAGTTGCTTTGCCGGCGGGTCCGCAGCGAGTGCTGGGCAATACGCCGATCGCGACGGCACGCTTGGTCTACATGCCAGCAATTGAACCAGCGGTCGGCACGATCCGGGCGGTCTATGAGACGGCGATCGCGTCCAAGCTGCTGGCGCGCGTAGTTGAGGTGAACGTTCAGGCCGGGCAGACGGTACGCACAGGCGACGTTCTGGTTCGGCTGGACGAGGAAGACCTGCGCGCCCGCCTGCGACAGGCAGAAGCTGCGCTCGAAGCCGCCCGTGCCGAACGCGATCACGCGCGCATCGAGTTCGAGCGGGTCGACCGCCTGTTCAAGACGGGCAATGCCAACCGCACCGAGTGGGACAGGGCGGGAACAGACCTTAAGACCGCCGAAGCACGTCTGGCACAGGCCGAAAATGCCCGGCGTGAAGCCGAAACCATCCTGAGCTATGCGACCATCCGCAGCCCGCTGGACGGCCGGGTAATCGACAAGCGCGTAGAAGTCGGGGATACCGTGACGCCCGGCCAGGTGCTGCTCACGCTTTATGACCCCACGCGAATGCAGCTTGTCGCCAGGGTACGCGAGTCGCTCGCCCAGCGCCTGCGCGTCGGCCACGAAATTCCGGTCCAGATTGACGCCATCGGCAAGATTTGCGAAGGCTGGATCAGCGAGATCGTCCCGGAAGCTGAAGCTGCCAGCCGGACGTTTTCAGTGAAAGTGACCGGCCCGTGTCCCGACGGGGTTTATTCGGGGATGTTTGGCCGTTTGCTCATTCCGCTGGACGAAGAGCCGGTGCTGCTGATACCACAGGCGGCGGTGCGACGGGTGGGACAGCTTGACGTAGTGGAGGTTGTCGAGACGGTCGGACCGCCCGAAGCTTCGCAAAAGCTGCTGCGCCGCCGTGCGGTCCGGCTCGGCCGAACCTTCGGCGACGAAGTCGAAGTGCTTGCGGGCCTGCGTGAAGGAGAACAGGTCGCGTTGTGGACAGCCCCGCAAACAGTTGAAACCTTACCGGGGGCAACCGCGACTCCTTAGCCCTGCCTTTTAACGTTCTTTGCGGAGGTCGTCCAGATGAACCTGCCGCCGGGTCCAAAGCCACATGGCGTCATCAACGCGGTTGTCAGTGTGTTCTTGGATTCAAACCTATCAGTCGTACTGATCCTGATTGCGGCAGGGCTTTTGGCCGCAGCGCTGGCGGTAACCCCACGTGAGGAAGACCCTCAGATCATTGTCCCGCTGGCAGACGTATATGTGAGCTTCCCCGGCCATTCAGCCGCCGAAGTCGAACAGCTCGTTTCGACACCTCTGGAAAAGCTGCTTTACGAAATCGACGGCGTCGAACACGTGTATTCGATGTCGCGACCCGACCAAGCGATCATCACGGTACGGTTTTACGTGGGTCAGGACCGCGAACGTAGCCTCGTCAAGCTCTACAAACGCATCGACGAACACCTCGACATCGTTCCGCCCGGTGTTGCGGGCTGGGTGATCAAGCCGGTCGAGATCGACGACGTGCCGATCGTCACGCTCACGCTCACCAGCCCCAGTGCCGACGAATACACGCTGCGCCGAATCGGGGAAGAACTGACGGTGCGCCTGGCGGGGGTCAAAAACATCTCCCGAGCCTACCTTGTGGGCGGCCTGGCCCGGACCGCATCCATCTATCTGTCGCCGGAACGGATGCAGGCCTACAGCGTAAGCCCGCTCGAGATCCAGCGCGCGATTGCGGCAGCCAACGTGACACGCACCGCGGGCGACGTCGCCGCGGGCGGCCAGATCCTTCGGGTAGAAGCGTCTGGTGCCTTTCAAAGCCCGTCCGAACTGAAGGAACTCGTGGTCGGCGTGTTCGGCGACCGGCCAGTCTACCTCAAGGACGTGGCCCAAGTCGTCGACGGGGCGCAGGAAGTAACACACTTTGTCCGGCACGGCTGGGGACCCGGCCGCGGCTTTGCCCAGCACCACGGCGCAACTGCCACGCTGATTGGCCCGCCCGCAACCGCATCAGACTCACAGACCGGCGAAGTCAGCCAGCCGGCCGTCACCATCGCACTGGCAAAGAAGAAGGGCACCAACGCTGTCTGGGTAGCGCAGGAGATCATAGAGACCGCTCAAAAGCTTAAAGCCCAAGTAGTCCCCGACGACGTCGAACTGGTCATCACGCGTAACTACGGTCTGACGGCCAACGAAAAGGTAAACGAGCTCGTGGAAGCCCTGGCAGTCGCGATCGTGATCGTGATCGCACTGCTGACGCTGGCTCTGGGCTGGCGCGAGGCGCTGGTGGTCGCGGTCGCGGTTCCGGTGGTTTTCGGGCTGACGCTGGCGGTCAACCTGCTGGCCGGTTACACCATCAACCGCGTCACGCTCTTTGCCCTCATTCTTTCGCTGGGTCTGCTTGTGGACGACCCGATTGTCGACGTCGAGAACATCGCGCGACACTTTTCACTGCGCCGGCGGGCCACACGTTCCATGGTGCTTGAAGCGGTCGCCGAAATCCGTCCGCCGCTGATTGCCGCCACGCTGGCCGTGATCGTCTCGTTCCTGCCAATGCTCTTCATTACCGGAATGATGGGGCCCTATATGCGGCCCATGGCGCTCAACGTCCCGGTCACCATGCTTATGTCGATGGTGGTGGCGTTCACGATCACGCCGTGGCTGGCCTACCACGCCCTGCGACGGCGCTATTCAGGCGCCGCATCCGAGCCGGCCGAGAGCTTCAGTCACGAACACGACCTGGAAGCCCTGCGGCGCAGCCGGCTGTACCGCGCTTTCTATCCGCTGATGGCGCCGCTGCTGCGCTCGACTGCTGCCGCCTGGGGATTTCTTGCGGTAATGGCGCTGCTGACTGTCGGAGCAGCCCTGCTGGCAGCCACCCGCTCAGTGCCGCTCAAGATGTTGCCGTTTGATAACAAAAATGAACTGCTGCTGCTCGTGGACTGCGATGAGGGTACCACGCTGGAGGAAACCGACGCCGCGGTCCGCGAGCTGGAAGACTATCTGGCGACAGTTCCGGAGGTCACTGACTTTACCAGCTACATAGGACTGGCCTCGCCGATGGACTTCAACGGGCTGGTCCGACACTACTATCTGCGTCGCGGCCCGCACGTGGCGGAAATCCGCATCAACCTGGTACCCAAGAAAAACCGCCGCCACCAGAGCCACGCCCTCTCGCTTCGGCTGCGCGACGACCTGACGGCCCTGGCGAACCGTTACGAGGCACGACTGCGCATCGTCGAAACGCCGCCGGGACCACCGGTGCTTTCGACCCTGGTCGCAGAAATCTACGGCCAGCCCGACCACCGATATGAGGATTTGATTGCCGCCGCCATGGTCGTCCGCGAGAGGTTGCGGCGTGAACCGCTGGTAGTGGAAGTCGATGACTACGTGGAAGCCGACGCTCGACGTATGGTATTCGTCGCGGACAAGCAGAAGGCAGCGCTTAATGGCATCACCGCGGCCGATATCGCGCAAACGCTGGCGCTGGCGGTCGGCGGCTTGGAAGCAGGCACAGTGCAGCTTGCTGGCGAGCGCAACCCGCTACGCATTGAATTGCGCCTGCCCGAGGCGCTGCGGGCCAGTCAGATAGACCTGGGCCGGGTCTGCGTACGCGGACAGGACGGCGCGCTGGTGCCACTAGCGGAGCTGGGGCACTGGGAAGAGCGTACTCTGGAAAAAACGATTTTTCATAAAGATTTGCAACGTGTGGTGTACGTTCTGGCCGAAACTGCCGGGCGAGCACCGGCCGAGTGCGTCGTCGACGTGTTGGCCGACCGATACAGCGCAAGAGCCACCACGCTCTCTGACACGCCGGCGCCGGTGACCCGCGTGGGCAACGGCTGGGTGGCGGATGCCAGACCAAGAGCGCTTGAGGGCCGGACCTTCTTCCGCAACGGCAGCGGCATCGCCTGGACCCGGCCGGAAGGCTTTGACGTCAAGTTTACCGGCGAAGGCGAGCTCCAGATCACTTTGGATGTGTTCCGCGATCTGGGCCTGGCATTCGCAGCGGCGCTGGCGGGAATTTACATACTTCTGGTAGCCCAGACCGGCTCATTTACCATCCCGCTGGTGGTAATGCTAGCCATCCCTCTGACCATCCTCGGCATCATGCCCGGCTTTTGGCTGCTGAATGCCCTCGCGGGCGGTAAGGTGGCCGGCTACCCCGACCCGATCTTCTTCACCGCTACCGGCATGATCGGGATGATCGCGCTGGCAGGAATCGTGACACGCGACTCGATCATTCTCGTGGACTTCATCCACCTGTCCTTGCGACGCGGTCGGCAACTCTTTGACGCGATCATGGAAAGCCGGGTCGTTCGGCTGCGGCCAATTCTGCTGACCACCCTGGCGGCAATGCTGGGAGCCGCGCCGATCACCATCGACCCGATCTTCTCCGGACTGGCCTGGGCGCTGATTTTCGGCCTGTTTGCCTCGACGCTTTTTACACTGTTTGTCGTGCCCGTGGCGTACTGGCTGCTCTACCGGAGCCGGCCCGGACACGGCCTGCCGCTGCCGCGCACTGAAGAGTGACAGTGATAACGCCTATGGTTCAGGCCAGCCGACCGGCACCAGGTAAAGAACCCGCTGCCCCGCCGGCAGCTTGAGCACGGCTGCGACGCGCTCGTCCTCGAAAGCTCCTACTGGTACGCCCCCTAGACCCAGTGCAGTAGCCTGAAGCAGGATATTCTGCGCGACGTGGCCCGCCTCCAGAAAACAGTACCGCTCCGCGCGCTCGCCGTACTTGCCAGCACTTCGCGATACGACCGCCGCTATCACGAAGCAGACCGGTGCTTCGGCGATTGCCTCCTGCGATAGCGCTGCCTGCGAAACGGCCCGTCTCAAGTCACCCGACACATGCTGCCTCAGCGCGTGCTGGGCCGGAAGGTACTGCTCAACGCCCTTGGCCGAAACCACGTACAGCTCAAGCGGATAAAGCGCCCCTGCGGACGGAGCGGTTCGGCGGCCCCGTGCCAGGTCGGTCAGGCCCTGCGCCGCCCAGCAGAGTTGACCGATCTGTTCGCGGTCCAGCGGCTTGCGCAGGAAATTCCGCTCGGACTGCCGGCGAACCAGCGCCTCGGTCAAAGACATTCCGCCAGCGGTTTGCGGGGCGGGCAGCACTGTCAAGCCGCCTGTGGCCGGCCGGGTTTCACCCGCCGGCTGAACTGCCACAAGAAGCGCCGCCAGCCCAACTGTTGCGACCCGAAGGCAAATAGCTGTTAACATGCCCATAGCTCGCCCTTTCCGGAGAAAGACCAATGGTCCAGTGCCAACATGCTATCGACCGCCGCAGCCTGCTTAAAGCCCTTGCGGGCACTGCCGTGCTGGCTGCCGCCAGGCCGCTGCGCGCCCGGGCCAGCCAGCCACTTTTCCGCATCTCGCTGGCGGAGTGGTCGCTGCACCGGACACTTTTTGCGGGTCAGCTCGATCATCTGGACTTTGCGCCAACAGCACGTCGCCAGTTCCAGCTCGACGCGGTGGAGTATGTGAACAGTTTCTTCCGCGATCGTGCCACCGACCGCACTTACCTGGGCCAAATGAAAAGACGCGCCGAAGACGCTGGGGTACAGAGCCTGCTGATCATGGTTGACGGCGAAGGTGCCCTCGGCGACCCCGACGAGGCCGCTCGGAAAAAAGCGGTCGAAAACCATTACAAATGGGTTGAGGCCGCCAGGTTCCTGGGATGCCATTCGATACGCGTTAACGCGCACAGCCAGGGCAGCTTCGACGAGCAACTGGCGCGCACCGCCGACGGCCTGCGCCGGCTGGTCGAGCATGCGGCCCAAGCCCAGATCAACGTGCTGGTTGAGAACCACGGGGGGCTGTCCTCCCACGGCGGCTGGGTACGCGAGCTCATGCAGCGTGTGGATCACCCCCGCTGCGGCACGCTGCCGGATTTTGGTAACTTTGATCTCGGCGGCAGTCAGACATACGACCGCTACCGGGGCGTCGCGGAAATGATGCCCTTTGCCAGGGCCGTAAGCGCCAAATCGCACGCATTCGACGCCGACGGCAACGAAACGCGGATCGACTATCGGCGGATGCTCAAGATCGTCGTCGACGCCGGTTATCGGGGCTACGTCGGCATCGAATACGAAGGGCGGGGCCTGCCCGAGGCCGACGGCATCCGGGCGACCAAGAGGCTACTGGAGCGCGTCCGCGACGAGCTTTCCGCTGCCCGCTCTCAACCCTGATTGCGTCGGCGGCCGCCGGCCCAGGCCCTCGACTCACGGGCCGGTCAGGAGCTCCACGAACGGGTCGATGTCGAAGGCGTTCAACTGGCCGTCGCCGTTGACATCCGCCAGCATCAGGTTGCAGTTCGGGTACTGCTGCTGGTAAGCGCCCGGGTTGGTAAGGGCCAGCACGAACGGATCAATATCAAACGCGTTGACCAGACGGTCGCAGTTGAGGTCGCCCAGCGTCCGGCTGCAATTGATGAAAACCGAAACGGTCCACGCATAAGCGCTCGTCACTGCCAGATCCAGGTCGGTATCGCGGTCCAGATCCCCAAGCGCCACGCAGGTCGGGAAGCGGTTGGTCGGATAATTATTCGGCGGTCCGAAGGTACCTCCACCCTGGTTCAGCAGAACCGAAAAGTTGTCCGACCCGTAATTCGCCGTTACCAGATCGGCGTCGCCATCGCAGTCCAGATCGCCGCCTTCAACGGAAAAAGGCATCGAGCCGACGGCATACATCGCCGGCGCTGAAAAGCCGCCCAGCCCGTCGTTTTGCAGAACGGAAACGGTGGCGCCAAAGAAATTGGCTGTGACCGCGTCCGCGTCGCCATCGCCGTCCAGGTCCGCCAGGGCGACGCTGACCGCCCCGTCGCCTGCGGGGTACTCAATCTGCGGTGCGAACGTCCCGTTGCCGCTGTTGAGCAGGATGGAAACGCTGTCGGAGCCGAAGTTCGCGACCGCCAGGTCCACATCGCCATCCCCATCCAGATCCGCGCCCGCTACCCCATAAGGGTTCCCCCCGACGGCGTAGATGCCACTTAGGGTAAACTGGCCCTGCCCGTTATTGATAAGTACCGATAAGGTTGCGGTATCGTAGCTTGAAACGGCCAAGTCGGGAGCCGAGTCGTGGTTCACGTCCACGATCGCCAGGCACCACGGCGCGGAGCTGACGGGGTAAAGCACTTGCGGCATGAACGTGCCATCTCCGCGATTCAGCAGGATTGAGACGTCGTTGCTGCGCCAGTTCGCCAGCGCCAGGTCCGCGTCGCGGTCGCCGTCCAGGTCGGCGATTTTGACACAAACCGGCCCATCCGACGCAGGGTAAATCACCTGCGGGGCGAACGTGCCATCTCCGCGGTTCGGCAGGATGCCAACGGTATCGCTTTCGTTGTTCGCGACGGCCATATCGGCCCACCCATCGCTGTTGAGATCTGCTATCGCCACGGACCAGGGTGCCTGACCGACAGGGCAAACCGGCCCGGGACTGAATAAGTTTGCAGCCAGCGATGTTTCGGCGGCAGAAAGGAGAACGAAGGCTAAACTCACCGCGGACGCGGCCGACAGCCGACTAGGTTCACCAACGCGTTTCATTTATGGCCTCCTTCCGACTCAGGGGTTACAGGGGACCGCAACGCGCGGCCCTTGCTTAGACCACCGCGCGAGTAGCTTTAAATTACTTTTAGCGAAAACCCGGGTCCAGCTCAAGCGGAAAACGCGAAAAAGCAAGGACGCTCGATGGGTCGCGTCCGCACCACCCCCATCTGCGGGAACGGGCCTCACAAGCCGGTCAGGAGGTCCACGAATGGGTCGATGTCGAAGACGTTTACCTGGCCGTCGCCGTTGACATCCGCCGCGAGAATCTCGCAGGTCGGGTACGCCGACGCGTAGCCTGACGGGTCACTGAGGGCCAGTACGAACGGGTCGATGTCGAACACGTTGACCAGCCGGTCGCAATTCAGATCGCCCGGCGCGTACGGGGGTACGTAGACCGAGCCGCGCACCGTCCCCCAGACGTGCAGGCTGCCCAAATTCGGGTTGTTCGGGTCCAGCGGAACCGTAACATCGGGGCTGCTGGTGAGCGTGATAATCCGGTTCTGAGAGCTCACCGTGCCGGAAAACTGGTCCATAATGTAGGGGTTGCCGTCTGCTAAATCTATTGTGTCATCGCAGGGATAACCCGCCTGTTGAAGAGCGACGCAGGGGATGCCAACCGCGTGATAGGCCAGCACGCCCTCGGCGTTGGTGGGCACGTTGGACAGCGCAAAGTTCCCGCCCAGAACCTGGGCTGGCCCCAGCACGACGCCCGGTTGCGCGTAATGCAGTGACAGGCCCGTGGCGTCTGCGGTGAAGCTGCCCAGCATGCCCCAACTGAGATACCAGTGCAGGTTATCGGTCAGGTAAAAGTGAAAATCGTACAGCCACAGCGCTTGCGGATCATCGACAGTTGCCAGATCGATCATGGTGCTGCCGGAGACCGCTGACGAATCCGTGTCGCAGCGCCCGAGCAGGCAGAGCTGGAAATTAAGCACTGACTGCCCCTGGTCCACCGGAACCACAAACGGTGCCGCCGCAGCGGCGGTGGCCAGAGCTACCGTGCTTTGCATCCAGAGCGCGGATCGCATGGTCCTACCCTCCTGTGCGCCGTTGCACCTCCGCGAATGCCGCCCCCGCCGGCCGATTCGTGCGCTCCAAGATAGCCAGTTTAACACCGGCGATCGCTCCGACCTACAGAGTTTTGCGCGGGCGGTTCGCGGTGCTGAGGTCGTCGGCTACGGCCTTGTGCGGACAAAAAGCGTCTGACCGGTGGTTGGGCTGAGCCGCGCATCACACAAAGCTTCTACGACTGCGGCCGCTTCTTTCAGTTCAGGGATCTGGTCAACGGGGGTCGGCGCAGCCGCTTCCGGCGGCCCAGGTATCAGCATCGCATAAACGCGGATCCCCAGCGGCCAGCCTTCGTCCGCAACCGCTCTGCAAAAGCAGTCCGCCCATGCGTTACACGCAGCATGCACGGACCCCCCCACGAGCCGGTCCGCCGGAGCCGGCCAGAGAATGTTGATGATTAGCCCCTCCTTCTGGGCTTTCATGACCGGAAAGACTGCCCGCGTCAGGTAAAAGACCGCGCCGACGTTGGTCGCAACGATCCGCTGGAAATCTGCGGGGCGGATCTGGTCGACCGGCTGCACGACCGTGTAGCCGGCGGCGTTGACCAGGACATCCACGCGACCGAAACGCTTCAGGGCTGCTTCGAGGAGCTGGCGGGCAAATCCCGGCCGCGCCACGTCGCCGACCACCGGCTCGCAGGCCGCTCCGAGGGTCTCGATCTGCCTGGTAACCTCCAGCAGGGGCTGATCATGTCTGGCACAGGCCACGATATTCGCTCCCGCCCGCGCCAGACGCAGCCCGATCGCAAGGCCGATACCGCGGCTCGCTCCTGTCACCACGCACGTCTTGCCACGCATGGTTGCAGTCCCTTCTTGACCAGCATCGCAGCCCGCAGCCGCTTCGGCGTGTGTTAACCGGCGCGGCTACGACCGTCAATGCGCGCATCGGGACCCGGACCTTGCACAATTGTGCTGCACCTTGACGAACGCCTGAGCGGTACGATGCGACTTGCAAGCTGGCTGCGCCCTGCCCCCCGACTCTTGCGAGGTAAGCAGTCTGAACGGAGAGGGCGGGATTCGAACCCGCGGTAGCGGTATTACCCACTACGACGGTTTAGCAAACCGTTGCCTTCAGCCACTCGGCCACCTCTCCCCGTAGTCACTTACCGGTTCTGCCCCAAAGCGCCACGCCCTGTTTTTGACGATGCAGCTCACCCGCTGCCCCAGTTTCACGCTATCGTTCCTGCCCCCGGTGGTCAAGCGGCACCGAACTCGTTGAACCTTGCCCGCGCCGTGAAAGAGCATGCCCCTTGTTTTCGGCGCTGGTGCCATATCGTGGCGATACCGCGACGTAAGGCCGACCCAGGAGCCGCTTGAACAGAATGACTTCCCCGGGGTCGTTCTGCTCGTGCCAGTGCCCGGCAAACTGTAACACGTACCCTGCAAACAGCAGCAGGGCTGGTCGCCACCACAGATCCCAGCGCCACCGCAGAAGCTGCCAGCCCGCCAGCAAAAGCGCCAGCACCACCAGCGGTATGCCGACTGCGTGCAGCAACACGGATAAACCACTGCGGTGGCGCTTTCGCCAGGAGCGCCAAAATCGCCCGATCAAAGCGATCACCTGCCGGATAATACCCGCTTGCCAGTAAACAGGGCGAATCAGCGTCGCCGCCTGGCGATGGTGGGCAATGTCTGGTTCAGCCGCGGTGTTGACCTTCCGATAAAAGGCGCAGAACCCTTTGCCACCAGAGAAGGCCAGTCGGCTTGGCAGCCTAGGAGAAAAGCGGATGTTTGTGACGCTCGACGGCCGGCGGATCACGCGAGAGTTCACCCCGGGCTGCACGCTCCAAATGCTTCTGGACGAACTGCGCACGGAACTCCCCGGGAGCCGGCTGATCGTCTCCGTCGCAGTCGATGGCCAGTTGTGCGATGAAGACGAGCTGGAAAAGGCGCTGCCGCGCCCGCTCGAACCCGACGCCCAGATCGACCTGGAGTCGGCGGATCGCTGCGCGGTCGCCGTGGCGGCGTTGCGCAGCGTCGCGCGTGAGCTGGGGGACATCCGCCCGCGCCTTGCCCAACTGACCGAGGAGCTTCAAGCTGGGCAGATTGTCGAAGCCGTCCGACAGGTGGGCCAGTTGGTGCAGGTCTGGCAGCGCTGCCGCGATGTACTCCTGCAAAGCGGAAGTCTCCGCGGCTGCGACCTGACCGAGCT
>Ga0185342_1000741_pt1 | contig 15350 bp, 8 predicted proteins | sample ConPoolayeEmetaG_FD_128045 | JGI IMG/M metagenome (GOLD analysis project Ga0185342, IMG submission 128045) | Hot spring microbial mat communities from California, USA to study Microbial Dark Matter (Phase II) - Cone Pool mat layer E metaG... ...
CCTGCGCACCCTCCAACGGCGTATCAAAACATCCAAAAGGCTCACCGTCACCCCCAGACCCATAAATAGTTAAAGTAACATTTATCACCTGCGGGGAGTCCAGCGCGGCCGATGCCTGCACAGTTATCGACGAAGAATATGTTCCAGGAGCCAAACCAGTATGATTTACCCACAGGTAAAGCTTGGCGTTGCCCAGGCCACTCGTTGGGTTCAGTTGAAGCCAGCTGGCCCCCGGCGTTGCTCGCCAGTTAAGAACTGTTCCAGTTGGCCCCAGGTTAACGATTAAAAGGTTTTGGGTGCCGGTAGCCGCTCCTCCTTCTTCCGCGCCAAAAAAGAAACTTTTCTTACTGAGAGAAAGAATGGGAAGACCGGTGGAAGGCGTTGTGACCGTGATTTCATCGGAAAAAGGACCAGCTACTCCCCTTCGGTTAATCGCCCGAATTTTGTAATAATAAGTGCTTCCAGGCACAACCGCCGTATCCCAATAGGAATAATCTGTCATCGTGGCCAGACGCGTGCTGGTCGTGGGAGTAAAGTTAGGAACAGTGCTGCGATGAACCTCGAAATAGCTAAAATCTCCCCAATCTTTCCATAACCAGGGCTCATCACTCCAGATACGGCCGCTGGTCTGAATCTGAACAGCGCTGCGCTCAAAAACAAAACTTCCCGAAAAATCCGAGACCTTTGGCGGGTCATAGACAACGTTAAGGTCAGTGTTTCTGGCCTTATCCCGAACGCGTTGGATAAATTGCCGCAGGGCTTCTTCTTTGTTCATCCCTTTGATGCGATGTTCCCCGTTTGTGTCCCACCAGCGCCAAAAATTGATGAGATGCACCCGGTAATGGTAAATTCGTAGGTATTGCTGCAGAATAAAATCGACACTGCTCTGGGTGACAGAGAAACCCACGGGGTAAGTCTCTGCATCATACTCCATGATGGCCCAGTTGGCGGACATGGCCGAGATTGCCGGCACACCATATTCAGTTGTGCGAGCGAACCAGTCGGGAAATTTGATGTCGTAAATAGTGGCTCCGGCCGAGCCATAGGGCGCCACGTTAGCCGTCCAGAGGGGGGAAGCTCCGGTATAGTAGCGGGCATTCTTATTAGGCGTTTCGGGGTTAGTGCCAAAAAGATAATCACCTGGAATCTGGTGCGAGAACCAACGGTCCGAAGCGAGGCTGGCTTCACTTGCCCATTTGGCCAGATCTTTAACAAAATTGGCCACCATGGTTTCGCGAAACAGGTTCCACAGGTCCCAGAATTTATTTCCTGGCTGCATAACCCGCGGGGGGTCAAAACCACCGGGAATATAATCAGGGCCTGAAGTTGGCATCATCCCCCCATGGATGTATGAGGCAAGAGGAATGCGATGGGGGTCGGGGTTGAGGTAATCTTCGGGGTTGGTATCATAATCGTCGCTCAGGCTCCAGTTAAAATACTTCAGGTCCCAGGTGGTAAAATTAGTGCCAAAATCAGCGTTAAACTGGGCGAGCCCGGCCGCACCTTGGTATTTGGCCCCGCCGCCGCTGTACCCTTGTCCCTTATAGAGACCGGTAATATCGTCATAAAGACCGGTATGGCAGACCCAGTCCCGGAATTCGAGAACTGCAAAGGGTGAATAATCACCAAACCAATCCTGAATACTTTTACTATGGTCGATGCGGCCGAAGTTAAGCTCGGCCTCGCCCCAGGCGCTAACGGCAAGAAGCGTCTCTGGGTAAAGGTCCATCATTTGTTTCAGAAAAGCCAGTGATGCTTTAGCTTTGGCCTCAAGGTTAGCCCTCATTTTCCGGGCATAGCGCGATAAGGTGCCAAAGACATATCTATCCATATAGTTAGAATCCAGGATCTGGGTATCCGAGGCGAGCTTGTTGTCGTTATACCATTGACAATTGCGAATATCCTCTTCCTTGGCTTCCCGGTAAGTAGAGAGAGCTCGCGCTAAACCTGAGCAAAGGACAAGATGCAAGCGAACATTCTTTTCTCTGGCCTTCTGAATCATAGTGGTGACTGTATCTTTGAAGCTCTGGATGCCATTGGACGCATCGTCGAGTGAAGCATGCCAATCAAGCACCGGCACCAAGGCGGTTCGCGAAAAAGATAGCCAAGCATAAAGACCAAAAGGAAAATGGCTCTTGATGTAATCAACCTCCGCTGAATCTTCCACCGCGTGCTCGATGCTAATAATAACCGCGTTCTGATAGGATGGCCTGGGAAGCTCCTGGGCTATAAGTATCCCCACCCCCAGGATTACCCCCACTCCAATATGGAATACAAGCCACGTTTTCCTTTTTCTTATCATTTTTTCCTCGTTAAATATCCCACCTTTTATGTATAGCCAAATATTATTCTTTAAAATTATAAAATTTTCCACTCCTTTAACTTATTAAAGGCTGATTGAGCCCAAACTTTCCCGGCGGAAAACCACCCCCTTTTCGGCCCAGCGCCCATTTTTGCCTGTCTGCTCTTTTAGTCGATTATTCCCTAAAAAAATGGAGAATGGTAAAATGCGAGGGTGTTAGGACGAAGGTTCAGTTGGCTACTTTTTCTGCTTTTTTTATTTAGCCCCAATCTTCTGGCTATTTCCCGATTTTCTTCTGCTCACCGGCCGAATGTCGTTTTAATTGTTCTTGATTCCCTGCGGCGGGACCACCTCGGCTTTTTTGGTTACTCGCGGCCCACCTCACCCTTCCTTGATGAGCTGGCCAGGAGCGGGGTCGTTTTTCGTAATGTCGCAGCTGCTTCCTCCCAAACTGGCCCGGCTGTCGCTTCCCTTTTCACCGGCCTTTATCCTTCCCACCATGGCTGTCAGTTTTATTCCTTTAAACAATCCTTCCATCCCATTTTTAGGGATGCCTCGCCCCATCTTGACGAGAGCCTAATTACGATGGCTGAAATTTTCCAGCAAGCGGGCGCCAACACCCTGGCGCTGGTTTGTAACCCCTGGCTTAAGCCTGAGAATGGCTTTGCTCAGGGTTTCTCTTCTTATGTAAATATAGATTCCTGGGACGGCCGCAACCTCAATGCCGCCTTCTTGCGTCTCTTAGCCTCAGGAGCTAATGACCAGCCCTTTTTTATTTATCTTCATTATATGGACACCCACGCCCCCTATTACAGCACGGATAGGTTTCGCGGCCTCTTCACACCTTTTAAGGGAGACCATGTTTTTGGGATGGGTTATAAGGATTATGTAACTGAAGCTGACATCGCTTATAGCGTCGCCCTTTATGACGAAGAGATTCGTCAAGCCGACGACCTTATCCGCGAGGTTGTCACCGCTCTCCGCGGCCGTGGCCTTCTCGACCGGACACTTATCATCATTACCGCCGACCACGGCGAGGAATTTAGCGAGCATCAGGGATTTGGTCACGGAACAACGCTCTATGAAGAACAAATTGGCACCTTTTTTATTTTTTACGGCCCAGCTCTTGTGTCTTCGAAGGAAATAGGCGTCAAAGTCGCGTCGGTCGACCTTTTTCCCACCGTACTCGACATAGCTGGTTTACCTCAGCCGTCATCAATTGATGGCCAGAGCCTCCTCGCCCTTTGGCAGGAAAGTCCTTCGGCCCATTTTTTCTCGAAATATAAAAGATTTTTCTTTTCTGAGCTCGCCGATAAAAAAGCTGTCCACGATGAACGCTGGAAATATATCTGGAACCCTTTTTTGTTAACCGAAGAACTCTATGACCTGCGCCGGGATTATAAGGAAAAGCGCAACAGGGTTGATGATGAACCCAAGAAAAGAGCCGAACTCAAAAGAATTGCTCTCGGCCTAACCCGCTCTTCCACCGTAAATTCAGGGCTTAACCAGCTTCCCACCGAAACAATCGAAAGGCTTCGCTCATTGGGCTATCTCACCAGTAGTGCAAACTCTGGCGGAAGCGAAGAGCGGAATCTTTCTTTGCCTATCTCACCGGTGATAGATTTTAATCAACCCCAGCATAATCCCTTACAGCTTATTTATGGGTGGGGCGCCCCCCTTCCCTTAAAAGAAATTACAAAAAGAAAGGGTCAAGAGAAAGGGGTTTTGGCCTCGCCACAAAGTGAACAACAAGCAAAGGAAACGGAGGCAAGAAGTAGTTTAAGAGAAGCGCTCCCTTCTGACCAAGCAAATTCCCTGGTCTCGCCACTCAGCTCTTTTGCTAAATGGGTCTTAGCCAGCTCTTCCCCCGGAAAAAGGCGGTTCATTCTTCAGGGCTATGCCCATTTTCCCTCTTCTCCAAATAATACCCCCCTCGTTCTTGACCTCTTCTGTGATGGAGAAAAATTGGCCGAATGGACTTTAAGCCGCAGCGGACCTTTTCTCTTAACCGCGCTCCTTCCTTCTCATCGAGGCCACAACCGTTCCCTTGAGTTTACTCTCATTCAGAAAACTCTGCTCCCCCCTTCTCCTTTCACCCCGCGTCTTCTTATTTCTCTTCTGGCCCTTCAGAATTTATAGCCAAACCCAAGCCCCAGGTTAATTCCCCCGCTGTCGAATTTAAATTCGGCAGGCTCGAACTTACAGGATGCGAACTCAATTAGCAAAGAGAGGGGAAGATGCTTGGCCGGGAAAAGAAGTCCTTCCAACCGCAGAGCGTAGCCCATGTTCCCGGTTCGGATATCGCCAAGAGGGTTGAGCTCGGTAAAAAGAACATAATTGAGGGAAGCGCCAAGATTTAGAGCCCATCTTTTTTTGGCTATTATTTCGTAGCGAAGCCCGTAAACATAGCGAACCAATTTGAGGGTCGTCTCTTCCTGGGTGATGGTAAGATTCCCCCGCCGGAAAAAATAGCCTATTGCGGCCCAGAAATCGAGCTGGCGCCACAAAGGAATGCTTATCTCCAGACTGTAATCAGGCCCTCCGCCGTATATGTCCTGAAAAGCTTGCTCTCGCGGTGAAAAATAGCTAACGCGGGGAATAATAGATATGGAGGCTTCAGCCCCGCCGGCCAGGACAAAAGCAAAAACCAAAACCAAGCCCAAAATAAAATTAACAGAAAATATTCGCTCGCTCATTATTTCTTTGATTTTTTTTACCGCAACCAGCATCAGGACTTCACCGGCCACATTTTTGCTCGCCGTTGCTTTTAAGCTTAATAGACCACCACAATAGCCGGCTCGCTTTCCTCATTGCTCCCATTTACCGTCACCACCGCAAAAGTGTAAGTCTTATCCTTGGCTGCGCGGCGATGGAGGTATTCAAAAGTAGTAGCGCTGACCTCAGCCTCAAAGAGGCGGTTACTTCCCTCCAGCCGATAAATTCTGTACTTGGATACAAATTTATTGTTTGGGTTGGCTTCCCAAGTAAGTTTGATGATGTATTCAGCCTGGGCTAACGAGCGATTGACGAGCTTTATACCCTGGACATTAAGCGGGGGATAAACCGTAATCCGGAGGAAATTGGCCAGGATATTTTTATCCCGGTCCATGACAACTGTGAGCGGGTTTGTTTTCCCCGTGGCATCGCCGCTCCAGCCAATAAATTCATAATAAGGGTCGGGTATGGCCTGGATGGAAACCGATGCTCCTGGCTCAAAAGTATAGGCGCCTGGGGCCGGGTCGGTGGTGCCCCCGGTTGTCGCCGCCAACGTCAGGGTGTAACCAGGAAGACGAATCTCGGAAGAAGCCGGGCCAGCTACACCTTTGACGTTAACCGCCCGAACCCGATAATAATAAACCTTTCCTTCCACCACGCTGCTATCTTCAAAAACGTAATCCTTGGTTGTCCCGACGCGGTGAGCGACGTCAAGGGGAAATCCCGCTTCTTCCCCCCGGAAAACTTCAAAGTGAGCCCAATCGCCCCAGTCCTTCCACATCCATTCGAGGTCCGGCCAAATCCGGCCGCCGAGTTCCAGACGCATGACCCTTTTTTCCGGGACATATTTACCCCACACACCAGCTACAGCCGGCGGGTCAAAAACCAGATTGAGGTCGGTCCGACGGGCCTTATCTCTTACCCGACGGATAAATTCGCGGAGCGCCACTTCCTTATTCATACCTTTGATGCGGTGTTCGCCGCTCGTGTCCCACCAGCGCCAGAAATTGATGAGATGGACGTTATGCTGGTAAATCCGGAGATATTGCTCCAGGATAAAATCGGCACTGCTCTGGGAAACGTTAAAGCCGATGGGATAAGTCTCGGCATCATATTCCATGATGGCCCAGTTGGAGGACATCTTGGCAATAGCCGGCACGCCATATTCAGTTGTCCGCGCAAACCAGTCAGGGAATTTGATGTCGTAAATAGTACCTCCCGGCGACCCATAGGGGATGATGTTTGCTGTCCAAAGAGGCGAGGCTCCGGTATAATAGCGAGCATTCTTATTGGGCATCGAGGGATTGGTGCCGAAAAGATAATCGCCGGGAATCTGGTGAGAAAACCACTGCGAGGAGGGGATGCCGGCTTCAAAGGCCCATTTGGCCACGTCGCGGACAAAATTAGCCACCATGGTCTCGCGGAAAAGATTCCAGAGGTCCCAGAATTTATCGCCCGGCTTCATGACCCGGGGAGGGTCAAAGCCACCCTCGAGATAATTTTTTCCTGAAGTCGGCATCATTCCCCCGTGCACGTAGGAGCTCCAGGGGATTTTATTGGGGTCGGGGTTGACATTATCTTCAGGATTAGAATCATAATCGTCAGTTAGGCTCCAGTTGAAATATTTCAGGTCCCAGGTGGTGAAGTTGGTGCCAAAATCAAGGTTAAACTGCGCCAGGCCAGCCGTGCCCTGATATTTGGTTCCTCCTCCGGGGTATCCCTCGCCCTTATACTTTCCGTTAGTGTCATCATACATTCCGGTATGACAGACCCAATCGCGGAATTCCAAGATGGCAAAGGGAGAATAATCACAGAAGAAATCCTGGACACTTTTCAGATGGTTAATCCGGTTGTAATTGAGCTCAGCTTCTCCCCAGCCACTAAGAGCAATAAGCGTGTCCGGATAGAGGTCCATTAGCTGTTTCAGAAAGGCCAGCGAGGCTTTAGCCTTAGCCTCTAAGTTAGCCCTGACCTTGCGGGCGTAACGGGAAAGAGTGCCAAAAATATATCTATTCATGGCCTCGGGGTGATTAATCTGGTCATCGGCTGCAAGTTTATTGTCGTTATACCACTGGCAGTTGCGAATATCCTCTTCCTTAGCTTCTCGATAAACGGAGAGTCCCCGGGCGAGGCCTGAGGTCAAAACAAGATGGAAGCGAACCTGCTGTTCTTTGGCTTTGGTGACAAGGTCCGTAACCTGCGTCTTGAAGCTCTGCAGGCCGTTGGAGGCGTCAGAGAGGTTCCAGTGCCAGTCGAGCGAAGGAGTGAGCGTCGTCAGCGAAAAGGAAAGCCAGGCATAGAGGCCAAAGGGAAAGCTCTTTTTAATCAGCTCGACTTCAGCCGAGTCGGTAACATTATGCTCAAAACTAACGATAAGGGCGTTATGATAGGATGGCCGCGGAAGCTCCTCGGCGAGGGCAGGAGAAGCAGAGTAAAGAATAATAAAACAAAAAAGGAAGTAAAAAGGGAAAAAGAAATTAAGTTGAGCTCTTGTTCTTACCGCCTCTCTCATGCTGGCTCCTGGTCAGTGCCTAATTGTAAACAAAAATTAAAATATAAGCAAAGCCCTGGTAGAATTGGGAACACAAACCGCTTTCTCCCTTTATCTCTCCTTTCTGTCGCCACGCCCAAACAGGCACTCATACCCTTCGACCCCTCAAAATTAATCCAGTAATGGCGCGATTGCCAAGACCGACAAGTTTCTTCCTGTCACCAGAAATTTAGGCCCAGCTAACCTAAAGGCCAAAAAAGACTGCGAAGGAGGAAACAATCCGTGGCCAGGTATAGCGCTCCCAAACTTCCTGCCGCCCCTTTTCTCCCAGTCTGGTGGCATAATCGCGATTCTCCATAAGGAAGCGAATTTTTTCGGTTAAATCGTCGACACTTCCACCGCGGAAAAGAAGGCCATTTTCTCCTGGCCGGATGATTTCGCGAAGTACCGGAATATCAGCCCCTATGACCGGCTTTGCCCGGGCCCAGGCCTCGAGAAAGACGATGCCAAAGGATTCATAGGCCGATGGGTTGACCAGCATCAGGCAGGAATCAAGAAGCCGCACCTTTTCTTCCTCGCTTACGTTATTCCAGCGAATAATTTTTGCCTGGTACTCCTTGGGCAAAGCCGCGAGCAGACGGTCGATGGTAGCGGAATAATTTGTCCTGGCTCCGGCAATGACCAAATTATTTTTATATCCGGCATCCCAAAGCTTTGTCATCGCCCTCACAAGAAGAGGAATTCTCTTATGCTCTCCCTCCTGGCCTAAATAAAGAATATATTCTCTGGGAATTTGTCCCCGCCTAAGAAGGGTGCCCTCTTCTTTATTATTTTTAGCCTGACCTTTCTCGTTATCTTCAGCGCCCGGCCCCGCCTCGAGAAGGGGTTCATCAACGCCAGAAGCAAGGACAAACACTCGCTCCTCATTAACGCCACGCCAGCCGAGATAGGTTTTTTCTCTCAAGGTGAGAGTGACCACCCCGTCGGCCCAGCGCAGCACCGCGATATTCGCCGGAGAGGTATGAAGTTTATCGCCGATATGCAGACAAGGAATAACAATAAGCCGCGTCCGAGGATGACGAAGACGGTAGAGGAGACCATAATAAAGCGCCGAGGTGGGGGTAGGACCGGCAATAACCAAATCGAAAGGGCGGTGGAAAAACTCTCCCCAGGCTTGGCGGAAATGAGGGCCAAAGCTCAGCGGCCGGAGATAAACGCCGGCCCGACCTAACCGCCGCAAAGGGCTGTCAATAAAGCGTATAATTCGATAAAGGGGAGAATTAATGCTCTCCCGCACCACCAAAACCCTGTTAAGCTTTTCTTCGGCTGAAAGGTTGTTTTTAACCCGGCTGAAATAATGTTCGGTGCTCAGGGCGTCGCTCGTCAGCACCGTGACCTCATGGCCTCGCGCCGCCAAGCCCTCGGCCAGCCGCTGAAACACTCTCTCCGCGCCGCCGAGGGAAGGATAATATAGATGGGTGATGAATAAGATTTTCTTTTTATTTCCCATCATATTAATTTTAAATTATTAGGCTCACCGAACTAATTTCTCATTTTTAATCGCGGTTTTAAAAAAATTATTCTTTCGCTGAATCTAATTTTTCGCCAACCTCTCATCTTTTAATCCCTCAAATTTTAATTTCTTAATTCGCCTAATCGAGTCCAAGAATGTCATCATCTCCGCCTAAGGCTAATCCATCTGCCCAGAAGATTCTTTAAGCTTTTTGAGGCATGGCTGGTAATAGCGCCGCATCATCGCTGTGTCGAGCACCGGGATATTTTCCTCATTAAGGCCGCTATAAAAGGAAGGATTTTTTTTCAAGACCTCCTCCACTGTGAGGCCCCTTCGTCCTCTTCCCCCACGCTCCTTGCTTCCAAGCCACCCCCTGCAAGACCCAGGCTTATAAGATTCGGCCTTTTCTCCCTTCTGTTTCTGAATTTCAGGGCGAGCGGATTCACCCCGGATACCTGTCTCAGCGCCTATGAAGTGCCTTTTTTTAATCCGGAGAGTTTCTCGCCTTTTTTTAAAGATTTCCGGAAGGGAGAGAAGAAGCGAAAGATAGGCCGTCGGATAAGAGGCGGCCTGTGGCCATTGCTTTCGTCGTAAAAGGGTAAGGAAATTCCTTAAGTCTTCGCCCCCATAGTTTTTTAAAAAACGGAAAAATACATTTCCTGAAAATAACTTAAGCACCAGGCGCAGTCGGTTGCGAATAACCAGCCGCAACTTTCGGGGCGATTCCTGCCAGTGCGAACCAAACTTATGATAGGCGACTGCTTCTGCTTCAGCCGCCATCTTCCACCCATTGAGCCAGGCTCGAAAGCTCCAATCAACATCCTCGTAATAGGATTTATAGTGTTCATCCAGCGGCCCTACGGCCTCTATCGCTTCCCTCCTCACCAACACCGCCCCAAAGCAGGCTGATGGCACTTCCCTAAGCTCACGAAATTGCCCGCAATCTACGAGGCCGATGAAATTATCGCTCCCCCAGCCGCAATCCCGAAGGTGATTACCAATGCCGTTAATAAAGCCCCGCAGGTGGTAGAATTTCATCATCGGAGAGACCGCCGCCGCCTGACTTTCCTCTTCCAGCCGCTTAACAAGCTTCGCCACACAACCCGCCTCAAGAACTACGTCATCATTTAAGATAAGGATGAAATCTCCCTCGGCTACCTCCAGCCCTTTATTTACCGCGGCCGGGAAATAGATATTCTTTTTTAGGGCGAGGAGCCGCGCCGGCGGAAATTCCTGCCCCACAATCTCTCGAGTCCGGTCGCCAGAGGCGTTATCCACAACGATAATTTCCAGCGGCTCATAATCCTGACCTTCGAGCGCGCTAAGGCACTCTCGAATATGCTCCTCGCTATTATAGGTTACTACTATGGCCGAAACCCGCGCCGGCTCGGCAATTTTGGGTTGACTTTTTCTTTGCTGTCTTCCCCATCCATTTCCGCCCTCACTTGTTTCCGCCGCTGCGACGCTCGCCTCAACCTGAGCGCTACTAAATTGGAAGCTATCTTTCTGACTATAATAGCGCGGTCCAACTCTTTCCTCCCTTTCCTTCTCCCTCTCCTTCCCTTCGATAACTTTGCCTTCTTTTTCCTCTCCCCCTTTTTCTCCTTTTCCTCCTTCTTCTCTTCCTCCTCGTCCACCCAACCTTCGCCCTATTTCGCCTCCTTGGGTCTTTATTTCTCCCTTAACTTTATCTTCTTCCGACGCAGGATGAATAAGGTCAGCCGCAACCATTACCCGCATAAAATCTCTCACCAGGTCAGGCTCAATTTTGAGCTCCCGCGAAACCCTATCCGTTATCTCTTCCTCCCCCCCCGGAAGAGATTCCCAAATAGCCCGGCCTACTTCATCACTTTGAACTTTGGCTTTACTCACATGAACAAAATAGAAGCTCCCCCCTTTTTTTTCCCCGCCAAAAACACCACTTCTATAAAACATTTTTTTCTCTTCTAACAGAAAGAGCCGCCCGGCTTTCTTTCATCACTAATCAATGATTCTAATAACCTAAATTTGACCACTCGCTCCCAGCGTCTTAAATCCGGGCTCGTTCTCCAACTCTGAAATAAAAAATTTGTGAATTCAATAAATTGGCCTCTCTTAAAGAGGACAAAAGATTATTCGTACCTTTCAATGTCTTCACATCTTCCCCTAATTATATAGCAGAAAGCCGTTGACTTGAATTGCCCCGGTTCGAATTATCAAAGCCAGGACTATGCCTTATACACGGTTATCCAGGGGGAATAAAGAATCGAGGACGGCGAGGCTGCTCTCCACAGGAAGAGGCGACGCCGCGAAAGAAGTCGGCTATCCCACACCCGCGAAAAGAGAGCCTTCTTGGAGAAAAAGAGGCATTCGCTATAAATCCAGGAGGAGAATATTGGCCTACCTACTGGCTTGGCTTTTTTTTGAGGTGCTGGGAGGCGGCCGGCCAAAATCTTTTCGAGCCCGGCCCAGGAGCCAGCCCAAACCGGAGTTAAATATCTTTTAAACTGAATGCGAGGCGAAATAACCTCTGCTTCAGGATGAGCTCTAAGCTCTTCATAGAACTTCTGGACCGCCTCATTGGGAAGCAGAATATCTTCGCTTAAAAGCAAAAAATGATTGCCCATCAATTTATCTATGATGCCTCCTAATCCAGAGAAGGTTTTCTCGCCTTTGTCGGCCAAAAATATCTTGACTCCCGGAAATAGCCGCTCAATTTCAACCGCCCTCGTCTCTTCCTGGCCGAAAAACCAGACGGCTACCTCAAGGTCAAAGTCAACCTGCTGGCTCAGCAGATGCTCTAAGCATGCCTTTAGCTTCGTCCCGCCTTTCGTAGTCACGACAACGGCCGAAACCTTGTCGCCCTTAATATATTCAACCATTGCCCGGCCAAGGTCTTTGGCCGCCTCCAGATTAAAAAGGTCAGTCTCGGGCAGGGGCTCTTGGAGCTTTTCCTTCAGCCGGTTAATCCTTTCTTCCAGCTCTCCTGACTCGAGTTCTCGCGCCCCAACCCAGAAACAGCGGTAAAAGGGAGGCTGCCACTCGCTTTCTGAGTCGAGGCTCGTCATCCAGCGGTCAAGGGCGTCAAGGATTCGTCTTGAGCTGCGCCGCCCCAGAAAAGCATGACGAAGCGATTGGATGAGGAGCCAGTTCCTTAGCGACCCATAAAAAAAGTAGGCCACCGCCGGCATCTCTTTTCTCAACGCCTCGGCCACCTCCTCCACCTGAGGGAGACCAAGCTGACGATGCTCCTCGAGCTGGCAATGGCCGGCTCCGTACAGCCGCTCTATTTGCTCAGCGAGGGCGACCTCGGCGGCCTCAACTTCTGGCGAGCGCCTCGGGGCCGAAAGAAGAACAATTTTGGCGGCCACCCGGCTAAGCTCGGCCAGAAAACGAGGTCGCTTGGCCCGCGGCACATGTTCCAGAACATCAAGGCTACAAACAACATCAAAGCTCCTCTCCCTGAAAGGGAGAGAGGCGCCGTCGCCCTGAATATAATTTATTCCCTCGACTTGCTGCTGGTCGAGAACAAAGGAGTGCCTGTTTTCTATCTGCCGTACAGGAAACCAGAAACCCTGGCCGTCTTTATGGGGCGAAAGCCCGCCCACATCCAGCACCCGCGGCCGCTTATCCGCGAAAAACACCTTCAGGCAAGCACCAAGCACTCGATACCGCTGGTACTGGTCATAGGTCCAAGGAAATTCTTGCGAGGTCATTTTACTTCCACAAAAAATAATCCAGCCCTTTACTCGCTATTATTATCATAAAATTAGGACCGCTATTCCAATTTTCCCTTATTTAACTTTTCCCTATTTAAGATTCTTAACGAGATACATAAGGGCTCACTCTGGCTACTCCTTAGCTGCGTCGAGCAACGGGGACTTTCTCTTCCCTAAAAGAACGCTATTTTCCCCTCATTTACCCCCAAAAAAATCAGGGGACTCAAATTAATTTTATTCCAAAAGCCAGTGGTGAGCGAGGCGAACACAGCCGAATTCCTTCCTTTCTGGACTGCTTACCCGGAAATGGTACATCATTTCGTGATGGTCATAGGCATGGCTCAAGCTCTGGTCGTATACGGCCGCCGAGAATAGATAATCTCCGGCAAAAAGCGGAAGCTGAGGAATGATAAAGCGCACCACCCCTTTCTCCCGCACCTTCCCTCTTACTTCCCCCGCCAGGGTATTTGGCCCGTAAAGAAGCATTTTGTAGATAGTATTAATCGCCACCCCAAAAACCGGCTCCTCCGCGGCCTCAGGTAGCCGCGACACATACCCAATTCTTGCCTCAAAATAATCGCCCGGCGCAAAAACCCGCTTCGCTTCGCCCCGCTCATCCACAAAGGTCACCGAAGTTATCTCCACCTGCCGGTCTCCCCAGCGCCGTGACCTGTCAGCCGCCAAAAACCTCTCCCCAGCCCCGATTTCAAGACCAGCCTCAGCTCCCACTCCAGTCGCCACCGACCCAGGGCTTATCTTCTCCCTTCCTTCCCGCGGCCTTTCCTCTTGACCCAGCCCTTCTCCCCTAAGAATGAGCTCCTGATAATGGCGCACCGCTCCCTCCGGCGAGCCGTCATAGGAAATTTTCCCCTGACTTAGCACAAGGCAGCGCGTGGCAATATTCTGAATGAGGTTCAGGTCGTGGCTCACTAGGAGAAGCGTTGCCCCCCGCTCCCGGAAGGAAAGAATTTTCTCAAAACTTTTCTGCTGGAAGACCTCATCGCCTACGGCAAAGACCTCGTCAATGAGCACAATGTCTGGCTCAAAGAAGATGACCAGCGAAAAAGCAAGGCGCATGAACATGCCAGTGCTGTAATTCTTTACCGGGCTGTGGATGAAGCGGCGCAGGCCAGCAAAATCAACAATGCGGTCAAAGTTTTGGCGGATTACACGCCGCGGGATGCGGTAAATCGACCCAGCAAAAAAGATGTTTTCAGCGCCCGTTAGCTCGGGGTTAAAGGCGGCACCCAGCTCGATAAGCGGCGCAACCGCTCCCTTAACCTCCACTTGCCCGGCTGTCGCCGGATAGATACCGGCAATTATCTTGAGGAGAGTACTTTTTCCTGCGCCATTGCCACCAATAATCCCCAGGATCTCCCCTCGCCTAACCTCAAGATTTATGTCCCGGAGGGCCCAGAAATCGCGGCCCTGCCGCCGCGCCAGAAGCTGCCGCAGTGCTTCCAGCCGCCGCTCTTTTAAGGGCTGTCCCTCATTAAGGCTTAGGCGAAACTTTATCCCTACCGAAGAAAGGCGAATGGCCAGGTCGTCCCTCATCATCTTTTATCAAGAAAGGCTGAAAACAAAATATTTTTCCTTGCGGCCGAAAAGCCACAGCCCAGCGGCAAAGGTGAGAACCGTAATTATAAAAGCCACAGTCAGGATATCGGCAGGAGGCGGTGTGCCATAATACACTGGATAACGGAAAACCTGCACAAAATAATAAAAGGGATTAAGGAGGAAGAGCGAGCGCAAGCTTTCTGGCAGAGCCTCGACCGAGTAGATAATCGGCGTCAGATAAAAGAGCGCTTGAAAAAGTACGGCCACAATCTGCTGCACATCCCGCACCCTGATATAAGCCACCGCCGTCAGGAGCGAAAGCCCCAGGGTGAAGAAAAAATGAAGCAGTATGGCCACGGCTACGAGTAGCAAGCTCCAGCTAAAGTGGGCCTTAAGCCCAATCATAAAAAGAAAGAGGATGACAGTTAGCGCCAAATGGTCTACATAGCGGGCCAAAACATTGGAAAGGGGAAAAAGGATCTTCGGAATATAGACCTTGCGGATAAGATGCTGGTTGTTGACGATGGAGGCCGTGGCAATAACAATCGTCTGCTGAAGCATCATCCAGGAAGTAAGGCCAGAGAGGAGAAAGATGGTATAGTGGGGTATATTGAAACGCAGCAGTTGCGAGAAGACTATGGCCAGGATGAGGAGATAAAAGAGGGGATTGAGGATTGTCCAGAGAAAGCCCAAGACATTATTCCGGTAACGAAGCTTGAGCTCAATAATCACGAGGTTACGGAGCAGGTCACGAAAGGCCACGATTTCTTTTAGCATAAGCCTTAATCTTCCCGCCAGAAGTCCTCTTTATTTCAAGGAAGCAAAAACATAGGCAATTTTACCGGGAATCCGAGGAGGGTGCAAGCTTCTTCCATCTTAGGCAGAATAATTCTCTTCCCTCTTGTGGGTTAGCTCTCGACACTTCCTGGATGGTCTCGCTCACACTCAGGTTTTTAACGCCGCTTCCTCTTCACCCTTCTCGGCGCCTGTGCTACTCGCCTCACTGCCTATCTCGTTAATTTTAAAACTACCAGCCTCCTCCTCGCCTCCCCGATAACCAGTAATATAAAAATT
>Ga0185342_1000743_pt1 | contig 15278 bp, 7 predicted proteins | sample ConPoolayeEmetaG_FD_128045 | JGI IMG/M metagenome (GOLD analysis project Ga0185342, IMG submission 128045) | Hot spring microbial mat communities from California, USA to study Microbial Dark Matter (Phase II) - Cone Pool mat layer E metaG... ...
GGGCGTGTCCTCCTTGTCTGTTAATTCAATATGGGCCAGAGGATACGCCCTTCCTACGCCTCGGCAACGAGATTACACACGAAAGGATACGCCACCCCCATGGAAAAAGACCTCGCTTGGCCCCCTTGGATTCCGTTATCATGGCAAACAGTGCCGGGCGAGCCATTTCACCCCAAGGATTCCAATTCGCTCGTGCCGGCTTGCACTGGAGAGGAGGAACTGCAATGAGCCCTTCTATGGCTGACCGGGCCAATCGGCCGGCTCTCTGGCATCGATGCTGGTGGGCTCTACTCGGACTGGCAGTAGGGCCGATGGTGTTGGCGGCCCCGCCCAACACACCTTTGCCCCTGCCCGACTTCTCCTTCGACCATCTGTCCCCGACTGTAGAATCCGGCCTGGTCGATTCCCACGACGTGCTGACGGTGGACCTGGATCAGCCGGCGGCATCAATCCCGGGGGCAGCCCTAGGCATGTTCTCACCCTTCGACGACCTGGATGGGCTGTCCGCCTCCAACTGGTCGGTGCCGATGGATGTCCCGTTCGCGCTGCTGTTTTCGGTAGATCGCGCCACTCAGGGAGTACCGGGCATAGACCCGATGATGGTCATCCTCGGGGTACCCTTTACAGCCGGGACGCAGGCGGTGAGAAACCAGGCGGCCGGGGACGAGTTCATGGCGGCCCAATTGTACACGCGCGGGGGCACAGTCCGCCGATCCGACCGCCCCGCCACCAGCGTCCTGACCAGGAACAACTTCGATGAGGGCGGGACGGACTTCGGGGCCCAGCCCCCAACCAACGCTTACCAGGGAAATTTTCGCGTCCCCCAGGACAGCGTCGACGCCCTAGCGCTGCTGGAGCGTGCCGGATCCGAACGAGCCGCGATCATCAACGTCTATTTCTCCCTGACTACGGGCTCGCCATCGTTGCCCTACTTCCCCGGCGGCGACCTCCCCAGCGGCGCCCACATCTTTTTCAACCCGTACCCGGGCATGGCCCCGACCTCGTTGTACGCGTCCTTCTACAGCCTGGGCCTGCTCCAAAGCGATGACATCGACGGACTGATCGTCTTCGACATCAACCAGAACCGCTGGTTCGACGGCCTGGATATGGTGCTGTTCTCGCTGTCGCCAGGGTCGCCTTCCCTCACGCTGATCAACGGAGCTAGCGCGCTGGGCGCGGCCGCCGACGTGTTCGTGGTCCGCTACGGGCAGGCCCCGCAGGTCTTCGCTTCGGCCGCCGAGCTGGGCCTGGGCCACCCCAACGATAACATCGACGCCCTGGACTACTTCTACTGCTCCGATCCCTATGCCTGCGCCGGCGAGCACGGCATCCGCGCCCTCAAGGGCGATATGAACTGCGACAACCTGGTCGGGTTCGCGGACATCAACGCGTTCGTGCTGGCCATCACCAATCCGGCCGCCTACGAGCAAACGTACCCGCTCTGCTTCAGCATGAACGGCGACGTGAACCGCAACGGGATCTTCGGCTTTGACGACATCAACCCGTTCGTGGCACTGTTGACTGGCGCCGGCGGCCATTGATGCTTCGCAGCCAAGGACACCGGTGGTCCGGCGCGCGTCGGGCAGGCGGCCAGCCCACGTCCCGATAACCTGCCGGCCACCCGGATTCCCGATCGACGATTGATTTGATGTGTGCAAGCCGCAACAATTGAATTGGCGATAGGAGCCACAAACTGAGGAGGTCGATCATGAAGCTGAGTGCACGCGGCCGGTGTGCAGCATGGCTATCCCCGGTCCTGGTGGGGCTGGCGCTGCGGGCCATGGCGGTCGAGCAGACTGTCAAGAACGACTCGATTGTGGAGGGCGGTCCAGCGGTCATCGTGGGAGATTTCGTCAGCGGCGAAATAGCTGCCGCACGGCTGACCTCACCCTGCAATGGCACCATCGTGGCCGTGCAGATTCTCTGGCTGGAGGGCACACCTGGGCACCCGCCCAGCCTGGAAAGCGCGATCTACATCTGGCAGGGAAACACGTTCCCGGCCCCCGGCGCGGAGCTGGCCTTCCTGGAAGGCCCGGTGCTCACGCCCGGATATTGGAACGAGTATCGCTACCTGGACGAGGCTCAGACCATCCCGCTGCAAGTCCCGGTGGTCGCCGGGCAGCAGTTCTACGTCGGGCTTCAGTTCTATAACCCCACCGACGTGGGCAACGGCGGCCCCAGCGTGGTGCGCGACGTGGACGGCTGCCAGTCCGGCAAGAACTCGCTGTATGCGATCCCCGGCGGATGGCTGAACTTCTGCATCTTCCTGACCGGCGACCTGGCCATCCGGGCAGTCGTCGACTGCCCCGGCCCGACCGGAGCTTGCTGCCACGCCAGCGGCCTGTGCGAAAACGGGATTGAGCAGCAGCATTGCCAGGGCTTCGGCGATGTCTGGACCCAGGGCCAGACCTGCGCCCAGGTCTCCTGCATACCGCGGGGGGCCTGCTGCCGGGCCGGCGGCTGCCTCCAACTGGTACAGCAGGCGCAATGTGAAGCGATCGGCGGGGTCTATGCCGGCAACGGAACCAACTGCAACGACCAGGTCTGCGTCGCCGGGGCCTGCTGCATCCCGGCCACCGGCGAGTGCCTCCAGAAGTTCGAGTTCCAATGCCTGGCCATGGGCGGCACCTTCCTGGGCCCTGGAGTCAGTTGCGGCCCACCCAATCCCTGCCCGCAGCCGACCGGAGCCTGCTGCTTTGGTACCCTGTGCATCGCCGACCAGACCCAGGCCAATTGCACCGGGGCCGGCGGCGAGTGGGCCGGGGCCGGCAGTGACTGCGCCGACCACAATGGCAACGGTATCCCTGACGCGTGTGATTCCGGACCCGCAGTCTGCACCGGCGACCTGAATTGTGACGGCTGGGTCAGCTTCGCTGACATCAACGCGTTCGTGCTCTACATGGTCAATTTCGCAGCCTGGCAGAGCGGCTACGGCTGCAACCCGGCCAACGGCGACATCAACGGCGACGGAACCTACCCGTCCTTCACGGACATCAATCCGTTCGTCGCGCTGATGGGCACGCCGGGGCTGCCGCTCGAGTGTCCGTAACCGCAATCCGGCTCGACTGGTAAACCGAGCCCGGTCGCCAGCCAAGGGTGACCCAGTTGACCCTCAGGTCCTGGTCGGCGACCGGGCTCGGGTTCACTAACCGGGCGCCTCATCTCAGGCGCCGAGCGGTATCATATCGGTATGCGTGGGCGATCGGGGCAGTTCCCCAGTACTCCACCGACCAGACGACCCGCGGAGAACACGCCGCCGGCAGGCCCGAACCTCGACAGTGGCCAGGTCGCCTGGCTGACGGTACGCGGAGCGGCCCACAACAACCTCAAGAACATCGATGTGAGTTTCCCCCTGGGGCGATTCACCTGCGTGACCGGGGTCTCCGGCTCCGGCAAGAGTTCGCTGGTGACCGACATCCTGTATCGGGCCCTGGCACGTAATCTGAACCGGACCAGCGTCCTGGAGCCCGGCCGGCACAAGCGCATCGACGGACTGGAACATCTGGACAAGGTGATCGCGATCGACCAGTCGCCGATCGGCCGCACGCCGCGAAGCAATCCGGCTACGTACATCAAGCTTTTTGACGAAATCCGAGCCCTGTTTGCCAGGCTCCCGGATGCCCGGCTGCGAGGCTACCAGCCCGGGCGATTCAGCTTCAACGTGCCCGGCCGGCGGGGCGGAGGGCGTTGCGAAGCCTGCGAGGGCAACGGGGCCAATCGGATCGAGATGGATTTCCTGGCCGACGTGTGGGTGACGTGTCCGGTCTGCGAGGGACGCCGCTTCAGCCAGCCGACCCTGCAAATCCGCTACAAGGGCCGGTCGATCGCCGACGTCCTGCAAATGGAGGTGCAGCAGGCTCTGGGACTGTTTGAGAACGTGCCCCGCATCCGTGGGATGCTCCAGACGCTCTGCGATGTGGGCCTGGACTACATCCAGTTGGGCCAGCCCAGCACGACCCTCTCCGGCGGCGAGGCCCAGCGGATCAAGCTGGCCCGTGAGCTGGTCAAGAAATCCACCGGACGCACTCTCTACGTGCTCGACGAGCCGACCACCGGACTGCACTTCGCGGACATCCGCAAGCTGCTGACGGTGCTGCATGGCTTCGTCGACGCCGGCAACACCGTGATCGTGATCGAGCACAACCTGGATGTCATCAAGACCGCCGACTGGATCATTGACCTGGGCCCGGAGGGCGGCGAGGGCGGCGGGCAGATCGTCGCCCAGGGCACCCCGGAGCAGATCGCGGCGATCGAAGGCTCGCACACCGGTCGGGCATTGCGGGAAATCTTGGCCGGGGGCAACGGGAAAACGCGGGAGCGGGGGAATGGTAAGGTGACGACACCCGATCCCCACGCTCCTGCTTCCTCACGCTCCCACTTAGATTCGGTCACCGTCGTGGGCGCTCGCCAGCATAACCTCAAGGACCTGACGATCAGCTTCCCGCGAAACCAGATCACGGTCTGCTCGGGGGTTTCCGGGTCGGGCAAGACCAGTTTCGCGATCGACACCGTGTTCACCGAGGGTTATCGACGATACGTGGAATCGCTCTCCGCCTACGCCCGGCAATTCCTGGGGCAGATGGCCAGGCCGCAGGTCGACCATGTGGACGGGCTTTCGCCGGCCATCTGCATCGAGCAGCGGGCCGCTGGCCGCAGTCCGCGATCCACAGTCGGCACGGTCACCGAGATATATGACTACATGCGGGTGCTGTGGGCCCGGATCGGCACCCGCTATTGCCCGCGCTGCCAGGTCCCCATGGGAACGCAGACCGCCGACCAGATCGTCGACCGGGTGATGGAGCTGGACCCAGGCACGCCGATCGTGATCCTGGCTCCGATCAGCCTCGGCGAAGGCGAAACCTACCCCGGGCTGTTCAACCGCCTGAAAGCCTCCGGTTACACCCGGGTCCGGATCGACGGAGAAATCCGGCCGACCGGCCAGGCCACCACCCTTGATCCGCGTCAGAAACATCGGGTGGAGGTAGTGGTCGACCGGACCGTGGTGCGGCCCAGATCCCGACCGCGGCTGGCCGAGAGCGTCGAGCACGCCTTGGCCCTGGGGGGCGGGCTGATGGCCCTGCTGGTCGAGGAAGTGGAGACGCTGGAGGAGAGCAGCGACGAAGCCACGGAGCCGCTCGGCCACAAGGGGAATGCACTTGCCCTGGCGCCGGCGGGTACTGGTCCTACCGCTTATCGAGTCCGCAAGACGCCCGCCCGCGAGTTCCTGTACTCGCAGAAGCTGGCCTGCACCAAGTGCGGCACCAGCTATGAAGAACTGAACCCCAATCACTTCAGCTTCAACAGCCAACTGGGCTGGTGCGAGACCTGCGAAGGATTGGGCGTGCAACGCGGGGCCCCGGCGGCGGCGATCATTCACCGTCCCGACCGGTCGCTGTTCGACGGGGCGATCGCCGGCTGGCCCCCGATCCAACGCCGCTCGCCACTGGGACGCATGCTGCTGGCCCTCTGCCGGCATCTGCGTGTCGATCCGGACACGCCGCTTTGCGACTGGAATGCCGAGCAGAAACGCGCCCTGCTGTTTGGTACCGCGGGCTTCGCCGCGCGTGGCCCGGCCGATTCGTGGATCGACGGCAGCGCCGCCTTCGCCGGCCTGCGCTTCCAGTGGCGCGGCCTGTTCCCGACCATCGATCATGCCACTCGCAATTCGTGGTCCTTTCGTCACAAACTCCGCAACATTGTGACGGAAATCCCGTGCGTGACCTGTCGGGGTGGCCGACTCCGCCCGGAGCCGGCCGCGGTCCGACTGATCGGAGCCGGCCCCGCCGACCACGACCGGCCAACCGACTCCGACCCCGCTGGAAAGACCATCGTCGAGGTCTGCCAGATGCCCTTGCGCGAGGCGGCGGCATTCTTCCGCGACCTGCGGTTGGATGCCCGGCAGCGGCAAATCGCCGCCGAATTGCTGAGGGAAATCCGCAGCCGGCTCCAGTTTCTGATCGATGTCGGGCTGGATTATCTGACCCTGCACCGGGCCGCCCCAACGCTTTCCGGCGGCGAGGCCCAGCGGATTCGATTGGCCAGTCAGATCGGCAGCGGGCTTTCCGGCGTGCTGTACGTGCTGGATGAGCCCACCATCGGGATGCACCCGCGTGACACCCGCCGGCTGATCGACGCCCTGAAGCGGCTGCGCGACCTGGGCAACACCCTGCTGGTCGTTGAACATGACCGGGACGTCATTCGGCATGCGGACCGGGTACTGGACTTCGGTCCACTGGCGGGCGCGGCCGGCGGACAGATCGTCGCTCAAGGTCCGCCTTCGGAATTTCTGCGGCCGGGTCGGGCCGCCGACGCCGACCGGCGCCCGGAATCCCTGACGCGCGCGTACCTGTCCGGAACGAAGGCCATTCCCATCCCCTCCAATCGACGCCCGGTCACCGCGCCGCCAGCCAGGCCGCCGCGAACGCCCTCGGCCAGAAAACGGATCGCCCGACAAACTGATGATTCCTACCTCGCAGAGGCAGAACCTTCCTCGCAAGACGCGACCGCGACCAGCACGCCGAACTGGCTGGTGCTGCGCGGAGCCCGGCAACACAACCTCAAGGAGATTACAGTCCCGATCCCGCTGGGGCGGTTCGTGTGCGTCACGGGGGTGTCCGGCTCGGGCAAGAGCTCGCTGGTAAACGACATACTCTGGCCGGCCCTGGCCAATCAGCTCATGGGAGCCAACCTGAGCGTCGGCGAACACGACGGCCTGGACGGGGTGGAACATCTGGCCGCGGTCGTCAATGTGGACCAGTCTCCGATCGGCAGCAGCCCCTCCAGCAACCCCGCCACCTATACCGGCACCTTCGACTGGATTCGCGAGCTCTTCGCCCGCCTGCCCGAATCCAAGGTCCGCGGCTACGACGCCAACCGCTTCAGCTTCAATCGCCCCGGTGGCCGCTGCGAGGCTTGTCAGGGTTACGGCCGGCGCTGCATCGAGATGCACTTCATGCCGGACGTGTGGGTAGAGTGCGAGACCTGCCGCGGTCGGCGGTACAACCCCGAAACTCTGGAGGTCCGGTTCAAGGGCCGAAACATCGCCGACGTGCTGGAGATGCGGGTCGCCGACGCACTGGAACTCTTTGCCAACGTGCCCAGGGTACGCCACATGCTCCAGACGCTGGTCGACGTCGGCCTGGACTACTTGCCGCTCGGCCAGCCGGCCCCGACCCTCTCGGGCGGCGAAGCCCAGCGCGTCAAGCTGGCCGCGGAACTGGGCAAGCCCAGCACCGGCCAAACCCTCTACATCCTCGACGAGCCGACCACCGGCCTGCATTTCGAGGACATCCGTAAACTGCTGGCCGTCATCCACCGGCTGGTCGACCTGGGCAACACCGTGCTGGTGGTCGAGCACAACCTGGATGTCATCAAGTGCGCTGACTGGATCATCGACCTTGGACCGGACGCCGGCGACCAGGGTGGCTACATCGTCGCCATGGGAACGCCGGAACAGGTGGCCAATGAAGCCGCCCGCCGCAACTCGAATGCGGAACCTGTGCCCGGTCGCGTCGCTGCCGGTCATCCGACATCCGGCCTGCCCAGCCATACCGGTGCCGCTCTGGCGCCGATTCTTGCCGCCGGTCCGTATGAGGAGCGCCCGCCTTACGATCCAGCGCGCCATGCGGCCGAGCTGCTGGCTGCGGAGCGCGGCGGCTTCGGCGGGGTCGGCCGCGAGGTCCGCCCGCCCTGGCTGGTCGACGGCCGAACGTGGCACCTGGAGCAGCGCGCCAGCCGCAACAGTGCACCGCGCCATTGGGAACCGGCCGCGCTGGAATACGTGGTAGACCTCATCCAGAAAGAGGGGCGAGCCCAGCGCCCGCCGGGAACCCCAAACGCCTTTGAGCCGACCAACTGGAACAACCGAGCCAGCGTAGAGATCACCGCCCCCGGAGCACCCCACTGGTTCATGCATGCCCTGACCGGCGGAGAGTGGCTGCTGGAACTGTGCTTCCTGGTCCCACCGGGAACCTTCAAGTGGCTGGAGCTGGACGCCCAGCTTGCCCTGAAGACTCTGGATGAGCGACCCGATCTGCCCACCTACGGCAATTGGTCCCGAGTGGATGTGCGGCCGCGCAAGATCGGAATGGAGGCGGTGGTGATCTACGTGCATGACAAGCGGGAGATTGATACCCGGGGATTTCGGCGCTTCATCAGGCAGGCCGTGAAGGCCTACCTGGCGGGCCTGAGCAACGCCGATCGGACCTCCGGCTGAAAGCGCTTTCCGCCCCGCAACCGGCAACCACTGGCCCGCGGACCGGGTCCGGCCGGCCTGGCAGTCGGTCGAAAACTATAGCACCTTAAGCCGTTTCTCAGCGAAGCGCTAGGGCTGGATCACTTCCTCGTAGGACGGCGCCCGCAGTCGGGCTTCCGGCAGCTCGCGCGGCTCCCATTCGGCCCCGCCCGGCCCGAAGTTCACCCGGCGACGCTCCTCCCAGTATCGGCCGGCGTTGTACTCGAAGGCGGCCCGCATGGCTAGCTCAGCCACCAGCCCCAACATGATCGAAAAGCACCCCAGCAGGAAGAAGATGACGCCCACCAGCGGTGCCTTCCCCCAGAAGGCCTTCCAGGGGCTCTGGGCGTAAATCGCCCGGCCGATGCCGAAAATCATGCACAGCAGACTGGCCAGCCACGACCATTGGGTGATCTTGCCGAAGAAGTGCATGGGCTTGGTGCGGTACTTCTGGAGCATCCGCACCAGGATCAGGTCCACCAGCACCTTGAAAATCCGCCCGTACCCATATTTGCTTTTCCCCGCCACCCGTGGATTGTGCCGGACCACCACCTCGCGAATCCGGGCCCCGTGCATGGAAGTATAGACCGGAATGAACCGGTGCATCTCGCCGTACAGCCGCGCGTCCCGGATCACTTCCGCCCGATAGGCCTTCAGAGTGCAGCCATAATCATGCAGCCGCACCCCGGTCACCCGTCCGATCAGCCAGTTGGCCACCCGCGAAGCCTGGGTCCGCAACCAGGTATCCTTCCGGTCTCGGCGCCAGCCGCTGACCACGTCGTACGGCCCGGACTCCAGCTCGTCGCATAGTCGCTCGATTTCCTCCGGCGGATTCTGCCCATCGCCGTCCAGCGGCACGATGATGGGCGCCCGGGCGGCCCAGAAGCCGGCCATCAGCGCCGCGGTCTGACCGTAGTTGCGGGCCAGGTGGATGACTCGCAGTCGCGGTTCATTCTCCGCCAGCCGATCCAACAGCTCGGCGGTCCGATCGCGGCTGCCGTCGTTCACCACGATCAGCTCGAAGCTCCGGCGCTGCCGCGACAGCGAGTCGATGAAATGGGGTATGACCGTGGGGATGCTGGCTTCCTCCTGGAAGACCGGCACCACTACTGAGACTTCCGGCCGAGCCGTCGACACCGCCTTGCACCTCGCGCCCCACCAACTACCGCATCCCGCCGCACGCGGTTATGCTAACTGAGCAGATTATAATGCCACTGGTTGATCTTGGTACCTGCTTTACGGGGCGTCCCCATGACTCCTCCAGTCGATGTGGCGGTTTTGATGGGCAGCGAAAGCGACTGGCCCGTGATGAAAGCGGCGGTCGAAACTCTGCAACGGTTCAACGTGTCCTGCGAGGCCCGGGTGCTCTCGGCCCATCGGACCCCGGACCAGACCATCGAGTATGTTCGCGCGGCAGACGCGGCCGGCACCCGCGTCTTCATCGCGGCCGCGGGAATGGCTGCTCACCTGGCGGGATTGGTAGCGGCCCACACCACCCGGCCAGTTCTGGGTGTGCCGCTGGCCGGGTCGGAGCTGAACGGGCTGGACGCCCTGCTGGCCATGGTTCAAATGCCGCCGGGCGTCCCGGTGGGAACTCTCGCGATCGGCCCGGCCGGGGCGGTCAATGCCGCCCTGCTGGCCGTCAGTATCCTGGCCGACCAGCGACCCGAGCTGCGCCAACAGTTACAGGCCGCTCGTCAGAAACGGGCCGAGCAAATCCTGGCCGCTAGGCTGACCTGACCGGTCCGGCGGTGCGGACCGGCACGGCCACGCTTTGCGTCATGGACGGTCCGGCGAGCCTCAGTCACGCCCGGCGGAGCTCTGAGCTAGGCGACCTCAGGCCGGCTCGGCCCCGCCCGTTGCTGGTCCCTGCGATCGCCTTCATGGGCGGCATCTGGCTTTCCCAGACGCTCGGCCCGGTCTTGAAGCCGGGGTGGCTGGCCGGCTGCGCCGCCTGCCTGATGGCGGCGTTGCTGGCAACGACCCGCAAGCCCGGTCGACCCCGCCCCGGGACCGTGACCACAGCTATCCTGGCCGGCTTGGCCCTCATCGCCGGCCTTGGTCGGCATCAGCTAACGCTGCATCATCCACCCAATCATGTGTCCACCGGTCTGGCCGCAGAGCCGGTGCTGACCCGAGTCGCGGGGCGGATCGTCAATTCACCGTTGGAGCGCCGGCCGACGCGACTCAATCCGTTCATCCCGTTCGATCCAGCTCCGCGGACGCAGTTCGCGCTGGCGCTGGACGAGCTGCGGACCGTCGAGCCGCCCACTGCGGCAGCCGGCCACCTCCGCGTCACGATCAAGGCGGCCGGCTTGTCCTTGCGGCTGGGGCAACGAGTGGAAGTCACCGGACACCTGCATCCGCTCCAAGGTCCATCCAACCCCGGCCAGCCGGACTGGCGAGCCTGGCACCGGCAGCAGGGTCTGGATGCCAGCCTAATCGTACCCGGCGCCGAGCACCTGACCGTGCTGGCCGACCCTCCGACGCTCTGGCACCGGTTGGTGGCAGCTTTGCGGACCCGGGCCCACAGTCTGCTGTTCGAGCCATACGCCGACCTGGAAACCGAACCATCCACCCGGCTCCTGGACGTCATGATTCTCGGGCAGCGCAGCGTGGCCGACGAGGAGCTGAACGAGGCTTTCCTGCGGGCCGGGGGTCTGCACTTCCTGGCCGTCAGCGGGTTCAACGTCGCGGTGCTGGCCGGCACCACGTGGCTGCTGTTTCGGAAGACACTTCGTCGCAGCCGCCGAACTACGGCGCTGGTCACTTTCTGCGCCACCTTGCTTTTCGCACTGGTCACCGAGCCGAACGCCCCGATTCTGCGAGCGGTGGTTAGTGTGGTGCTGGCATGTTTGGCCCAACTGACCCACCGGCCGTTCTGCCCGCTGAATTGGCTCGCTCTGGCGGCGATATGCATCCTCGCCTACAACCCCAACCAGCTTTTCGGCGCAGCCTTTCAGCTATCGTTTGTACAGGTCCTGTCGCTGATCACGCTGGTGCCCGCGGCTTACCGGTGGATCCTCCGCCGGCTGGTCGGCCGCGGAGCCTGGACCGGACCAGCCGCGCCCGAGGCTCGGACGCTGGCCCAACTTCTCAGGCGTCAGGTCGGCCGGGCGGCGCTTGGTCTGGCCGTGACCTGCACCTGCGCCTATCTGATCTCCCAGCCGCTGGTGCTGGTGCATTTCGGTCGGTTCGCTCCCTGGGGCTGGCTGAGCACAATGTTGCTCTCGCCGGTGGTCGCCTTCCTGACGCTGGTCAGCATCGGCGCGGTGACCGCGAACGCCTTGCTTCCCCCGGTCGGTGCACTGCTCACCCCGATTGCGCACCGGACGGCAACTTTCCTGCTCTGGAGCGTGGGACTGTTCGAGCACTTTCCTGCCGCGGTGATCGAGTGCTCACCTCCGCCGGCCTGGTTGGTGATAGGCACTTATGGCGGGCTGCTTGCGCTTCTGACCAGCCGGGTTGGGCCGCGCTGCTCTACGACGACCGCCCCCGGGTACCCAGGCCGGCTCATCAGTGCCCGCACGCTGGTTGCGGCCGGCCTGGCGACGTTGCTGGCTTTGGCCTGGGTGGGTTGGGCGATCCTCCCGCCCGGCCTGGGCCACGCGGATTGCGTGTTGTGCGTCCTGGCGGTTGGCAACGGCAGCGCGGCGCTACTGACCACGCCGGGCGGGCAAACCGCAGTCTTTGATGTGGGGACCGATACCAACTCCGACGCGGGTCAGACGGCGGCCGCCGCCTTACGTCGCCTGGGGGCGCGCGGGGTGGACTTGGCGGTCGTCTCGCACCTCAACTTCGATCACTACAGCGGCCTGCCGACCCTGATGCGACGTTTGCCGGTGCAACGTTGGCTGACCGGTGGATATACGGAGAAGCCGGCCGCGCGGCGGGCCCTGGCGAATCTGCTTCGACAACTGCCACCGCAGGCCGACCGGCCCGAAGTCCTCGCGGCCCCGGCCCATCTTTCGGCTGGTCCGGTCGAGCTGGAGGTCATCTGGCCGCCACCCGACTTGCCGGGCAAGTGGACGGTCAACGATCGCTCGCTGGTCATCCGCCTGACGGTCCATGGCCGAACGGTTCTTCTGCCCGGCGACATCCAGCGGGACGCTATGCGCGCGTTGCTGGAAGCGGAGCGCGACGGCCGACTGAGCCTGAAGGCGGATGTCCTGATCGCGCCGCACCACGGGTCGGTCTTCGGAAAGCTGACTGCCGACTTCTATGCCGCGGTATCACCTCGGCTGGTGGTGGCCTCCAGTCTTGCCGGGCGGCCGAAGCTGAAGCGATTGGTTCAGGATACCCTGGGGCCGGTCAGTCGCGTGCTGGTTACCGGAGAGGTAGGAGCGGTCACGGTGCGGGTGACGCCCGCCGGTCAGCTTGTGGTCCAGACTCCTCACAGCCGCGACGGCCGGCCCTCCCACCGGCCCGTCGCGCTGCCTTGAGAAGCACTTTACAAAGTCCGGGGGCTGGGTTCTGATGCGCACCAGATGGAGTGTAATGACTGCTAGGAGGCATGGCATGAAACCCTGCTATTTGGGGATCGCGGCCGTGGTCGTGCTGCTGGCAGCCGGCTGCCAGCAGAAGCAGCAGGCCCAGCCGGCGACTCACACTGAGACGGCGGAACAACCTTTGGCCAAGCTGGACACGCCGCCGGCCGCAGTCGACCCCTATGCCACCGATCCTTACGCCAACGACAGCCTGACCCAGCCGCGGGACGTTGGTGTGGTTGGGGCTCCCAAGGGCGAGACCAAGCTGATCGCCGGCAAGGAGCCGGTCGCCCAGCGGACGCACGTGGTGCAGAAGGGGGACACCCTGTATTCGCTGGCCCGCAAGTACTACAACGACGCCAGCAAGTGGAAGAAGATTTGGGAGGCTAACCGGGCCCAGGTCCCCGACAAAGACAAGCTTCAGGTCGGGCAGAAACTGGTAATACCATAGCCGCGTGCACTCCGGCCAGGACGCCCTGCCCGGGACCGGCCCGAAGGCTACCAACAGGTGGCATGGTTCTGCTGTGTCCCGACAGCCCGGTCCAGTACCTGAAGGGCATCGGACCCCGGCGGGCCGAGTGGCTTGCTACTCTGGGCATTCGGACCATCCGCGACTTGCTGGAGTACTTCCCCTTTCGCTACGAAGTGGAAACCGGCCAGGCCGACATCGCCGACCTGGTTCCCGGCACCACCGCCACGGTGCGCGGGGAAGTGGTTCGGGTTGGCGGCCGGCGCTTCTCGCCATACTGTGAAATCGAGGACGGCACCGGAAGCTGCATCCTGCGCTGGTTCAACCAGCCCTATGCGGGTCGCGGCCTGCTGGTCGGGGCGGTGGTGCGGGCCAGCGGACGGGTAGACGTTTATGGCGGGCGCCTCGTGTTGATTCAGCCTCGGATCCAGGTCTTTGGACCAGATTCCGTGTTGCTGTCGCAGCCGGTGCCGGTTCGGCAAGTAGGGGTGTATCGTGGCAATGCCACGGTCAAGTCGCCGCTGATCCGCCGGGCGGTTCTGACCCTGTTGGATCACCCGCACCTACCGATCGAAGAGCCGATCCCCCCCGCCCTGCTGACTCGACACGGCCTGCCGCCACGTCAAGCAGCCATCCGCCAGATGCACTGCCCCAGCAGCGACGCCGAGCTCCAGCGAGCCCGGGCACGGCTGGCCTACGAGGAATTCCTGCTGATGGAGCTGGCGATGGCTCTGCGCCGGCGTAAACGACTGGCCCTTCAGGCCGGCCAGAAACTTCTCCTCACGCCCGAAATTGATCGACGGATCCGCGCTCGCTTCCCCTTCGAGCTGACCGCCGGTCAGGACCGCGCGATCGCCGAGATCGCCGCTGACCTCCAGAGCGGCCGCCCGATGACCCGACTGCTCCAAGGCGATGTCGGCAGCGGCAAGACCGTCGTCGCCCTCTACGCCTGCCTGGTCGCCGTGGCCAATGGCCGCCAGGCCGCCATCATGGCTCCAACCGAAATCCTGGCCGCGCAGCACTTCGCCAACATCAGCCGCTACCTGGCCGGCAGCCGCGTCCGCTACGTCCTGCTGCGCGGCGGGCTCAGCCACACCGAGCGCAGCCGGGTCCTGGCCGCCATCGAGCGCGGCGAAATCGACCTGGTCGTCGGCACTCAGGCCCTGATCCAGAAGGACGTGGCCTTCAACCACCTGGCGCTGGTGGTAGTCGACGAGCAGCACAAGTTCGGCGTCTTGCAGCGACACAAGTTCCGCACCAAGGGCCTGATGCCCCACTACCTGGTCATGACCGCGACGCCCATCCCGCGCACCCTGGCCATGACCGTCTTCGGCGACTTGGACGTCTCGCTCATCAAGCAGTCGCCCCCAGGCCGCGGCCGAATCATCACCAAAGTCGTCACGTCGGCGCAGTGGCAGACCGTGATGACCTACGTGCGGCGGCGACTGGAAGCCGGCGAGCAAGCCTACGTGGTCTGCCCCCTGATCGGCCAGGAAAAGAACCACGCGGCCGCCAACGGAGCCCCAAGCGCCGGCCACCGGGCCGCGGATGCCGACCGCGTCTCCGTCCTTCGCGCCTACCGGCAACTCCTCGACGGTCCCTGGCAGGGCCTGAACGTCGGGTTGCTGCACGGCTCTCTACGTTCGGCCGAAAAGCAGGCCACCATCGAGGCCTTCGCGGCCGGTCGCCTGCATGCCGTGGTCTCGACCACCGTGGTGGAAGTCGGCGTCGACGTACCCAACGCGACGATAATGATCGTCGAGCATGCCGAGCGCTACGGCCTCTCCCAGCTCCACCAACTGCGGGGCCGGGTGGGGCGCGGCGCGAAGGATAGCCTGTGCGTCCTGATCGCCCGCGGGGATGACAACCGAGCCCGCAGCTCAAGCACGGGTCCAGGTGACTCGGCCGCCGACCGACTGGCGGTCCTGGCCCGCACGACCGACGGCTTTGAGGTCGCGGAAGCCGACCTGCGGCAGCGCGGCCCCGGCCAGCTCTTCGGCACCCGCCAGCACGGACTGCCCGAACTGCGGGTGGCCAGCATCATTGAGGACTTCGCCCTGCTGGAGAAGGCCCGGCAAGATGCTTTCGA
>Ga0185342_1000746_pt1 | contig 15274 bp, 7 predicted proteins | sample ConPoolayeEmetaG_FD_128045 | JGI IMG/M metagenome (GOLD analysis project Ga0185342, IMG submission 128045) | Hot spring microbial mat communities from California, USA to study Microbial Dark Matter (Phase II) - Cone Pool mat layer E metaG... ...
ATAGAAAATTGCTCTATAGAAGATAAAAAGTTTAAAAACGGAGTTTTTAAATTCTTAAAAGCAGCAACCGTAGCTAAAGTAATTTATTTATAAGAATTTGCTTTTGGATTCCTCAGATATAAAATACAATAACTGCCTGATTTCTGCCCAATTTAATTATTATTTTGCTGAAAAGATGGGATATTTAATAAAAAGAAAGGTGATATTGATAAAATCAAAAAAGAAGTATCTTTCAAAAATGTAAATTATGTAAATCTGAAAACATATCAGACTGTTTTGGGCCAGGACCTTATATAAGAAGCCTAAAATTCCCCTTCTAAAAATCCGAATAATTGCAATTTATACAATCGTCTTGTAAGAAGTCTTCAACAAGTCATCTTCATGAGTGCTTCCATATGTAAATACATCGTAGACTATTAAATAAAAAGTTTTATAAATTTAATAAATTTCAAGCTCATTTACATAGTAGCATTTTGAGACTGTAAATTCAGTTAAGCTATGAAGTCTACGATTAGGTAAATTCGGTTTTACTGGGTCAAAACCAGGGCTAAAACTTATTAAAAGTTTCTGGCTCTAGTATGTGCATTATTGCCTTTATAGAGGACTATAAGGTAATAAGAAAAATATTTGACTAGCTTGGCATAGTTGAGGCTAAAAGGAACAGGCCTCCGCCTAAGAGGTTTGCAGTTGCAGATTCATTTGATGACTGCGCACAAAATGATTATCTATACTGCAATTATACAGATTTTTAAAAAGAAATAAGATTTTCTTAGTCAAAGCCTGTCCAAAAATAGGCTGAAAATATTGTAAGGCTTACATTAATTAGATTTTCGGAAGGCACCCCTACCTGATTTTATTTATAATATCTGCTTTTTTTATAATTATTATTAATTTTTTTTCACAAAATTTTAGATGCTAACTTAACCTTGTAGCTATATAAAGTCGTAAAACATTGTAAAATATATTATTATGCAAACTATAATTTATAAGGAGATGCAATATTATGAGTACAGCTATAAAAATATCAAAAGAAATGGCAGATGCAGCAAAGATTTCCGCAAAAGTATCCCGCAGATCTATGGCTGGACAAATAGAATATTGGGCATTCATTGGTAAGATTGCAGAAGATAACCCGGATTTATCTTATTTATTGATTAAAGATATTATACTTGGAAGGCAACAGTTAAAGGAAGGTTTAGGAACACCCTATAAATTTGGAGAAGGTAATTAGAAATTAAAATAATCCAATCACCGCTTTTTGCAAAGCAAAAGAAAAAATTATATAAGAGCCAAATTAAAATATTAGATAAAGAGATTAGAAAAATAGCCAAAAATCCGTCAATTGGCCAGGAAAAAAAAGGTATTTTAAAAGGTGTGCGAGTCTATGAATTTCTTATCGAAAAACAGCTATATCTTTTAGCTCATGAATTTGATAATGATGTTTTAAATCTTATTATGATTGGAAGTCATGAAAATTATTATAGGAATTTAGCCAAATATTATAACCAAGAATAATTGTTTAGACTAAATTGTCAATACTTGGTATTTCTTTTAAATCTTTCAACTTTCAATATACTGTGCAGAATGAATTTTTTAATTTTAGAAGTGGTAAACTTTATAATTGAATTTTTTAAAGGTTTTTAATTTAATAAATAAGTCCATTATTCATTTATTCATTAACATATTTTTATTTATTTAGAATGCATGATGAAAAACAAATTTATACTTTACCTGTAGTAGTAGATAAGAGCCATCTTATAACAATTGGCGAGCAGCTTTATAGCGAAAGTATTGAACTTATACGTGAGCTTGTAAACAATGGATACGATGCAGATGCTACGCGAGTTTCTGTCACTATATCTGAAGAGTCAATTTCAGTAGAAGATAATGGTATAGGAATGGACCTTGAAGGGTTGAAGCAGTATTTTAGCATTGGTTCACCTCTTAAAAGGCAGCAGCAAAAATCAAAGATTTACAACCGAGATCTTATTGGTCAGTTTGGAATTGGTAAATTTGCTTCCCTTTCAGCATGTGATGTTTTCAAAGTTATCACAAAAAAAGATGATTTTTCAGCTATTGTAACTTTTGATAAAAATACATGGCAGAAGAAAAAAAAGAAATGGGAAATACCAATTGAAATAAATCCTCCTGATGGAAGAAAAACAAATGGCACAACTGTTGTGCTTGAAAAACTTACTAAAAAGTTTGACCCTGATGAAGTTAGAAGAAGACTAGTTGAAAGTATACCACTTAATGCCCCTAATTTTAATGTTTTTGTAAACGGTGTAAAGGTTGAATCCCCAAAACTTACTGGCCATAGGATACCCTTTATGGAAGCTACAAAGTTTGGCGTGATAGATGGCCAAATAATCATTTTGCCTCTTTCATCTGCTTCTACCACAAATCTTGGAATTGAATGCAAAGTAAAAGGAGTAACAATTAAAAGGGAAATGTTTGGAATGGAATCATGGGGCAAAGATATTGCAAGAATAAAAGGAGAAGTTAATGCTGATTTTTTAAAAATTACAAGTGATAGAAGTGGTTTTATAATTGATACTGAAGAATATAAATCATTTATTGAGGCAATGACAAGAGTAATGTCAGAAGTAAAGAGCGTGCTGGGTCAGCTTTCAAATAAAAGAGAAAATATTGCCACTGGAAGAGCAGTAAGGGAAGCACTGGAAAGGATACAAAAGTCATTGCTTGTTCATCCAGATCTTTCACCATTTGGCCAGGCTCCAATTTCTGATGGAACAAGTGCAGTTGGTGAGAGTGCAGTTGTTATGAAAGAGAAAGAAGGTTTAAAAATAAAGTCCATTGATATAAAACAAGGTAAGATAAAAAAAGAAAAGAAAAAAGGCAAGTCTAAACCGAAGGTAAATCTTTTAACACCAAATGCTGTAGTTAGGAAAATAAAAATGGGAGCTCATGCAATTATTTGCTGCCTTGATCATTTTGGGCCTGATGGACCTGAATCTTTTTCAGAAAACAATGTAATATATATAAACAGAGATCACCCACTTTATATTTCAGAATCAAAGAAACGGGATGCACACATATTAAATATTGCAAGATTAATTGCCCAGGAAATTTCTCTTATGAAAGATAGTAAAAATCCACGAAAAGCATTTGACCTTCAAAGCATTTTGCTTCGTGATGCATTTAGTTAATAAGTATGTGTAAAATAGAAATAGATTTATTTTATAAAAATTTAATTCGCTCTTGATTGTAAATACTATCTATTCATCTTTAATTTTTGCCCTATTTTTACTTTCCGGGCTTTTTTATCTATTGAAAATAATCTGGAAACATTATAAAAATAAAATTTTATAAAAATTTAAGTAAAATATTTTTTATCTAATTTAATTTTAACAATATATATACCATATGCCCTAAGCCTTTAGCAAAACACAAAAAGCTTGACATTATCTATAGAAAATTTTTCTTGACATTTATTTTTGAAATGTTATACTACTTCATCGTCAGTTTTCCAATAATTCTTATTTCTGCATTTGCCAGTTTTTTAAACTGAGCTTTTATTATAAAATGAGCTATTAACTGAGATATAAACTGAGCTTTTATTATTTTATAAGTTGACAAGAAGTATTAAACTATGCAGTAAAACTGTGCTTATTTTTTGCTTAAAATGTTTATTTAAACTATGTAATCTTAATTTATTTAAGGGTATATTACAAACGATTAGTTTAACAATAGGGTTTATTTAAAATGTATAATCTTAATTTATAGGTATATTTAGGTATAGGTATATTTTCAATTTTTTTATTGATAATTTATAGATAATTTATAGATATTTATATTTTTTATAAGGGAGAATGATTTTAATGCAAAAAACAAAAAAAATTCAAAGGTATAATTTCGGCAAGATAAAAAAGATTATGGAGATACCACATCTTCTTGATATTCAAAGAAAATCTTTTGAGTGGTTTTTAAATGAAGGATTAAAAGAGGCGCTTCAGGATATCTCTCCTATTGAGGACTTTACAGGCACTATGTCGCTTTCTTTTGGAAGTTATAGCTTTGGAGAAATTAACGCAAGTCCTGATGAATGTAAAATGAAGGATTTGACTTATCAGGCGCCTTTAAAAGTTATAACTACTTTTATTAATAAAGAAACAGGTGAGAAAAAAGAACAGGAAGTTTTCTTAGGCGATATTCCAATGATGACTGACAAGGGGACTTTTATTATTAACGGAACAGAAAGAGTTCTTGTTTCTCAGCTTGTTAGGTCTCCTGGTGTTTATTATGATTCAGATATTGATAAAAAGTCTGAAAAGGAAATTTATCTTTGTAAAGTAATTCCATCAAGAGGCTCATGGATTGAGTTTGAAACTGATAAGAAAAATGTTGGCTATGTAAGAATTGATAGAAAAAGAAAATTTTTAATGACGATATTTTTAAAATCAATTGGTTTTGGCAATAATGAAGAGCTTCTTTCTTTATTTGCTCCTTTTGATAAGGTTGACTGTATTAAAAATACTTTAGAAAAAGATATTACAGAGACAGAAGATGAAGCTTTAATTGAGATTTATAAGAAATTAAGGCCTGGAGAACCTCCTACAATTGACAGTGCAAGAAATTTAATTTATGGCATGTTTTTTGATCCAAAAAGATATGATTTAGGTAGAGTTGGGAGATACAAATTAAACCAAAAATTAGAAGAGACTCTTGAAGATAAAATAGAAGAAAGGTTAAACGAGATAAATAGAAAGATAAAAATTGATGCTTCTAATCCTATGATTTTATCTGCTAGAGATATTTTCCTTATTGTAAAATATTTAGTTCAATTAATGAATAATATTGGTGAAATTGACGATATAGACCATTTTGGAAATAGACGAGTTAAAAATATAGGTGAGTTAATACAAAATCAGGTAAGAATAGGGCTTGCAAGGCTTGAGCGAGTTGTTAAAGAAAGAATGACTACACAAGAAGCCGAGACCATAACACCTCGTTCATTAATAAATATTAGACCGCTTGTGGCCTCATTAAAAGAATTTTTTGGTAGTGGTCAGCTTTCACAGTTTTTAGACCAGACAAATCCCTTGGCAGAAATTACGCATAAGCGAAGACTTTCTGCGCTTGGCCCAGGTGGCTTAAGCAGAGAAAGAGCTGGTTTTGAAGTTAGGGATGTGCACTCTTCACACTATGGGAGAATGTGTCCAATTGAAACGCCTGAAGGTCCAAATATTGGACTTATTGGCTCTCTTGCTACTTATGCAAGATTAAATGAATATGGTTTTATTGAAACTCCATATAGAAAAGTAAAAAATGGCAGGGTTACAGATGAGGTTGAATACTTGTCTGCTGATAAGGAAGAAAACTATATTATTGCACAAGCAACAGCTAATATTAATGAGAAAGGTGAGTTTTTAGAAAAGAAAATTTTGTGTACAGCGGGTGGTGAAGTTATTACTGCTGAACCACAAATGATTGATTATATGGATGTTTCACCAAAACAAATATTCAGTGCGGCAACTTCTCTTATACCATTTTTAGAGCATGATGATGCAAATAGAGCTTTAATGGGTTCTAATATGCAGAGGCAAGCTGTTCCTTTAATTTCACCAGAAGCACCCCTTGTTGGAACTGGTATGGAAAAGAAAGTAGCACGTGATAGTGGGCACATTGTACTTGCAGAAGGGGATGGCACTGTTGTAAAAGTTTGTGCTGACTATATAGATGTGAAATATGATGGCCAAGATGGAGTTAAAAGACATAATTTATATAAATTTAAACGTTCAAATCAAGGTACTTGTATAAATCAAAGGCCTATTGTTGATGAGGGTCAAAGGGTTAAAGCTGGTGATGTTTTGGCAGATGGGGCTGCAACTCAGGGCGGTGAACTTGCTCTAGGTAGAAATTTATTTGTTGCTTATATGCCCTGGGAAGGTTATAACTATGAAGATGCTATTATTATTTCTGAAAGGTTAGTTAAAGAAGATATTTTATCATCAATACATATTTCAAAACAGGAAGTTGAGGCAAGACAAACTAAATTAGGCCCAGAAGAGATAACAAGAGATATTCCTAATGTCAGTGAAGAAATGCTTAAAAATCTTGATGAAAGAGGCATTATTAGAATTGGTGCTTATGTTAAGCCTGGTGATATTTTAGTTGGGAAAATTACTCCAAAAGGTGAGACGGAATTAACTGCTGAAGAGAAGTTGCTGAGGGCTATTTTTGGTGAAAAAGCGCGAGAGGTAAGAGATAGCTCTTTAAAGGTTCCACACGGAGAAGAAGGAATAGTAATAGATGTTCAGGTATTTTCAAGAAAAGAAGGAAGTGATTTAGCTCCTGGTGTTAATGAGCTGGTTCGTGTTTTTATTGCTAAAAAGAGAAAAATTTCAGTAGGAGATAAATTAGCCGGAAGACACGGAAATAAAGGTATTATTTCAGTTATACTTCCAGAAGAAGATATGCCTTACTTGGAAGATGGAACGCCAGTAGACATTATATTTAACCCACTAGGTGTTCCTTCGCGAATGAATGTTGGACAAATTTTTGAAGCTCATCTAGGTTGGGCAGCAAAAAAGGGCTGGGATGGTAAAGATGTTGTTAGAGCTGAAGATGGTTCGGTTTACTGTGCTTGCCCTATTTTTGATGGTGCTACTGAAAAAGATTTAATAGAGATACTATCAAAGGCAGGTCTACCTAATGATGGTAAAACTACTCTTTATGATGGTTTAAGCGGTGAAAAGATTTCCGATAAAATATCAGTGGGCTATGCTTATGTAATGAAACTTCTTCATCTTGTAGATGATAAAATTCATGCAAGGTCAACTGGTCCTTATTCTCTTGTTACCCAGCAGCCTTTAGGTGGTAAAGCACAATTTGGAGGTCAGCGTTTTGGAGAAATGGAAGTATGGGCTTTAGAAGCTTATGGGGCAGCTTATGCTTTGCAGGAAATGCTTACAATAAAATCGGATGATGTTGTAGGACGAGTTAAAACCTACGAATCTATTGTTAAAGGTGAAAATATTGAAAAACCAGGTATTCCAGAGTCATTTAAAGTGCTTGTTAAAGAGATGCAAAGCTTAGCATTAGATGTTGAAGTTTTGTCTGAAGAAGGAAAAGAAGTTAAAGTAGAAACAGAACATGATGAGATAATGAAAACAGTTGAAGAGCTTGGCATAGATTTAATTGGACCGGAAGTAGCTGATTTAGGAATTGAACAAGAAGAAGAGGAACAAGAAGAGGAAGATGAGGATGAGGATTACTATGGCGATGAGGATTCTGATTTGTTTGATAAAACTACGGTAGTTGATGATTTTGATATAAAAGATTAGCAAAATTTAAAAATATTAACAAAATTAAATAATTATTAACAAAGTTAAGTAATTTAACAATTTTAAAAATTTAACAATTTAAAAAATTTATAATGTAAAAATTTAATTTATTAAGTTTAATTTAATTAAGTTTAATTTAGTTTAACAATTTAATTTTTTGGGGGAACTTAAATGGCAATAAATATAGATGTAAATAATTTTGATGCAATAAGAATAGGTCTTGCCTCACCAGAAAAAATAAGGTCTTGGTCAAATGGTGAGGTTAAAAAGCCTGAAACAATAAACTACAGGACATTAAAACCTGAAAAGGATGGACTTTTTTGTGAAAGAATTTTTGGTCCAACAAAAGATTGGGAGTGCTATTGCGGCAAATATAAAAGAGTAAGATTTAAAGGTATTATTTGTGAAAGATGTGGAGTAGAAGTAACAAGGTCAAGTGTTAGAAGAGAGAGAATGGGACATATTAATCTTGCTGCTCCTGTTTCTCATATTTGGTTTTTTAAAGGTGTTCCTTCAAGACTTGGCTATGTTTTAGATATAAGTCCTCGTGATTTAGAAAAGGTTTTATATTTTGATTCCTATATTATTACTTATGTAAATAAAGAAGCAATAAAACAAGACAAAGATAAGATTAAAAAATTAACGGAAGAAGCAAAAGAAAAAGCAAAGGAACTTCATGAAGCTAGACTTGCTGAAATACAAGAAAACAAAGAAGATATTTTAAAAAGATACAAAGATGGAGAGGACTTAAGAGAAATTGAAGCAATTGAAGATGAAGAAATAAACTCTGAAAAGGATTTAGAGGCTAAGATAGCTAAAATTGTAAAAGAAGCTGAAAAGATGATTGAAGAGGAAAAGGATATATTTAAAGAGGAGATAGACCTCATTGACAGAGCTTATACATTTTTCTTAAACATTGAAGAAAAAATGCTTGTTACTGATGAAGCTCTTTTTAAAAAAATGAGAGAAATCTATAAAGATTATTTTAATGGCGGAATGGGTGCTGAGGCTATAAGGGATATTCTAAAAAACATTGATATAAATAAAGAAATTGAGCAGCTAAAAGCAACAATTTTAGATTCTAAAGGTCAGAAACGGTCAAAAGCAGTTAAAAGGTTAAAAATATTATCAGTTTTTCAAAATTCACAAAATAAGCCTGAGTATATGATATTAGAAGTTTTACCAGTAATCCCACCAGACTTAAGGCCTATGGTTCAGTTAGATGGAGGTAGATTTGCTACTTCTGATTTAAATGATTTATATAGAAGAGTTATAAATAGAAATAACAGGTTAAAAAAACTCTTAGAGCTAAATGCTCCTGAAATTATTATAAATAATGAAAAAAGAATGCTACAAGAGGCTGTTGATTCACTTTTTGATAATGGAAGAAGAGGAAGAGCTGTTCTTGGTGCAGGAAACAGACCACTGAAATCTCTGTCTGATATGCTTAAAGGCAAGCAAGGGAGGTTTAGACAAAACCTTTTAGGAAAAAGAGTTGATTATTCAGGCCGTTCTGTAATAGTTGTAAATCCTAAAATTAAACTTTGGCAGTGTGGTTTGCCAAAGATGATTGCCTTAGAATTATTTAAGCCTTTTGTAATGAAAGAACTTGTTGAAAAAGGACTTGCTCAAAACATAAAAAATGCAAAAGCGATGGTTGAAAGAGGAAGTGATGAAGTCTATGATGTTTTAGAGCAGGTTATTAAAAATCACCCTGTTTTGTTAAACAGAGCACCAACTTTGCATAGGCTTGGCATACAGGCTTTTTTACCAATACTTGTTGAGGGCAAAGCTATACAAATTCACCCACTTGTTTGCCCGCCATTTAATGCAGACTTTGATGGTGACCAGATGGCTGTTCATGTTCCTTTGTCAAATGAAGCAAAGGCAGAAGCATTAATACTAATGCTTTCCGCAAATAACATACTTTCGCCTGCTAGTGGCCAGCCTGTAACTATTCCTTCACAGGATATGGTTTTAGGTCTTTACTACTTAACTTCTGAAAGACCAGATGCTGTAAGAAAGCAAGTTTTATATAATGATACTGATGATGTTTTAAGAGATTATGATTATGGAATTATATCACTTCACGATTTTATAAAAGTAAAGCTTAATGGTGAAATTATTGAAACTACTGTTGGAAGAATAATTTTTAATAAGGCACTGCCTGATGACTATGAATTTGTAAATAAAGAAATAAATAAGAAAAACTTGATAGCAATAATTTCAGATTGTATTTCTAAATATCAGATGTCAGTAGTAGCAGATATTTTAGATAATATTAAAGAGACAGGCTTTAGATATGCTACAAAATCTGGGCTTACTATTGGCATTGACGATATTGATATTCCTGAAGAAAAATACAGGATTCTTGAGAATGTAGAAAAAAAGATTGAAAAGATAGAAGAATATTACAGAGAAGGACTTATGAATGATGATGAAAGACACCAGAGAGTAATTCAGATATGGTCTCAAGCAAGTGAAGATGTTGCTGATGCAATGGAAAAAAATTTTGATAAATTTAACTCAGTATATATGATGGCAACCTCTGGTGCTAGAGGAAATATTAAACAGCTTCGTCAATTAGCTGGTATGAGAGGTCTTGTTGCAAATGCTCGTGGTGATATTATGGACAGGCCTATAAAATCTAACTTTAGGGAAGGTTTAACTGTTCTTGAATACTTCATTTCAACCCATGGGGCAAGGCAAGGTCTTGCAGATACAGCTTTAAGAACAGCAGACTCTGGCTATCTTACAAGAAGACTTGTAGATGTTGCCCAAGATACAATCATTAGAATTTCTGACTGTGGCACAGAAGATGGGATAAATTTATATGTATTAACACTTGAAGGAGAGCCAAATGTTAATTTAATAGGAAGAATTTGTGCTGAGGATGTTATAGACTCTAAAGCAAAGAAAAACATATTGAAAAAAGGCGAAGAAATAAAAGAGAAGGATTTACAAAGGTTAATTCTTGCAAATATAGAAAGTGTAAAAGTTAGGTCTCCTTTAACATGTGAATCTGAAATCGGAGTTTGCCAGAAATGTTATGGAAGGGATCTTGCCACTGGTAAAATTGTTGGTATTGGTGAAGCTGTAGGTATAATTGCTGCACAGTCAATTGGTGAGCCGGGAACTCAGCTTACAATGCGTACCTTCCACACTGGTGGAATCGCAAGTACAGTTATTCAAAGATCAATCAAAGCGCCTGTTAAAGGAAAGATAGTTCTTAAGAAAGAATTGCTGTCTCAAATTAATCTAACCAAAGAAGATTTTACTGAAGATGATACAGACCAGATTCTTGAAAGAAATATTGAGCATATAAATGGCAGATTAACTTTTCAGATAAAAATGGACAATGGTGGCATTGTTGATGTTATTTTCCCCAAAGGTGAAGTTTTGCAGATAAATAAATGTATAAAAGTTAATGAAGGGCAGGTATTTGCGAAAATAATCCTTACTGCAAAGAGAAAAACTCACGTTCACAAGCATGAAAAAACATTTGAGGGTATAGATATAACCAGCGGTTTGCCAAGAGTAGTAGAACTTTTTGAAGCAAGAAGACCAAAAGAGCACGCTCACATAGCGGAGATATCTGGAAAGGTTACAATAGAAGATGTTGATCCAAAGTTTAAAATGATTACCATAGTAAACGATGAAATGGATATTGAAAAAACTTACCAGGTTCCAAATAGAACAAAAATAAGAGTTAATAACAACTCATATGTTAATGCTGGAGATCAGTTAACTGAAGGAATTAGAAACCCACACGATATTTTAAAAATCAATGGTATTAAGGCTTGCGAACAATATTTAGTTAAAGAAATACAAGATGTTTATAAGTCTCAGGGCGTTGATATTAATGACAAGCATATCGAAATAATTGTTAGGCAGATGTTAAAAAGAGTTACCATTATAGACTCAGGGGACAGTCCATTTTTACCAGGTCAGCTTGTTGACAGACTTATTTTTGAAAAAGAAAATAAAAAGCTTATTGCTGAAGGCAAGAACCCTGCTACAGCAAAGCAAAATCTAATGGGTATTACTAAGGCTTCGCTTGCTACGGATAGCTTTTTAGCTGCGGCTTCTTTCCAAGAAACAACTAAAGTTTTAACTGATGCTGCACTGGAAAATAAAATTGACTATTTAATGGGCTTAAAAGAAAATGTTATTATAGGTAAATCTATTCCTGCTGGGACAGGTATGAAAAGATATAGAGATATACAGCTTGTTTATCCGGGATTTCAAGAAGAAAAAAAAGAAGAGATTGAGTTTTTCACAGAAACAAAAGATGATGAAAAGCAGGATTTAGAAATAAATATTTAAATTCTTACATATTTTTTTGTTGACTTTTTATTTTGATAATGGTAATCTTTTTGTTCGTGTCTGAAAAAGTGTAAAAATTAGAGAAGGAAAAAGTTAAAAATGCCTACTATAAACCAGTTAGTTAGAAAAGGAAGAAGTAAGGTAGTAAAGAAAAAGAAAACACCTGCATTGCAGGGCAACCCTCTTAAAAGAGGAGTTTGTGTAAGAGTTTATACAACAACGCCTAAAAAACCAAACTCTGCACTAAGAAAAGTTGCAAGAGTTAGGTTGTCAAATGGTGTTGAAGTTACAGCTTATATCCCTGGAATTGGGCATAATTTGCAAGAGCACTCTATAGTTTTAGTAAGAGGTGGTAGAGTAAAAGACTTACCTGGCGTTAGGTATAAAGTGGTTAGAGGTTCGCTTGATACTGCCGGTGTTGAGAATAGAAAGTCAGCAAGGTCTAGGTATGGTGCTAAAAGACCTAAAGAGTCAAAATAAAAGTTAAGGAAAAGTTAAGGAGTAGTTTATAATGGCAAGAAGAGGAAGACCTCCTAAAAGAAAAATTGAACCTGATCCAATATATAAAAGTGAAATTGTAACACAATTTATTAATAAAATTTTATGGAGGGGTAAAAAAAGCATTGCTGAAAAAATAGTTTATGATAGTTTAAATATATTAGAAGAAAAAACAAAAGAAAACCCTATTGATATTTTAGAAAAGTGCCTTGATAATGTAAGACCTGTACTTGAAGTTAAGTCAAGAAGAGTTGGAGGGGCAACTTATCAGGTTCCAGTTGAAGTATCAGCAGAGAGAGCAAATACATTAGCTCTTAGATGGATAATTGGCTTTGCAAGAAAAAGAAGAGAAAAGACAATGGCTGCAAGACTAGCTGGTGAAATTTTAGATGCAGCAAGCAATACTGGCAGCAGTGTAAAGAAAAAAGAAGACTTACATAAAATGGCAGAAGCAAATAAAGCTTTTGCTCATTATAGGTGGTAACCCACAAAAAGCGCTGCAGAAAAGAGCTCACAAAGCTGTTTTATTATTGCAGTTGCAAAAATAATTGATTTTTTATAAAAAAAGTGTAAAATTTAGCGTCTTGGCAAGAGGCTTAATTTAAGGCTTGTAGCTTAATTTAAGCCTTAATTCAAATTTGCTTATTTATTTGACTTAAATATGGCCAGATTGCTTTTATGTTGTATGTTTGATGCTATATTGATGTTTTATTTTTTATGCTTTTTATGCAAGTAGGTTTTTAAAATGGCAAGAGAAGTAAAATTACAAAATACTAGAAATATAGGAATAGCTGCTCATATAGATGCTGGTAAAACAACCACCACTGAGCGTATCCTGTATTATACTGGGAAAACTTATAAGATTGGTGAAGTAGATGACGGCGCTGCGGTAATGGACTGGATGGTTCAAGAGCAAGAGCGTGGAATTACTATTACGTCAGCAGCTACTTCTTGCTATTGGAAAGACCATAGAATTAATATAATTGACACTCCTGGGCATGTAGATTTTACAGTTGAAGTTGAGAGGTCTTTACGTGTCCTTGATGGATTAATTGCAATTTTTTGTGCAGTTGGAGGAGTTGAGCCTCAATCTGAGACAGTTTGGAATCAAGCAACCAGATACAATATTCCAAGGATTGCATTTGTAAATAAAATGGATAGGAGCGGTGCAGACTTTTTCTATGTAGTTGAGATGATTAGAACTAAATTAAATGTAATACCAATCCCAATACAAATTCCAATAGGCAAAGAGGATAAATTTACAGGTATAATAGACTTAGTAGAAATGAAAGCTGTTATTTATGAAGATGTAATGGGTTTGAAATATAAATATACTGATATACCTTTGGACATGGTTAGTGTTGCTAATAAATACAGACAGGAATTAATAGAAAATATTGCAAATTTCAATGATGATATTTTAAATAAATATATTGAGAATGTAGAAATAACAAAAGAAGAATTAATTTCAGCAATTAGAGAAGTTACTATAGGTGTAAAAGCTGTTCCTGTTTTATGTGGTGCTTCTTTTAAGAACAAAGGTGTTCAGTTGCTTTTAGATGCAGTTATTAACTACTTGCCATCACCATTAGATATTGCTCCACCAAAGGGCTTAAACCCAGTAACAGGTAAGGAAGAGGTAAGAAAAGTTAGTGATGATGAGGCTTTTTCAGGGCTAATTTTTAAAATAATGTCTGATCCTTTTGTAGGCAGACTTTGTTTTCTAAGGATTTATTCAGGTACTTTAAAAAATGGGATGCAAGTTTTAAATACCACAAATGATAGAAAAGAAAGAATTTCAAAAATTCTTGAAATGCATGCTAATAACAGAATGGAAATAGACCAGGCTTATTGTGGAGATATAGTTGCTGTTGTTGGATTAAAAGATGTTAAAACAGGAGATACAATTTGTTCTATTTCAAAGCCTATAAAATATGAAGCTATTAGTTTTCCTGAGCCTGTTATTTCCATTGCAATTGAACCTAAAACAAAAGCTGATCAAGATAAGCTTTCAATTGCTTTAAATAAAATTGCTGAAGAAGACCCTACTTTTAAAGTTAGTATAGATAGTGAGACTGGGCAAACTATAATTTCAGGTATGGGTGAATTGCACCTTGAAATAATTGTTGACAGGCTTCTTAGGGAGTTTAAAGTGGATGCAAATGTAGGCAAGCCTCAAGTTTCTTACAGAGAAACAATAACAAGAGATGTAGAAGTTGAAGGAAAATATGTAAGGCAAAGCGGTGGTAAAGGTCAGTATGGTCATGTAATTATACATTTTTATCCTAATGAGTTTGGTAAAGGTTTTGAATTTATAGACAAGACAAAAGGTGGCGTAATACCTAAAGAATATATTAAGCCAATTGAAATGGGAATTATTGATGCTATGCAAAGTGGTGAACTAGCTGGATATCCAGTTGTAGATATAAAAGCAGTACTTCTTGATGGTTCTTATCATGAAGTTGATTCATCAGATTTAGCGTTTAGAATAGCAGGCAGTAAAGCTTTAAGAGAAGCTATGTTGAAAGGTGCCCCTATTTTACTTGAGCCAATTATGGATGTAGAAGTTGTTGTTCCTGATGAGTTTATGGGAGAGGTAATTGGAGATTTAAACGCAAGAAGAGGAAAAATATTTTCAGTTGATTTAAGGCATAATATGCGTATAGTAAAGGCTGAAGTGCCTCTAGCAACAATGTTTGGTTATGCAACAGATTTAAGATCTAAAACTCAAGGAAGGGCTACATTTACTATGCAGTTTAAAAAATATGAGCCTGTTCCTGATAATGTAGGAAATGAAATTTTAAAGCGGGTAAAAGGTTCAATAGCTGTTTAGTTTGCTATTTAATTTTTAAAATAAATTTAATGGAAAATTTAATAAACTAAATAATAATTTAATAATAAGAAATTTAATAAATTTAAATTAAATAAATTAAATAAATTAAATAAATTTAATAGATTTGATTTAATAGATTAAAAATTTAACAAACAAAAGATATTATAAATAAAATATTATAAACAAAAATAAGAATACATAAAAAAATATATGAGAAAGGAAATATATTATGGCAGCAAAACAAAAATTTGAAAGAACAAAACCACACATAAACATTGGTACCATAGGTCATGTGGACCATGGAAAAACA